>Ga0208879_1004561_pt1 | contig 10748 bp, 8 predicted proteins | sample Knorr_S15_td_Bot_FD_185605 | JGI IMG/M metagenome (GOLD analysis project Ga0208879, IMG submission 185605) | Marine microbial communities from Southern Atlantic Ocean transect - Knorr_S15_td_Bottom_ad_5009_LV_A (SPAdes) (version 2) | ecosystem: Environmental > Aquatic > Marine > Oceanic | place...
AAATCAATACAGTTTGAAGCATTTTTTTCATATTTTCCTCCAATTTGTTGTTTAAATTAATTAATTTAATAGGCTTCAATAACATTTTCATTAATGATTAAAAAGACAAATATTCCTAAAATATTATACAATTAGTTGTCGATTTTGCCTAATGTTTCAGGGTGGATATAGTTATTACGAAAGATCTAAAGCTCTGCAGTCAAGTGCCGACCACCCAAGATTTATTGAATCATTAATATTCACTTTCGAGAAGTCGCTAGCATTGGGAACTTTTAGAATAAATTCATCCTGTCCAAGAAGTTCAACTCGAACTCTTGTGTGATCACCGTGATAAATGATTTCTTTTACAGTTGCTGAAAAGTTATTTTCAAATTGATTATCAGATTTAACACTAATTTTTTCGGGCCGGACAGACATTCGTGTTTTTTCACCAAGTTTACTTACGGAAATTGGATTTGCATGAATTACTGAGCCATCTTGGGTTTCTACCTTACATACATTATTACTGATCTCTTTGACTGTACCCTCTATTGTATTATTCTCACCAATAAATTTTGCCACGAAAGAGTTTTCAGGCTCTTCATATAATTTTGAAGGACTAGAAAGTTGCTGCACAAAACCATCATTAAAAACTGCAATTCTATTTGACATAGTTAACGCCTCCCCTTGATCATGTGTAACATAAACAACTGTTACACCAAGGTTTTCATGAATATGCTTTAACTCATATTGCATGTTTTCTCTTAAATTTTTATCTAAAGCGCCTAAAGGTTCGTCCATCAAAACAAGTTTTGGATCAAATACTAAAGCGCGGGCAACGGCCACTCTTTGTTGTTGCCCTCCTGAAAGTTGGTTCGGCATTCTATTTTCATACCCTGATAAGGATACCATACTGAGAATTTTATCAATTTTACTTTTCACATCTTCATTTGAATATTTTCTTACCTTTAGAGGGAAGGCAAGATTCTCAAATACAGTCATATGAGGAAATAATGCATAATTTTGAAACACCATGCCAATACCTCTTTTGTGTGGTGTAATATTACTGATAGGTGTAGACTCTAAGTAAATTTCTCCATGAGTTGGATTTTCAAAACCAGCAAGCATCATCAAAGTTGTAGTTTTACCGGAACCTGATGGCCCAAGAAGAGTTAAAAATTCCCCTTTGGCGATATTAAGATTAAGATTTTCAACTACAAGTAGCTTACCATCATAGCTTTTATCAATATTTTCAAATCTTACAAAACTTTTTTCCTGAGAACTCAAATCATCCATCGTATTATAATATAGTATTCTTGGTTATTTAACTGCAATATAAAAGTCAAGATTAGTTTTAAAAAAAAAGTTAAAAATGATTTTTCATAAATTCGAACCAATTTGTACCAACAATTTTTAATGCCTGCTTATCTGTTAAGCCACTTAAAACTAGGGATTCAAAAATATTTCTTAAATCACTTCCTTTTGTAAACCAAGAAGGTTGTTCCGGCCATGAAGTATTCTCGGATGTTGATTCACCGTAATCAATTTTTTTTGTCCATTTTCCATTGCGCATCCACATAACCACTTCATCCGGCCAGTTGTTACACAAATCCGATCCAATTCCGATATGCTCAATGCCAATAAGGTTGATTAATTGCTTGATCATCGAGCAAAAATCTTCAATGGTGCATTTGCCTTGGTTTTTAATGTGATAGGGATACAAGCTTAAACCTATAAATCCATTTTTCTTTGCCAATTCAATTAAAACATCATCGTCAATGTTTCGAAGTGATTGATGAAAAAAATTTGGATTAGCATGAGATATTGCTACAGGTTGTGATGAATGATGTATCGCATCCAGACAAGTTTGCTTCCCGGCATGACTTAAATCAACAATCATCCCCAATCTATTCATCTCTTCTATAACAACTTTACCAAAACGACTTACACCAGAATCCTTAGGCTCAAAACAACCACCCGCGAGCGGAGTTTGGTTATTGTAGGTAAGCTGCATAAATCGCAAACCTTTTTGGAAAAAACTTTCAAGCAGATAAATATCATTGGCAATAGGAGCGGAATTTTGAAAGCCAAATAATATTGCAACCTTGTTATTTTTTTTTGCCTCTAAAATATCATTCGTTGTTTTAGCATGACATATAATATCTTTGTTTTCTTCAAAACGTAAGTCCCACTCTTTAATTTTTTCAAAAGACTCTTCGGTATTTTCCCAGTACACTAGCGTGGCGTGTATAGCTGTTAAACCCCCTTTCCTCACATCCTCAAATAATTCTCTATTCCAATTGCAATACTGCAAACCATCAATAATTATTTGATCTGAGAATTTTTTTTTCATAGTTTTAAAATAAATAAATATTACTGATTTTATTTTAATTGATTATATACACTTTAATATAATGTTAGAAAAATCACCAACCATTAATAAGTCTTTTGGTTATATGACACTTGAACGTATGGGTTCACGATACCCATCCCGCTTGAGTTTTTCAAGAAGTATGCTTCGAAGAATGAAGCAGGAAAGATGGGTTGTTGATAGAGTTAAATTTGATTTAGACAAGGTTGGTTATGGCACAGCAATTTATGAAATCAACACACCCAATCAAATATATTCAGTGGTATGTTTTTCCCAGTTTATCCCTGATGAGGAAAGAAGTGACAGAGTAATTGCTGAGAAATGGGATACGACATACGCAATGCATATTGGAAAAATATCCGCAAAGGATCTGGATAGACTTAAAAAAAACACTCCTCTTCAGGAAGCTGGGAGAAACTCTCCTAGTGAATTGGTTTTAAGTCGAGGAAATAAAAGTGTTCGCCTATTCAAGAAAATTGTTAATTGTTTATCCATAGGTCAGCAACCAACCATAGAGGAGATTAATGACGTGGGTTATCTTCTGCGAACAACCGCGGTCTATGGAAGTGGAAAATTTGGTTTATCTGATTTTGATAGAACCAGATCCGCAACGCATTTTGATCAACCTTTTCGTGCAGAAATGTTAGCTGTCTACATTATTCGTGAATTTAGCATTCATCTTGTGGAGCATATTGCCTATCATCAAAATCCATCACAAGCGGTAAAACTAGATGCTTCTATTAAAAGACATATTGGAATCGGCAATTCTACCGGTTTGGGAATGGCTCCGTTTATTATTAAACATCCAAAACTCATTCATAAATGGATGAGTCAGTTTGATAAAGCATTAAATGAGATTACAAAAATTAAACATATTGATGAAAGAAAATTCAATAAGCTTAGTTCCCTTTTGAAAAAATCAAAATCTTATCTTGATGAAGTACTAACAACAAGTGATTATCAAAAAACAAAAAACAAAAAATCATTTTATGAACTTGATAAAATAATAGACTATTGCAAATCAATAAAAACATCTGATTTAAAAGATACAAGATGGAATGACCTTATTAAATTTTCTGAAGCCAATTTAAGTTTTGACGCGCAGGAAATAGTTAAGGTTCAAATTATTGAATTGTTTCCAGAAATTGCTGATCCACTCGCGGAGAACATGTCAGAATCAGATGATTTGTTCATTGATCCTAGCGCAACAGTGAATCAATTGATCAATATTATAGAAAATCAATATCAATGGTCCATTGACACCAATTTCCAGGATAAAAATAATACTTATTTGTTTTGGTACGTATCTGAGGAAAAACTCGAACCCCGCTTGGGAGAGAGATACAACGAACAAGGAGCTGAATTAGAACAACATCTAGGCATTGGCAAAATGGTAAGTGAACTTTATCATTTTCTAAAAGAAAATAGTGCGGAAACAAAAAATTTAACCATTGCAAAGTTTTTACTTATTCATCCTGAATATCGGGGCATTATCAGGCGTATACAAACACTTACAAATTATCCTTTTGGTGAAGTAAGTGATAATATTCTTGCCAAAAATACCCTTCCTTTAAATATGCTAAGATTCAAATTGTCATTTTTTGGAGCGTCACGTTACGATCCAAAATCAGATAGATGGTTGCGTGTAAGTTTTTTTGCAGGCGCGCCCTTTTATGAAGAACTGAACTCTCAGAATGTTGAGGATTGGGGTTTTGCGACAATGAATTCCTACCAATAAAAGTTATGAGCTTTTCTTATTATGAAGTTTACACAACTTCCCTTCGCGCTTTCTCGAGTATGGGATTCCCCTATGGTGCTGATGAGGATGCAGCTTATATAATAGCATGGCTTGAGCTAAATAAATTCAATGGGCTAAATTCCTTGGTAAACTCAATTGAAGTAGTTGATAATAAATATGACGGCAAAATAAATCCAAATGCACTGAATAATTCAAGTTTAGATTTGAATTACTCCTCGCTTTTAATGAAAGGAACTGGCTTAATTGATTTTTATCAATCCGAATTGGGTGATAAAAAAGATTTACATGTTACGCTCAATAATTGCCCTAATCCAGAATATTTATTACCTCTTTTGTATAGATCCTCAAAAAAAATATATTACAGTAACGCCATCTGGCTTGACACTAACAATCAAATTCAATTTTGTGAAGTTATAAAAAATATCATGAAAATTGGCAAAGTATCAAATCAAGAATTAGTTGATAAGAAACAAGTAAGGATTTTTTTTTCACATGAACACAAGATTCAAAAAAAATTTGATTCTGTCACTTGCACAATCACTTCAAAAACAATTCAGGATAATCTAGCCAATGGTATATCGCCCAATGAAAATAACTGGAAAATAATTTCTAAATTAGCAGATAGAACTCTTGTTCCAGAGTCCGAAGAGTCACGAATTAAAGGTGCAGGTGGTAGTGATGATGCAAACGATTAAATTCTTATTTGTTTCTTAAAAAAGGCAGGTCACAAACATTAATCTCAAAATCAGAATTATTCTTTTTAATGAAAGGGTTTTATTTAAATCTAGTGAAATTGTCTATTAAGAATAATCATTTATTAAAGAGTCTCCGACCATGTAAAAAATAGGTTTGCAGGTGCGTCGTATGAACGTCGAAAATTTATTATTTAAATATTTTTCTTTTCATTAATTTATATAAGACAATTGATTTATAAATTATGAGTAAAATTGAATGAAATTAATCAAAATAATTCCCGGACCAATGCTGGTTTTCTTAGGTGCTTTTTGTTTAAGTTTTGGTGGTTTAATTGTTAAATCATTTGAAAGTGCTAATCTATGGCAAATTCTTTTTTGGAGACAGACTTTTTTTGCTATCATTGTGGCCTTATATTTACTTGTCAGTTACAAAAAAAATATTTTTAAGTCATTTTATAACTCGGGTCTTTCAGGTTTTATAGCTGGATTTGTTTTATCCATTGGTTTTTCAGCCTATGTTTTTTCTATGTATAATACGACTGTAGCAAATACGAATTTTATAATTACGACAGAGACAATTTTTTTAGCAGTATTTGGATATTTTTTTTTGAAAGAAAAGATTAATTTAATAACTTTTATTTCAATTATTTTTGGTATGTCAGGGGTTTTGTTGATACTTGGAAGCTCCTTGTCCATTCAATCCAACGAACAATTTATTGGAAATATTGTGGCATTTTTAGCGCCAATCTCTTTTGCAATATTGATTATCATAATAAGAAAATCTCCAAATGTTGATATGGTTCCGGCTCAATTCATAGCTGGAGTATTTTCCGCAATTCTTGCTTACTTAATTGCTTCCAACTTATCAATTTCTCCACATGATCTTTTTTTAGCTTCATTGTCTGGTTTTTTTCAAATTGGATTTGGATTTATTTTAATCACTATTGGGTCACAAACCACACCTTCCGCTGTAGTTGGCGTTTTAATGTTAACTGAAGCGGTGTTTGGGCCTTTATGGGCTTGGTTGTTTATAAATGAAATACCACCAACAAGTGTGCTGATAGGTGGTGGAATTATTATTTTTTCAATTTTGTTACAGTCATTTTACAACAAAAAAAATCATTAAATTTAAAAAATAATAAGTATATTAAAAAAAACTTGTAACATTATTGTAAAAAAGAGATAATCTTTCCAATAATATAAGGAGGGACAATGACTAAAATTTTCAGAAATAGTTACATTGCTATCGTTCTGTCATTAATCTTATCGATTTTTTCTTTCACTGCTTTTGCCAAGGGTAAATTAACCTTGTATTGCAGTGTTGAAATTGATGTATGTGAAATGCTTGTTCAGGCTTTTGAAAAAGAAACTGGCATAAACGTTGCGATGACTAGAAAAAGCAGTGGTGAAACTTTTGCGCAAATAAAAGCGGAAGGATCTAATCCTAAAGGCGATGTATGGTTTGGAGGCACAGGCGACCCTCATTTAACCGCTTCACAAGAAGGATTAACACAAGAATACAGATCAAAACATTTTGATGATTTGCTTCCTGCCGCTCAAAACCAGGCCATTAATGGTAACTACAGAACTGTTGGAATTTATGTGGGTGCGCTAGGTTATGGATATAATCATGAATTAATTGCATCTAAAGGATTGCCTGTACCTAAATCATGGGAAGATTTAACCAACCCAGTTTACAAAGGTGAAATCCAAATAGCCAATCCAAACTCGTCTGGAACAGCATATACTACGCTTGCAACTATTCTTCAGATTTTTGGTGAGGAAAAGGGATGGGATTATATGAAAAAACTTCATCTTAATATCAACCAATATACAAAATCTGGATCCGCACCGATTAAAGCTACCGCAAGGGGAGAAAATACCATTGGTATCTGTTTCCAACATGATGGTGTCAAGCAAGCTAAAAATGGTCTGCCTATAACGGTTGTATCACCTACGGAAGGTACGGGTTATGAGGTTGGATCAATGAGTTTGATTGCTGGAGCAAGAAATTTAGATGAAGCGAAAATATTTTTTGATTGGGCTTTGAGTCCAGATACTCAAACTTTGATTTTCACTTCTGGTAAATCTCTGCAAGTTCCTGCAAACACAAAGGCCCAGGCTGATCCTAACGCTCCTGATCTTTCAACGATTAAGTTAATCGATTATGATTTCAAAACTTATGGAAATAAAGATAAGAGAGCCGAATTATTAGCAAAATGGGATAACGAAGTGTCTGTTATTCCAAGATAGTTCTTTTACTTAATGAGAGGACTCGTCATCAGTTGGATCCTTATTGGAAGTTTAGGTTATTTTGTTCTTCCATGGTATGTAACTGGTGACGGGTTCTTTTCAATTGAATGGTTATTATATTATAGTTTTGAAGACTATGGCTCTGCGGTTGCTGCAGCATTTGCAAATAAGCAATACTGGCTGCTACCCATAGTTATCCCGCTGCTTCTTCCCTTATTTGCATTCAATGCAAAACAGAATACGCAGTTTTATTCTAATCTTTTCATTTATTCAGGCATCTTAGGTTTTGCATACTTATTTCTTCAGGGATTTTCTATTGGAATAAGAGGATGGAACTTTGAAGTTTTTCTTAGTTTATTTGGAGAAGTTGAAAGACAATACGGGATGGGAATTGGAGCGGTCTTAACTTGCTCTGCATTTGTTTTTTATATCACTCATGGATTGGCTGCACGAGGATGGCTAAATGGTGATAATTTTATTGTTGGAAGTATCGGCTCAATTATTATTTTAGTTTCATTATTTGTTTTCTTTCCTATTTTTCGTATGTTTTCGTTTGCCTTTAAAAGTAGTGGTGGGGGGTATGAGTTAATAAATTTTTCCAATAAATTCATGAATAAAGGAATATGGGGTTTAGATTGTGTAGTTAGTAATTATGGTTGTGGAGTTGTGTGGAATACACTGACCATGGGCATGCTTTCTGCATTTTCTTCAACAATACTTGGCCTTGGATTTGCTTTGTTAATCGTAAGAACCAATTTCAAATTTAAGCGTGCCATACGTATTCTTTCCGTACTTCCAATAATAACCCCGCCATTTGTAATCGGGCTAGCCATTATTATTTTATTTGGGAGAAGCGGGGCGGTAAGTTCTTTTCTTGAATGGGCTTTTCATATTGAACCGTCTCGCTGGATTTATGGTTTGCCAGGAATATGGTTTGCGCAAACTTTGGCCTTTACTCCTATCTCATTTTTGGTTTTAATAGGTGTGGTTGAAAGTGTTAGTCCATCTATGGAAGAAGCATCCCAAACCCTTCGTGCTTCAAAATGGCAAGTATTTAGAACTGTTTCCTTGCCATTAATGCGCCCAGGAATTGCAAATGCCTTTTTGCTGGGTTTTATTGAAAGTTTGGCAGATTTTGGTAATCCTTTAGTTCTTGGAGGAGATTTTGATGTTCTTTCTACTGAAATATTTTTTGCTGTTGTCGGTGCTCAATATGATGAAACTAGAGCAGCTGTTTTAGCAGTTATATTATTATCATTAGTACTATTTTCTTTTCTTTTACAAAATCAATGGCTGGGGAAAAAATCATATATTTCTATAACAGGAAAGGGTGATAGCGGGATCCATCCCCAATTACCAAATCCTGTAAAAATTTTAACTTATTCAACCATAATACCCTGGTCAGTTTTAACTTTTTTAATTTACGTAATGATTTTATTTGGTGGCTTCGTTGAAATGTGGGGTGTAGATCACAACTTCACCCTTAAGCATTATATCGAAGCTTTTAGTGTTGAATACATGTCGGAGAGAGGATTATTATGGACGGGCACCGCATGGAATTCTTTTAGTGTCACTTTCTTGGTCGCTGTTTTTTCAGCCCCCCCAACAGCAGCAATTGGAATTTTAACGGCTTACTTGTTAACCAGACATAAATTTAAAGGGAAAAATGCATTTGAATTTGGCACAATGTTAAGTTTCGCGATTCCCGGGACAATAATTGGGGTAAGCTACGTTTTTGCCTTCAATGTTCCGCCCATTGAAATGACAAGCACTGGACTTATCCTTGTTATTTCTTTTGTTTTTCGTAACATGCCTGTTGGGGTAAGAGCGGGGATAGCGGCAATGAATCAATTGGATCCTCATTTGGACGAGGCTTCTACAACTTTAAATGCCTCTAGTTTCCAGACTTTTAAAAATATAATCCTACCTCTTCTAAAACCTGCCATTGTTGCCGCACTTATATTTAGTTTCGTTCGTGCAATGACAGCAATTAGTGCAGTTATTTTTCTCGTTAGTGCCAATTATGATCTAGCAACTTCATATATTTTGGGACGATTAGAAAACAATGATTATGGACTTGCCATCGTTTATGCTTCTGTACTAATAGTTACAATGTTATTTACTATATTAGTTATTCAATTATTGGTCGGTAAAAGAAAATTAGGACGTCGGGATCAAGACGACACCTTCTTGCATGGAAACATGGGTTAATGAAAAAATCAGAAGTTAAATTTATTGATGTAACAAAAAAATTCAAAGAAACCATTGCCGTTGACAATATATCTTGCACTTTTGAGCCTGGCACGCTTACAACTATATTAGGTCCTTCAGGTTGTGGCAAAACCACATCCCTTCGTTTAATTGCTGGATTAGAGAGGGCAACGCAAGGAAATATCTTTATCGATAATGATGATGTAACTTTGCTTCCTGCAACCGATAGGGATGTTTCAATGGTATTTCAATCTTACGCGTTATTTCCCCATATGAGTGTAGTAGAAAATGTTTCTTATGGTTTAAAGATGATTAATGTTCCCAAAGAAGAATATATTCAAAAATCTTTTGAAACCTTAAAGTTGGTTGGCCTTGAAAGTTACGAAAAAAGAATGCCTTCTGAATTATCTGGGGGGCAACAGCAACGTGTTGCCGTAGCCAGGGCTATTGTTTTGGAGCCGAAAGTTCTTTTATTTGATGAACCCCTATCAAATCTTGATGCCAAGCTTAGACGACAGGTTAGAGAAGATATAAGAGAATTACAACAAGAGTTAGGTGTTACAACCATTTACGTAACCCATGATCAGGAAGAAGCGTTGGCAATTTCAGACAAAGTAATTGTTATGAACAATGCTGTCATTGCCCAACAAGGAAAACCAAAGGACTTATACAATAATCCAAAAACTTCTTTTGTAGCTAATTTTATAGGTGATGCCAATATTGTTAAAGCACAGATTGATACTAGAAATAAAAATGACTATGGTATCAATTTTGGCGGCATTCAAATGAAAATTTCATCAAATATTGATTTGAAAGATTCAGTTTCAATTGCTTTACGTCCAGAAACAATTGAAATTATAAAAGAAAAAACTAACAATTGTATGGCAGCTAAAATAATTAATGCCTCCTATGTAGGAAATTGTTATCAATATGTTGTTTCATCAAGTGTTGGTGAATTATTTATAGTTTCAAATGAGACAGTCAATCATTTTAAATTAAACGAAGAAGTTTTTATAACATTTGATGAAAGTGGAATTACTATTTTAGAGGATTGATTAGTTTTTTTTATTAAATCTTTATTTAATTCATCAAGATCTTCTTCTGCTGTTTAATTGCAATCAAACGGGAATTATATTCTTCTTTAGTGAAAACCATATTGGGTTTATTTAAATCTAGTGAAATTGTCTATTATCGTTAATGCGGATTCCCAATCCTTTAGTTTCATCATCCCATACGATGTAGGTTGCAGTCCTGATTGGCAGATCTGCAATCAACTTGTTTGTTAGTTTTGTCATAGTGCTCGCTCCATTTCTGGGAAAAAATTTCTGGTACCACATTGGTACCACCGTCCCGCGTAATGGGATGCACTCCTGATAAAAGGAATTGTGTTTTTTGTTAAGGTTTTCCTACCTTTATCGCTAACATAGGTAGGTCTGCGTAACCCTGCAAAACAGCTCTGTAGAGATTAGGAATCTGATGC
>Ga0208879_1004563_pt1 | contig 10746 bp, 7 predicted proteins | sample Knorr_S15_td_Bot_FD_185605 | JGI IMG/M metagenome (GOLD analysis project Ga0208879, IMG submission 185605) | Marine microbial communities from Southern Atlantic Ocean transect - Knorr_S15_td_Bottom_ad_5009_LV_A (SPAdes) (version 2) | ecosystem: Environmental > Aquatic > Marine > Oceanic | place...
CATTTTCCCTGGACAACGACATACCTGGTGTATGAGGCCCGAATGGACAGAACCTTTCTGGTAGCGGCAGTGAGCGGGATGGTGTGTGGAACAACCAAATGCGCGACCAGGTATTCACCCCGTAGCCGGTCCATCTGCCTAGGTTTCCTCCGCAGGCCAAGTAGACATCCGATGAGTGAACTGCTCTGATGACAGCCCTTCCCGCCGGTCCAAACCGTGGCGATCTTGTAAGGACATTTCGGAATTTTCACACCAGCACGGGTCTCATCGCCATCTGCGTGCTCGTTTTCGCTGTCGGTTTCAACCTGGTTCTTCTTTATCCGGAAGTGGCCGTTAAGTCTGTTGGCGGGAATGATAGGGTTATGCACCTGTTGTTTGCGGAAACAGCGGTACAGGCTATCATCCGAGGGCAAGACTTCACCGACCCCTGGCTAGGCACCATGGGGATGGGTATCCCCGCGTTCCATCACTACCAACATCTGCCCCATGTATCTGTAGCTCTGGTCCATGTTGGCACTCTCGGGGTGTTTCCACTGGCCGATATGCTGAGGTGGACGACATATCTGCTACTTAGTCTTTTCCCATTATCCATATATTGGTCACTACGCCGCTTCGGGTTCGACCAACTGACGACTGCCATGGGCGGCCTAGTTGCATCACTTATCGTGACCCCCGGCATTTTTGGATTCGGTTATATAAGCTACGTCTGGCGCGGACACGGCCTGTACTCTCAGCTTTGGGCAATGCTGTTAATGCCCCCGGCCATAGCCTTAGGTTACCGAGTTCTACGGGAGGGACGCGGTTACTTCTGGGCTACCCTGTTGTTAGCCGCGACGTTGATGTCCCACGTTCTCTACGGGTATATGGCCTTCCTTACCCTTGGCATCCTCACTTTCATTCGACCTATACCGTTCAAGTTGCCGTGGAATACAAGTCATCGATCAGCAACACGAGCACAGCGGAGACGTACCGGGTCGAATTCGGGGCCGGATGATCCAATAGGACGCTCCGGACGGTCCCCAATCGCAAGTACGCCTTCACCGATATCGACCCCCAGGTCTATTGTGACGGACATATGGCGGCGGTGGCGGCGACTGGCGATCCTGTTGCTGTTGGTTTCGGCAGTAACTTCGTATTTCCTGGTTCCACTTTTCCTTGACCGGCAGTATCTGAACCGTAGTGTCTGGCATACCGCGACAATGTATGACTCCCATGGGCATTCAGCGGTGCTTTTGGGTCTGATAGAAGGGAACATTTTTGATTTCGACAGGTTCCCTTCATTAACCATCCTCGTCTTCGTCGGGTTTGTGATCTGTTTTCTCCGGTGGCGTAAGGAGCGGTACCTGATTCCGGTAGTGATATTCTCGTTGTGGCTGTTGCTCTATTTCGGCAGGGCCACTTGGGGTCCATTGATAGATCTGTTACCGATGAGCCGCCAACTTCACATGCACCGGTTTATCGCCGGGGTCCATCTGGGCGGTATATGCCTCATGGCCATCGCTTTGGCTGCCCCGTGGCGTTGGGCCGTTGCTCGAAAAAAGGTGTGGTATGTTGCCGCCGCTCTGGCGTTGACCACGTTGGTCTTGCTGCCGGTATATATCGAAAGGAAGTCGTACCTGACGCTGAATGCCAATACGATGAAAGAATGCCAGAAGCTAAAGGACGCGGGAGACAATGATCTGACGGCGCTGTTTGAGAAACTAAGGCAACTTCCACCGGGACGGATCTACGCGGGTGTACCTACCAGAGATGAGGAACGTTGGACAGACGGATACAGTGTTGGCTGTACATCTGTCCTAGCCCGGCTCCATATAGAGGGCCTGGACATGGTGGGGAGGATCTATCAAAGTTTGGTACTGACCAGTGATGTTCAGGTCAATTTCGACGAGCAGCGCTGGGAGCATTACAACCTTTTCAACGCACGGTACGTGGTGGCGCCGGGAGGCCAAAGATTTCCCGATTTCGTAAAGCCCCTCCAGCAGTTCGGTCGCCATCACTTGTATCAAGTGGAGACAACTGGCTACTTCGACCTGGTCAGCTCAGATCTGAACTTTGGCGGAGAAAGGATAGACTTCTATCCCGCGGCATCAAGGTGGCTGGCCAGTGGGTTACCGGGCGTTATGCAGCACCCAACAGTGTTAATGGGCAAAGCTTCCGGAACAAATGAGCGCCTGATGCCACTTTCTTCCGCTGTGGGGGTGATCTCTAAGGCCGAAGTCTCCGTAGGCTCATCTCGGGGCACAGTCATTTCCGAGGAAGTTGGCAGTGATTCCTTTGCGGCTGACGTCAGCGTGGAACGCGATAGCTTGCTGATGCTGAAAGTCACCTATCATCCAAACTGGCGGGCCACCGTAGATGGGGTAGAGACGGACACCGTTATGCTGATGCCCGGTTTTATCGGAGTCCAGTTGCCTCCAGGGGACCACAAAGTACTGTTGGAATACAGGCCCCGGCGTTTGCGGATGATCTTGTTGATCTTGGGAGTGCTGACTTTGCCGCTGATCGCACTCGCGGAGATGCGTGGCGAAGCATTTTCTAAGTGGTTCGCCCTCCGGGTAATCGGACCAGTCCGTGGTTTGCTCAACCGCCAGCATGGATGAGTAGTCTTCAAGACCGTTCGCGATATATTTGGAACGTTTGGAGTGATATCGGAGGGTTGGCTTATCCGGCGACGGGCGTCACCATCTGCTAGAAGAGTCTGGGGGAGAGTCTGGGCTGCGTCTGCTACGTCGTCCGGTGGCCGCGGACAGGCCCGATTCTCCGTCTAACGGCGACTGGGACTGGCCGGCGGGGAGACCTTGGGAACGCCGCCGAAGCGGAGGCGAAGGAGTCCTTTGATATCTTCGGTAGCGGTCCCGGCGACGTTTACGGTACTGTCCGGGTCGTCGTCCCATTTGACCGGCAAGGAGCTGATCTGGAAACCGCCCTTGGCGGCGATTATCAGTAATTCTGTGTCAAAGAACCAGTTGTTGTTCTTGATCTTAGGTAGCAGCGTCTTGGCGGTTTCCCTAGTCATTGCCTTGAATCCGCACTGGGCGTCGGGGAATCCGGTAAAAAACATGGACTTGATCATCAAGTTGTAGGTACGGGAGATGAACTCCCGTCGGAAGGACCGGGTGACTTTAGACGCCCTGCTCAACCGGCTGCCGATGGCGATGTGTGCCCCTGATTCGATTGAATCGATCAACTGGGGAAGGTGGACCAAGTCAGTGGAAAGGTCCACGTCCATGTAGCTAACAATATCGGCGGTGCTTTCCATCCAAGCGGCTTTAAGCGCCCGGCCCCGGCCTTTCTGGGGCAGATAAAGGTAATTCACCCCAGGATACCTCTCGCACAACATCTCCGAAACCGAGCGCGTGCTGTCGGTAGACGCGTTGTCGGCGATGATTATCTGCCAAGGGTTGATGACGTTGGACTTAAGGTAGTCCGTTAGGATGAGGATGCTCCGAGGGAGAGCCTGCTCCTCGTTGTAGACGGGTACCACAATGTCGATGGTCAAAGGCATATCCAATTCCCGCCTTGATTTATCCTGTATCGATTACCTGTTCCCGCCAAACCCTTTTGAAGGGCTTATTTCCGACGGTGTTGCGTTGGGTCTAGTGCCGGAAGTGGCGTACGCCCGTAAACACCATTGCCAGCATGTGCTTGTTGGCTTCTTCTATGACCTCGGCATCACGGATCGAGCCGCCGGGTTGGACTATGGCGGTAACTCCGGCCTGCGCCGCAAGTTCGATGTTATCCGGAAAGGGAAAGAAGGCGTCCGACGCCAGGACGCTGCCTGCGGCCTTATCCCCGGCCGCACGCCCCGCCAAGTGGACGCTGACCACGCGGTTGGGCTGGCCGGCCCCCATGCCCACTAGGGTCAGATCTTTAACGAACACGATGGCGTTTGACTTTATATGCTTTGCGGCCTTCCAGGCGAATGCCAGGTCCCGCATCTCCGCGTCGGTCGGAGGGCGGTCGGTTGCGGTCTCCCAAGTGGCTGGGTCTTCGTCCAGAGCGTCTGGCGCCTGGACTAGTACTCCGCCGGTGATGGGACGCAGATCGTAGTCGAGCCCACCGGTGTTCGGCCCCACCGCCAGGATGCGCAGATTACGTTTTTTCTTCAATATATCTAAGGCCTCGGGCTCGTAATCGGGAGCGACTACGACTTCGTAGAACACCGGATCCATCGCCCGCGCGGCTTGGGCGGTAACCGTCCGGTTATATCCGACGATGCCTCCAAAAGCCGAGACAGAATCACCCTGGTAGGCCCGCTCGTATGCTTCCGATTGGTCCTGATGGCTGGCCAAACCGGAAGGATTAGTGTGCTTGATGACGGCCACGGTGGTTTCGGCAAAGTCGGAAACGGTGCGCCAGGCCGCGTCGGCATCCATCAGGTTGTTGTAGGAAAGCTCCCGGCCGTGTAGCTGCTGGGCATGGGCGATCCCTCCGGCCCCGCTGTCCGCCGGCACGTAGAGGGCGCCCTCTTGGTGGGGGTTCTCACCGTAGCGCAGGGAGGCGGTTTTGTTCAGGGATATGGTTAATGTGTCCGGCAAGCCTGCCGTATCTTCCGATGACACATCAAGATAGCCGGTGACCGCGGCGTCGTACATGGAAACGTGGCGGAATGCCTTGGCCGCCAATGCCCGGCGTTCCTCGTGGCTTAGACCGTCCGCCGCCAGCTTTTCAGACACCCAGGAGTAATCCGAAGGGTCGACAACCACGGTCACGGACGGGAAGTTCTTGGCGGCGGCCCGCAGCATCGTCGGCCCACCGATATCGATGTTTTCCAGAGCATCGTCCAGGGTGACGCCGGGTTTGCTTATGGTGGCCTGGAAGGGGTACAGGTTGACGACCACCAGGTCGATGAGGCCGATACCGTGTTCGGCCAGCTCCGCCATATGGCCCGGAACATCCCGGCGGGCCAGTATGGCGCCGTGGACCACCGGATGGAGCGTCTTGACCCTGCCGTCGAGAATCTCGGGTGAGCCGGTTACCTCCGAGACCTGCCGTACGGACAGACCTCCTTCTTGAGCAAGGGTTTGGTGGGTTCCTCCGGTGCTGATCAGCTCGAATCCCGCGCCCGCCAGACTCCGGGCAAACTCGACGATGCCAGTCTTGTCGTAGACGCTAAGGAGCGCTTTCACCAGCTTGATCGCCTCACTTCGATTTCACCCTACAGAGTGGTGGTATACACCCTGAACGTTGGCCGTTTGACTTTTTGAACAGTTGTCTGGACTGGGATGGCCGATCAGCCATCGAGTATGGCCACCTGGGGACCGTCGTCTCTCTGGATGATGCGGCCCACCACGCGGGCGTCGGGTATCTTATCGGTGATCGCCTCAACGGCGTCCTCAGCGCACACCGCCACCATCCCAAGCCCCATGTTAAACACCTGGTACATCTCGTCTGTGCTTATATTCCCTTCTCTTTGGATAATCCCGAATATGGCCGGGGCCGTCCAGGTCTCCGGGCGGAATTCGGCGGCCAAATGTTCGGGTAGGATGGCCGGCATCTTACCTGGTAGTCCCCCTCCGGTAATGTGGGCCAATCCTTTGAACGATTTTAGCACCGGCTCCAGCATCGGATGATAACAACGGTGCCGGATCAGCAGTTCCTCACCCAGGGTGTGCCGTAACTCATCAAACCGGCGGAAAAGGACCGAAGGGTTGTCATCAATGTCGAATACGCTACGCACCAACGAGAAGCCGTTGGTATGTAAGCCACTGGAAGGGAAGCCGACCAAGCAGTCGTCGGGCTGGATGTTGGACCCATCCATCAACCCGTCCGGCTCCGCCGCGCCGACGACAAACCCCACCAACTCCAAATGGTCCGACCCGTCCGGTCCGGGCATCTGGGCGGTTTCTCCGCCGATGAGGGCGCATCCCACCTCGCGGCAACCCCACACGATGCCGCGAAGCAAAGTATCCATCACTTGCTCGTCCAGGGTGGTAAAGGAGATGTAGTCCAGGAAAAAGAGGGGTTTGGCCCCACGGGCCAAAATATCGTTGACGTTGAGGGTGACCAGGTCCTGGCCTATGGACTCGTAGTGCCCCATTTGAGCGGCGATCTTAATCTTCGTCCCCACGCCGTCGGTGCTGGCCACCAGCACGGGTTGTTGAAAACCCCTGAGCCGGAACAGGCCGGCGAATCCACCCTCGGGGTTTAGGACTTCGGGTCCATGAGTCGCCGAGGCAAAGGCCTTTATCCGTTCTTTCAGGGCGTCCATCTCATCCAGATTCACGCCGGACGAGCGGTATGCCTGACTGGTCAACTGGCTACTCCTCCCCTGGGCCGTCCACATCGGGTGGGACTGCCGCGCCGCACTAAAAGGTTAAAGCAGCCGGACCCGCATCGCAAGAGGGAATCTATGCTGGGTCCGGTTTCGGGACAACCGCCGGATGGGATGAGACGCCCGGAGATCGAATGCCCAAGGTGGGCGTCAATCGGAGAGGTTCTCAAGCTCCGCCGGAGGCTCCTCCAAGACCAGTTTGGTCAACTCAAGTTGAACCGGTACCGGATAGTTACCGGTGAAGCAGGCGTCGCAGTACCCGCCATTGGTGCCGCCGACCACTTTCATTAGTCCTTTGACGTCTAGGTAGCCTAGAGTGTCGGCGTCGATATATTTGCGGATCTCGTCCACGGTCTGGTTGGCCGCGATCAATTCCTGACGGGTGGCCATGTCCACTCCCATGAAACAGGGGTGCTTTATCGGCGGAGCGCATACCCGCATGTGAATCTCGGCGGCCCCGGCCTTGCGCAGAAGCCCGACCACATGGGGTGTGGTGGTGCCGCGGACGATGCTGTCATCAACCACGACGATCCTCTGGCCGGCGATGACCTCGGTCAGGGGATTGAATTTTTGTCTCACGCCCAGGTCTCGCATCCGCTGCTCAGGTTCGATAAAAGTCCGGCCGACGTAGCGGTTCTTTACCAAGCCTTCACTGAACGGAATGCCAGACTCCCTGGCGTAGCCCACCGCCGCCGCGGTTGACGAGTCCGGGATACCGATAACCAGGTCGGCCTCCACCGGATGCTCTCGGGCCAATTGGGCGCCCAGTTCTTGCCTTACCGAGTGGACAAGTTTATTGTCCAACAGGCTATCGGGCCGGGCAAAATAGATAAGCTCAAACACGCAAAGGGCGCGGCGGCCGGTGGCGCCAGACCATATGGAAGAGCGAAAACCCTGCGGGTCGATTATGACAACCTCGCCGGGCTCCAACTCTCTCATGTAAGTGGCGCCTAGGTGGTCAAGGGCGCAGCTCTCAGACGCGATTACCCAACCGCCGTCCAACTTGCCGATGCACAACGGACGGATACCCAAAGGATCCCGGGCGGCCATCAAAGTGTCTTCAGTAAGGGCGACCAAGGAATACGCACCCTCCAACTGGCGCATGCAATAAAACAGCCGCTCTTCCCAGTCGGCCCCGGAAGCGTTAGCCAGCATGTAGGCCATCACTTCGGTATCCGTAGTGGATTCGAAGGTACAGTTCCAGTCCTTCTTCTGTTGGGCTTGCAACTGGGCACAGTTGATGATGTTGCCGTTGTTCGCCAAGGCCAACCGGCCTTGATACCCTTCGACAATCATGGGTTGGGCGTTGCAAAGGAGGCTGCTTCCAGTGGTGGAGTAGCGGGTGTGGCCGATCGCCCGTTCGCCGGCAAGAGGATAAAAATCCGGCTCGCGGAATATCTGAGTGACCAGGCCCATTTCGGCGTGGACGTTGAGGGTCTCGCCGTTGGATGCTGCGATTCCAGCACTCTCCTGGCCGCGGTGCTGTAGGGCGAATAAGCCGAAGAAAGCCAGGCGGCTAGCTTCGGCGCCTGGAGCGTATACCCCAACTACCCCACATTCTTCATTGGGGGTGTCTAAGGGGTCGTTGAGCCTTGGAGACTCAAACTCACTATTCACAGGGTAATTCTAGGTTTCTTTTGGATTAAGGTCAACTATGTCCCCTCCCCACCTAAACTTCTGTGAATCGGATCTCCTACTCGTTTGGTTTGGGTATGATGTTTACCTTCCGGTCGTCGCCCATTCCCGTGCTCTCGGTGATAACACCGGGGTAGTCCGTCAAAGCCGTGTGGACGATGCGCCGGTCGGCGGGTGACATCGGCTCCAATGCTACGGCCCGGTTGCTTTGAACTACTCTGGAAGCCACTTTAGTAGCCATGTCCCGCAAAGAGTTTTCCCGCCGTTGGCGATAACGCTCAACGTCCAAGACCACCCGGACTCCCTCGCCATACTGATTGCGCACGATCAAGTTGACCAGGAATTGTAGGGCTTGCAGGGTTTGGCCGCGGCGGCCGATCAACAAACCCGAATCTTCGCCTTCCAGGTCGATTATGGGGCCACCGGTTTCGGGGTCGTTGGCAGACCGGACCGTCCGGGTGACGTTGACCTGGGCAGCCTGCAAGATCCGGCCTACCGTCTCAGAAGCGACGGCGGCAGCGCCGGCTGAGCCTCCTTGGGTTACGGCTATTTTGGTGACTCGAACCCGGGCCGGTTCGCCGCCAATGCCGAGAAATCCCGACTTGCCCCTACTTAGTATTTCTACCTCGGCCTCGTCTCGGTCGGCGTCTAGCTCTTTGAGCGCTAGTTCTATTGCTTCTTCGACGGTTCGTGCCGTCATTACGCGTACTTCCATTTTCTCGCGTCTCCTTCTGAGGATCAGCTTCCTCCGAGCGTGCCGAGGGCGGGGGTGCCTCCGGCTTGGGGAATAGCGGAAATAGAGGAGGAAGCTGACCCTTGGGTGTTACTAAGTATTGCACGGCGACACCGATGACGTTTGATACTATCCAGTACATCGACAAGCCGCTGGGAAATTGGAGGGAAAAGAAAGCAATCATTATCGGCATCATCCAGAGCATCATCGTCTGGTTTGACTGCTGCTTTGGATCGGTGGATGGGCTGACCGTTAATTTTTGCTGCACCCAAGTGGACACAAACACCAATGCTGGAATTATCACCCGGGTTGGGTCCGGTTCGGCCAGGTCTAATATGCCCAGGAAACTGGCGTTGAGAGGGACTACCGCGTATATCGGGAACACCGGGATCCAGGTATACAATTTCTCGGAAAGTCCGATCAGGTCTCCCGGCTTGGAGAACAGCGTCTGTATCAATACCCGGAACAAACCGATCAGAATGGGCATCTGAACTACCAGAGGCCCCAGGCAGCCTATAGGGTTGACCCCGGCCTCTCGATACAGACGCATGGTTTCCTGGGAAGCTCGGGACCGGTCCCCGCTGTAACGCGCCTGAATTTCCTTCATCTTGGGCTGCAGGGTGCTCATAACCCGCATCTGCCTGATCTGCTTCAGAGTCAAGGGCATGGTGGCCGCTCTGACTAATACGGTAAAGAGAATGATGGCAATTCCCATGTGCTGGAAACTGATCACGTAAAACACCAACAAGGTATTGAGCATGGGCCGGATGATAACTTCGTTCCAGAGGACTACGACGAATTCCAAAGCCCTACCCTTGACGCCGGTTGAATGCCCGGTTGACGGGCAGTCGACTGGTTAGCTGCATTGACCGTTCTCAGATTCTGTATCAAAACACCACATAGGCGCCAGACCCGCTCTGACTTCTATCCGCCGGACGGTGTTGTCTTCCGCTGCCACGAACACGGATTCATCCAGAACCGACAGTGGGGCAAGAATCTCAGGGTCTCCCCTGAGGGAAAGGGGATTTCGCGACCGTTGCAACCCCATGTCGTTCAATGAAGTGTCTAGCAGACTGATTTTGCCATCCCTCGCCGCCACCACCAGTCCCCTGGGAACCAGCACCGGGCGGGACACTATAGGTGAGTCCAGGTCGTATTTCCAAGACAGGTTGCCACCCCGGTCTAGAGCGTAAACGTTGCCATCCATCGATGGGGCGAAGATCGTCCGCCCGTTGGCGACGGCCCCGGCCCAAAACCAATTTTCGCCCAGGAATTCCCAGACCTTGCTGCCGTCTTTGATATTGATCGCATACAACTTCTTATCGAAGGATCCGGCTATCACCATATCGCGGAACAAAAGGGGGCGGCCTGCCACGACGCCTCCGGTGAGGAACTTCCACTTCAGTGTCCCGTCGGCTAAAGAAACCGCATAGACGTGCTTGTCATGGGACCCAAAGTAAATCACACCGTCTTGAATCACCGGTGTAGACCATATCTTGTCCTCTGCTCTGAAGGGGAACCCGTCCCGAGGTTCACCGGTCTTCGCGTCAAAGGCGTATAGGCCGCCGTCTTCGGAGCCAACCACCACGACGTTGCTTTCGAGGTCCAATGCCGGCCCTGCCACCAAGGTAGGCCGATCATCTTCAGCTTGCCCCCGAGGCTGCTTCCAACCGGTGGAGCCGATCGTCCCAGTTTCCCGGTCTATGGCGTAAAGAACGCCGTTTATGGCGCTAACGTAGACCAAGTCTTCTCCGACCACCGGGCTACCGTAAACGCCGAAAAGTGAATCCCCGTCTTTGGAATCTTCGTCGCGGTTAGGAGGGAAAGTCCACAACGGCTTATATCCTTCAAATCCGTTGTCCGTCAAGGCTTGGACGGTGCCCTGCTTAGTCCCCACGTAAACAAACCCGTCCAGACCTGACGCCGGGGACCAACCGTTCCCGATCTGGCTGAATCTTCCCGGCGTGCAACCCAAAAGAAGAAGAAGAGCCGCAGCCATAAGCAGAAGAGCCGGCACAGGTAAGCTAACCCGGTTCCGATCGCCGAAATTGAGCGTCAGACCGGGCGCCACGGCTGGATGCCGAAGAGATGTAACGTAACCGGA
>Ga0208879_1004568_pt1 | contig 10733 bp, 7 predicted proteins | sample Knorr_S15_td_Bot_FD_185605 | JGI IMG/M metagenome (GOLD analysis project Ga0208879, IMG submission 185605) | Marine microbial communities from Southern Atlantic Ocean transect - Knorr_S15_td_Bottom_ad_5009_LV_A (SPAdes) (version 2) | ecosystem: Environmental > Aquatic > Marine > Oceanic | place...
GAGCAGTTTAATGAACTGATAGTTAATCGCATTGATGTGTCCGGCGAGCTGGGTGAGTTCCAATTCAAGAGATGCGCAGTGTGCTCTTCTCTGCCGGTTCAGGCGTAGTTGCTGATCAAGCGACGTATAGTCAGTCGATACGTCACCGCAGATCGGGTCATTGAGTGGGGAAGAGGTTTCTTCGAACATGAATAGGATACCAATTAATGCTGTATAAACATACAGTATTATACCTCAAGTAGCTGATATTTATAATATATATTAGTTATATTAAGAGCTTGTATCTTGTTAGAAATGCTGATGGTTCGGCTGAATGAACGTCCGGCTATGCTCAGTTACCTCATCCGTGATATTTTCCGTTTTTTGAAAATACGTAAGGAACAAGTAATGCAGATTGGTATCTCCAATTTTCCCACTGACTATTCAATGCGGGCTACTTCGCTCGGAAGAGCGCTGGAAGAACGTGGCTTCGAATCATTATGGGTAGTCGAGCACACGCACATTCCGGCTTCTCGTCGAACTCCGTATCCTTTAGCTGATGAGTTGCCCAGTATCTACTGGGAGGCTTTCGAACCCTTCACTTTCCTGGCACAGGTGGCAGCAGTCACCGAGAAGTTACGTATTGGAACCGGCGTCTGTCTCGTTCCTGAGCATCACCCCATTACATTAGCCAAGCGGGCTGCCACCCTTGATTCACTTTCAGACGGTCGGTTCCTGTTCGGTGTCGGCGCTGGCTGGAATGCCGAGGAAATGGAGAATCATGGCGTTGCCTATAAGGATCGATGGAAAGTTCTACGCGAGCACGTGCTCGCCATGAAAGCCTGTTGGACCGAAAAGGACGCGGAGTTTCATGGTGAATTTGTTGACTTCGATCCTGTCTGGGTGGAACCCTATCCTGTATCCAAACCTCATCCGCCCATTTATATCGGTGCAACTTCCACCTGGGCGATGGATCGAATTGCCGAGTACGCAGAAGGCTGGTTCCCGGTGCATGTGCCGGAGTTTGATGAGCGGCTTGCGCTGCTGGCTGAATGTTGTGAGAAACGCGGCCGATCAATAGACGATATTAATATTTCGTTGCTCACCATGGTTGAATCTCAGGACCAGATGGCCGAGCTAGCGGCCAAAGGCGTTGATCGAATTGTATTGAGCCTGCCAACCGGTAACGAAGCCGAAAGCCTTAAAGTTCTGGATGGCTATTCGAATATCGTTGAGTGGGCAGCAACGTTGAGTTAATTCCGGCACGGTCAGAGGTCTGCTCCGAAGGGCCTCTGTACTATCACTACTCCAATGGCAGCGGATACTTTCGCTGCCAAACCAAATTCAGTTAATTTTGACAAAGGAATCACCATGAAATTAGGCGTCATCCCCATCAATATCGGCGTGCAGGCAGACGAGATGATCCAGACTGCGCAACTCGCAGAATCACTGGGTTATGAATCGGTCTGGACATTTGAACATGTTGTTTTGCCGATTGATTACGAATCGAAATATCCCTACAACGAATCAGGAAAGCTGTTCGCGCCGCCTGAAACAAACTTTATCGACCCGTTGATTGCCCTTACCGGGATTGCGGCAGCGACCAAATCTATTCGCCTTGGAACCGGCGTCAACATCCTGTCGCAGGTCAATCCGCTCTACCTGGCGAAACAGGCTGCAAGTCTGGATTTAATGTCGAATGGCCGGTTTATGCTCGGCGTGGGTATCGGCTGGCTGCGCGAAGAATTCGAGGCACTTGGCGTTCCGTTTGAAAGACGAGGTGCGCGCTTTGATGATTACTGTGAAGCAATGAGGAAAGTCTGGTCTGGTGATGTGGTTGAACACGAGAGCGAGTTCATTTCATGGCACGGCTTCAAGAGTCACCCGTTGCCTGTTCAAAACCCATTGCCGATTGTGATGGGCGGAGTCAAAGGCAAGATCTGGGAGCGAATCGCAAAATACGGCAACGGCTGGTATGCGCCCGGTGGCGATCCAGCTGAACTGAAGCCGCAACTCGACAAACTGCGAAAAGCCTGTGATGACATCGGCCGCGATATGAGTGAAATTGAAATCACTTGCATGTGGCCTGGCATTGGCGGAAAAGAATTCCTGGCTCAGCTGGAAGAGGTCGGCGTTCATCGCGCCGTGCTGCCATTTATGGGCGGCGACCCCGCTGAATCCCTCGGCAAAATTGCAGAGGAGGTAATTGCCGCCTGATACTTAACGGAAATTGAAAAACAGGCGCGTCTAGGCTATCGTGCGCGCCTTTCGTACGTCATCTTGACCTGGCTCGCGGACGAGCGAAGTGATAGTTTTAGTATGGAGAGGTGTCCGAGCGGCCAGATGAATCACGGAGTGATTCATAAGCCACCACCTCGGTGTAAGAAAGAGAGATGGTTGTAGTAGCGGTTTTAGGTTGATCAATGGAGAGGTGTCCGAGCGGCCGATGGAGCTACCTTGGAAAGGTAGTGTGGGAGCAATCTCACCGAGGGTTCGAATCCCTCCCTCTCCGCCAGTATTTCTAGGGGCTTCTAGGAAAACACCATCTCTAGGGTACGTCTAGGGTCCCAGATTAAAACCAACAAATGCTGCATAACTATTAGGGCAATCCAATAGAGAGCAGCACTCATATCCTAAACATGCCTATGAAGATACTTTTGTATTCGTGGCAAAACACGCTTTATAATTCCTATTCTCTCGCCGGGCTAATACCGAAGGAGGTTGGCATAGAGGTGGTTGAGCGAGTTGGAAGCTATAAGATTAATTTTCTATGATGCCAAACTAATCTGAATGTTGTTCTATTTGTTAGTTTCTCGCCTGCTCCACCTACTCCCCTGCGTGCTTTACTAAAACCATTGTTGGTATTAATCTCAAGTTTTTAATTTGACGTTGTCGCGTGCTGATTTGCAGCATAGACGTATAATTGGACGCGCCGGATATTCGTTCCCTAACCGGAACCCAAGAAAAGGAATAGGCATGTCTTTGTTCTCGAAAGTAAATGTGCGCCTCATTTTGATCGCTATGGTGTTTGCCTTGGCTCCCACAACCGCCTACGCACCCGCCTATGTCAAAATAGGTGATATCTCGGCAAAAATGCCGGGGATGCGCGTAACCGATAAAACCACAGTTCATGAAGTGGCTGTATTTGCGGCCCGGCATGCGGGTATTGACGTCGATCGTATCAGCCTGAGCTGGCGTGGACGGGAGCTAAATGGCCGGCGTACGCTGACAAGCTACACTATGCCGGACGAAGTGACTTTCCAGATGAAATTGTTGCCAGCCGTACAAGCCCTCAGACCGCCGGGTACTGACTCTGGTCAGACCCATAGGGAACAAAAAGTGCCTAAAATTAGTGATTCAATGCCCAACAGTGAGGAGTGAAATTGTGCTCATAGAGTACCAGTGGATCAATGCGACCCGACAAGCACTTGCATAGGCATTAAACTTGGAAAGATAGAAGAGTCCGCTCTTATAAAGGGTGGGCTGTCCTCAACTCTCCTAAGCCTCGCCCGATCAGCGGGGCTTTTTTGTGGTATTTTGCGGTGAGTGCAATGCCTACCTTTAACTCCCGTATGAGCCACTTACTCAAATTCATTTTCATTTTCTGCGTGATTGTCGCAGGTGCTTTCTATACAGGTGTTCGACCTCCCGAAACTCTGACTATTGGGCCGGAAGGGGCTGAAATTGCTCTCACTGTTGAATTGCACCCAAATCCAAACAATGCTTTCTTTTAGCTAATTTAGTAGAAAGCAATCTTTCAGTTTGATAGAGAGAAAGTGCTTTCGGAAAGCATCCTTTCCATCTGCCGATGGATAGATTTTTCCAATACCAACTATTATTACCATGGGAGTGCGTGCCATGAGTGCCAATGAAAGATTTCTTTCAATGTCCAATCACCAAGTTGCTCAGTTTCTTGGCGAGGACGTTGATGAATGTCGCAAGAACAAAAAAAATGCTGCAGTCAGTATTAGCACACAGTGCGGGAATCAGTGTTCCGACTTATCGAAAGCTCGTGTCGGGTGAAGGAACGTTGATTAATTACATAACCGTTTTGCGAGAAGTAGACCGAGATATCCGGGTTTTCTCGATAGATATCGAACTCCAACAATCATCGTCGGGACCATGCCATGAGCCGGAAGCTATTGAAACGGAAGAGAGTGATTCTGAGTGGTAGAATCACGCCTAAAAGAAAAAGAGCTTGCTGCAGAAAAGTGTCTCTTTTTTTTCGTCATACACGCGATCAAGTGAAGATCTGGGGGGGTATGTGGCAGAGGCGCCGGTAATAACGAGTAAGGTAAGGTGGCTCTATGGCTTTGGTTCAATTGCCTATGGGGTGAAGGACAACGGTTTTTCGTACTTTCTGTTGTTCTATTACAATCAGGTTCTCGGTCTTTCTGGTGCATACGCCGGTGCAGCCATCCTGATTGCCATGATCTTTGATGCGGTATCAGATCCCCTGGTTGGTGTCTGGTCCGATAATACTCATTCGAAATGGGGGAGAAGACATCCCTTCATGTATGCCTCGGCTTTACCGGTTGCCGTGGTCTACTACTTCCTGTGGAATCCCCCGGAATTAAGTCAGTTTCATCTGTTCCTCTATCTCACAGTTGCCGCAATTCTAATCCGGTTCTTCATTACACTGTACGAGATACCCAGCAGCGGTATTGTTGCTGAACTTACCGATGATTATGACGAACGAACCCGGCTTTTGAGTTTCCGCTACATGATGGGCTGGTATGGCGGCCTGACGATGGCCCTGCTCATGTGGGGAGTATTTATGGTGATGCATGGGGAAAGGTCTGAAACCACCTTTCGTGTTTATGGAACCGTTGGAGCCATTGCCATGTTTGTATCCATTATGGGTTCTTCGCTGGGTTTGCATAAGTACATCCCATATCTGAAGGCGCCGCCACAAAGGGACTCCTATGCTATCTCAGGGATCGTCAAGGATCTGATTGTCACGGTGTCGAATCGCAATTTTGGTGCACTGTTTTTCGCAGGGTTATTTGCTGCTATCGCTGCTGGTGTCAGCACTAACTTCAATGCATATATCAATCTGCATTTTTGGGAGTTCACGCCAGAGCAGGTTCGCTGGATTATCCTGGGGTTATTTATCTCGGCAGCACTCGCTGCGTACCTCGCGCCAAGGATTACCCAGAGATTTGACAAGAAACGCAGTGCGATGGCGATATATGCAGTTGGTATTGTATTTGGCGCGGCACCCGTTTTATTGCGTTTAGCTGGCTTCTTTCCTGAGAATGACAGCCCCTATCTATATCCGATCATGGTTGGTCATGCGATGCTGGATGTTACCCTGATAGTGATGTTTGGAATCGTCCAGTCATCCATGTTGGCGGATATTGTTGAGCACAGCGAGGTCATGACTGGCAGGCGAGAAGAGGGGCTGTTTTTCGCTGCAAGAACATTTGCCGCCAAGGCCACCTCGGGCGTCGGTGCATTTATCGCGGGCATAGCACTTGACCTGATCAGCTTTCCAAAAGGGGCGGCGCCGGGTGAAGTGCCACAGGAGGTCATATGGAATCTTGGTTTTATCTACGGCCCCTCACTGATGATCTTCTACATGATGGCGCTCGGTTCTATATCGTTTTACAAAATTACCCGTGCCGGTCACAAAGACCGGTTGGTTACATTGAAGGTTTAGGAAGTTCCCTGGGGGGGCAGATAATGGTACTCAAGGTAAGTTAGCAGGCGTCAGATAAGCCCCAGGGGAGGAAACCGCGGGGTAGCGGCACGCTCTATGGGGATTTGAACGTTTGATCTTGATCGCAACTCTTCAGCACGGCTGTGCGAGCAGCAATAACCACTTCCAATTGAGTCTATGCAGGGTAAACAAGCGCTTTCTCGGCAATGACTTGCATGACAGATAGTCGTTTGAATGGCTCTCGATGAGGTGCAGGACATACGATGCCTTTGCTATCCTAAACATGCCTATGAAGATACTTTTGTATTCGTGGCAAAATACGCTTTATAATTCCTATTCTCATGAGCGACTCAGCAACTGACCTGGTTTTTGACCCTGACGCACTAAGGGAACGTTATCGCGTTGAACGCGACAAGCGCCTGCGCGATGACGGCAATGAGCAGTATGTCGAGATGACTGGCAAGTTCGCGCACTATCTTGAAGACCCCTACGTTGATGAGAAGACCGAACGCGAACCCGTTAACGATGAAGTGGACGTTGTACTGATCGGTGGCGGCTTTGGCGGCCTGCAGGCTGGCGCGCGATTGCGCGACGCTGGCATCAAGGACATCAGGATTATTGAAAAGGGTGCCGCTTTTGGCGGCACCTGGTATTGGAATCGCTACCCGGGCGCCCAGTGCGACATTGAAGCCTATTGCTACCTGCCGCTGCTTGAAGAACTGAACTACGTGCCAAAAGAAAAGTATGCCTACGCACGTGAAATCCTGGATCACAGTGAGGCGATTGGTGAGCACTTCGACTTGCACGACTGCGCCTTGTTTCAGACAGAGGTCACAGAACTTCGCTGGGATGAATCGATCGAACGCTGGATTGTGTCAACCAACCGCGGTGATGCTATCAAGGCCCGGTTTGTGTCCATGGCCAACGGTCCATTACATCGGCCAAAGTTACCGGGCATCCCCGGTGTCCGCGACTTTAAAGGCCACACGTTCCACACCAGTCGCTGGGACTACGACTACACAGGTGGCGGCCCGGACGGCGGGCTCGACAAATTAGGTGACAAGAAGATTGCCATCATTGGTACCGGCGCGACCGCCATTCAATGTGTCCCGTTCCTGGGTGAGACAGCAGAGCACCTTTATGTGTTTCAACGCACCCCGTCGACCGTTGATGTTCGCGGCAACATGCCCACCGACCCCGCCTGGGCGAAAGGCCTGCAGCCCGGATGGCAGAAACACCGTATGGAAAACTTTAACTCGATGATCTCGGGCGTTCCTCAGGAAGAGGACCTGGTGAATGATGGCTGGACAGACCTCATTGGCAAGATGATCAATCAGTTCCAGCGCGCGAAGGGCGATTCCAACATGAGCCTTGAGCAAATGATCGAGATGGCGAACTTCGAGAAGATGGAAGAAATCCGCGCCCGTGTTGATGAGTTAGTGGAAGACGACGAGGTCGCGGAAAAGCTCAAGCCTTATTACAAAATGTTCTGCAAAAGGCCGACGTTCAATGATGATTATCTGCCGACCTTCAATCGATCCAATGTGACCCTGGTCGACACCGACGGCCAGGGCGTTGAGCGCATCACTGAAAAAGGGTTGGTGGTTGATGGCGTCGAATATGAAGTTGACTGCATCATCTATAGCACGGGCTTTGAAGTCGGCACCAGCTATACCCGCCGGTCCGGTTACGACGTCATCGGCCGGGAGGGCAAATCACTAAGTGATCATTGGCGTGACGGCACCCGTTCACTACACGGCATGGGCAGTCATGGTTTCCCTAATGTTTTCATTATGAATACTTCCCAGGGCGGCTTTACGGCCAACTTCCCACACCTGCTGGATGAATCGGCGGTGCATCAGGCGCATATCATTGCGCATGCAATAGATCAGGGCTACAACACGGTTGAGGTCACGGCGGCAGCTGAAGAAGAATGGATCAAGACCATTATCGGCTTCGAAGGTGGCCCGCTGGGCGGTCTCGGCGGACCTGATTGCACCCCCGGTTATTACAACAATGAAGGTCAACCGAACCCCAATGCCCAGCAATCCGCACCCTATGGTGGTGGTTCAATCCGCTTTTTTGAACTGTTGAAAGAGTGGCGCGAGGATGGGAAGTTTGAAGGGTTGGTATTCAAGTAAAAGCTAACTCGGTACTAAAATTCTGCCGATACCGCCGCGACGGGCGAAACTTGCACATTGTCTACAAGCTCGTACCGAGGGAGTCCTTCGAATCTACTCATTAGAGTGTTGTTTCTTAGGAGGTATGACCTTACTTTCCTACTTTGTACCCCCAGTTATACCCCGAACATTTAAAGAACTATAAACTTATCCAGTTCAACAAGGATTCGCAGGGTCTCCACCCCTAACAATCAGTTCCTATCGCGCCTTGCGAATCGGGATTACGCGAACCTTAGAAGCTGAGAAAGGTGTCCAGCCAGCAATAGAATTTTGACCGCTCTGGCGTGGTTAGCGACACAAATCAAAGACAGAATTTGATATTTGCTGAGGGCTCTAATCGGCCAGGAGCGGACGAACCGCTCCTTCCAAGATACAGAGAAGTACTACGTTCGGTGATAGCTCAAGTGTGATGCCAGATTTTCTGGTGCCATCCGAAACGCATGTTGGTAACTAACATTACCGGCACTGAGCTCGTCATACTTTAGATACCACACGTCATGCATTCTGTAGAACGGCACCGTAGGGTACAGGTGGTGAATCAGATGGTAGTTTTGATAAACCAGTAAGGGTGTCAGCAACCATTCCCAACCCATGCGCATGGTGGAAGCCATGAAAGGGTCTTCCTGCTGCGATACGACCCCTGGGTAATGCGGCAGAAACACGAACACCAGCGATACCAGGAACAATGCAATGCGCGTCGGCAACAACCACAACATGAGGATCTCATAACCGTATCCCGCGAAACTGGCAATCACAATCACCGCTGCCACTGCGGCGACGTAGCCGAGAACCAGTCCAATATGCTTATCGCGAACCTTGCCGCCATGCCTCGCGAAGTACACGAGGTAATACAGGTCAAAGTTCGACCACCGAATCGGGATCTGCCAGGCTGGAGAATCATGAATGAAACGGTCTGGGTCTGTCTCGGCGTTGGTAAAATGGTGGTGCTGCATATGGATCCAGCGGGTAACCGGCATGGGGGCGTAAGGCAAAAGAAAAAAGAGTCCAATCCCGCCAATCAGCTCGTTCACCCAGGAAGTATGCGAGATCGCGCGGTGCGTTCCTTCGTGAGCAACGCTGAACATGCCGTAGGCGAGCACACCATTGATCAGACATCCGGCCCACATGGGCAACGCACCCTGGAGTGTGTAGTACCAGGTTGCGACGATTCCTGCCATGAGCCCGATGCCTAGCAATACAGTAGGCATGGCAATTTTTGGAGCACTCATGATTTGTTTGAACAGTGCCTCACTCGCCAACTGACTTTTTCCATTCATCAGATCTCCCCCTTGCTCCGGTTCACTTTAGCCAGTATACCGAGCCGGGTGCCTGTGAGTTTGGTAGCGTAAGTCCTATCCCCAACTTTTATCCTAAACATGCCTATGAAGATACTTTTGTATTCGTGGCAAAACACGCTTTATAATTCCTATTCTCTTCCTGAAATCTTCAGATCCCGGAGCACAATTTGAAAGCAAAAGGAATTCGAATGAAGAAAATACTACTGGCTACCGCCATACTGACAACATTTTCGACTGTTAACATTGGCTATGCTGCGTCGGACAAGCCGGTTACCACGGAACAAATAGCTGATGGTCTTAGCGCCGAGGAGTTTCGCGCCTACGGAAAGACGTCACCGACCACGATTTTAACTCGCATGGGCGATTTAAAGTTTACCGAGGGCGGGTTTGCCGGAGGCTATCCAACTTTAGAGACTATCCAGATGTTGCGCGACGAACTCGATTATCAGCGCGCTACCCAGGCTTATATCTGGGCGATGCCGCTGGTGAGCTATGCGCAGTGGTTAAAGGCTCATGAAGAAACCTTTAACGCCACTGACGGTGATATCGTTTTATCCAAAACCCCTCAAGCCAAGCAAGGCATTTTGACGGCCAATGTGACAACGCCTTATGCTGTATCTTTTGCCGATTTGACCCGCACCGGGCCCCTGGTTTTCGTAGTACCACCCGGTCCGTCCGCCGGCGTCATCAATGACATGTGGCAGCGAGCGATTGCCGATTTCGGGATATCGGGTCCCGATGGCGACAAGGGCTCTACCTATTTAATTCTGGCGCCCGGAATGGAATTGCCTAAAGGCGTCGATAAGGATAAGTACCGGATAGTCAACAATCCCACCAATATCGTTTTTTTCGGAATCCGGGCTTTACAGGCTGACGCGGCGGAAGCGGATGCGATGCTGCAGAAGTTTAATCTTTACGCCTACAGTAAAAGAGACGCAAACCCCAGAAGCAAGCTGATCGAAATTGACGGTGAAACGCCCTGGGGGCAATGGCAACCGCACGGAATGGCCTACTGGGAATCCCTGAAGTCTATTATTGATCGTGAAGCCGTGGACGAGCGTGATCGCATGATGATGTCGATGCTGGATTCGCTGGGTTTACGCAAAGGAGAGCCATTCAACCCCGATGACCGCCAGCAACGTCTGCTCAAGGAAGCCGCGGTGGTTGGCGAGGCTATGACCAAAAGCATGACTTACGACTCACCCTTTCACAATACTGAATTTTATGGTGACACCCACTGGGATCAATTGCTGGTTACAAGCTTCGATGACAGGGACGAATATTTCGATCAAATCTTCCGCAGGGCTGCCTTTACCTACGAGGCGGTCACTCGCGGCAAGGCGTACTACATTGAAAAGCCTGGTATCGGCCAGCAATATCGTACCGGCTACAAAGATAACGATGGAGATTTTTTACTAGGCAGCAAGCACTATACCCTGACAATGCCGGCGAATCCTCCGGCAAGGATTTTCTGGTCAGCGGTGGTTTACGACGTTAATACCCGTACACCGATCATCAATTCCGAATGGAGAGCTAACATCAGCTCGCGCCAGAACCTGGTGGAAAACGGCGATGGTTCTATCACCATTCACTTCAGCCCGCAGTTACCCGGCG
>Ga0208879_1004580_pt1 | contig 10720 bp, 9 predicted proteins | sample Knorr_S15_td_Bot_FD_185605 | JGI IMG/M metagenome (GOLD analysis project Ga0208879, IMG submission 185605) | Marine microbial communities from Southern Atlantic Ocean transect - Knorr_S15_td_Bottom_ad_5009_LV_A (SPAdes) (version 2) | ecosystem: Environmental > Aquatic > Marine > Oceanic | place...
CTTATATTTGATGCCTCGCTCTCTTATTCATTTGCGCTCCTCCCTCTTTTCCTCCTCATGGGAAATTTGGTTTATCGATCAAAGCTTTCCGAAGACCTGTACGATACGGCCAATGCCTGGATGGGACATCGTCCAGGCGGACTTGCCAAGGCAACGATCGCAGCCTGCGGCGGATTTGCGGCGGTCTGCGGTAGTTCTATCGTGACAACAACCACAATGGCCTCTGTCGCGATGCCAAGCATGCGGCGCTATAAATATGATGATCGCCTGTCGACCGGGGCGATTGCGGCTGGCGGCACCTTGGGCATTCTTATCCCGCCAAGTGTGTTGCTGGTGTTTTACGGCATATTGACCAATTCAGATATTGGCAAATTGTTTATCGCCGGGATCGTGCCTGGCCTCATTTCAATCGTCAGCTATTTTATCGTCATCGACATCATGACACGCTGGAAACCTGAACTGGGTCCGCGCGCTGAACGAGTTCCGATGGCTGATCGCGTTCGATCCCTCAAGAAAGTTTGGGGCGTCGTCGCCTTATTTTTGTTTGTGCTTGGCGGGATTTATGTCGGTTTTGTCACGCCCGTTGAAGCGGGTGGCATAGGTGCAATCGGGGCTTTGGCCTTTGCCCTTGGCCGCCGTCTTTTAAGCTTTGCCGCGTTTCAAGAGGCGCTCCTCCAATCGGTGCGCACTTCGGCCATGTTGTTTTTTGTGATCTTTGGCGCGCAGTTGTTTTCTGCCTTCATAAACGCAGCTGACCTGCCGGGACAGGCTTTAACCTGGATACAAAGCCTCGACCTCTCCGCCATGGGCGTCATGGGGATTGTTATCTTATTTTATATTGCCTTCGGCTGCGTGTTCAGCGCCTTTGCTTTAGTGTTGCTTACCGTCCCGGTCTTCTTTCCGCTGGTTGCGGGTCTTGGCTTAGATGTGCTCTTTGGGACATCGCCAGAGAATGTTTTAATATGGTTCGGCATCGTGATTGTTGTCGTCGCCGAAATTGGCCAGATCACCCCGCCCATCGGCATGAATGTTTTTGTCCTTAAATCAATGCTGCCCGATGTCGCGCTCAGCACAATTTTCAAAGGCGTCATGCCGTTCTTCGGCGCCGACCTCGTGCGGTTGGCCGTGATCGTATTTTTTCCTGCAACCGTTTTGTTTTTGCCAGACTACATGGATCAAATGCAGGATCAGTTCGATGTATTTTTTGATAGCCTATTTCAGTGACAGTTTACTTTAAAAGAAAAGTAAACTGTCACTGAAATTAATCAATCCATACCGATAATTTGATCGAGTAGTTTCTGTGTATGAATTACGTTTTGTTCTTGGCGACAATAACGATGCCCAGGAAAGCCCTTCGAGTGCATGCCCTGCTGAAAGAGCGGCGTGGTTTTAAAATCCTGCATGAAAGACGGCGGCATACGGTCATCGGGATAATTTTGCCAGTCGGGAATAAATTCATAGTGGATCGGCGGCTCTTCATCTTCGCCATAGCGGAACATAAAATAGATATCCCAGATCATACTGTCCGGGTCATTGCCGTTTGGCCGCGCCCTAAAGAGGCCGTAGCTATTACCCGCAACAGGGCCAAGCATATTGGGAAACAAGCGGTGTTCACAGGGGAAGCCAAACATTTGGGCGTCCTCTAAATGTGACAGATCAATGCCATGCGCAGCACAGGCGTCGCGGCGTAATTTTAGCATAAAGACCGGCCCCATCATATCGAGCGGCAAATCTTCAAGGCTGTCAAAATAGTCGAGCTCGTATTGCGCCACGCGGTTTTGCGTGACCATAACTTCAATGGCTTTACGCGCCCATTCTCGGGGTGTTGGGTAATCCTCATCTTTGAGATCACCCAATTTGACCCCAGGTGGCAATCCCGTGGTGAGTTGCCAATGAGGCTCCCAAAAATTGGTGTGAAGATTAAATTGTTCATAGACCGTCATCGCACCAACTTTGTCGGGTGGTGGGTAACTACCGCCTTTTTTCTCACCGACGCGCCGGCCGCCAGGACCGGTTGATACCGCGCCGACATTATTCAAATCCATCACATGGGTCGCCCAAACATGATAGCCTTCTTGAAACTGATCGATCGCATATTTCCAATTACATGGCAGAACGGTCGTGTAATGACGCTGAATGCGCATCTTGCCGATGTCGTAGGCTTTTAAATTGTCGGGAGCGGGATTTAAGTAATCGAGCAAGGGCTCCGCATTTAAATCCATGTTGATAAACACGAAACCTTCCCAGGTATCGATGAGGGCTTTGCGCAAGCAAACCTCTTCGCGTTTAACCATGCCCTTAGCAAAATCCTTTGCACCGGGCAGATGACACAGCTCACCATCTAAATCATAGGCCCAGCCATGAAAGACGCAGGTGATTTTTCCATCGAACTGCGCTTTGTTGCCATTGAACGTACCGGGTCCACCAAACTCATGATCCCCTTCAACAAGCCGCGTTCCCCGGTGCATGCAGTTATTGTAAAACACATTTAGCTTATCGTTTTTCTCTCGAACGATGAGGAATGACTGGTCGCCAATACGGTATTCGTAAAAGTCGCCAATGTTGGGGATCTCTTCTTCGCGGCAAACCCACTGCCATACACGCGGCCAAAGCAGATCATATTCTTTTTGCAGCCACTCTTTTCCGATGTAGCGTTCCTTTGGAAAGAGGCGATCATAGTCACTCTCCTCAACAACCGCCTTTAAACCTTTGAGACTTCCGGTCCTATAGTCTCTCACTTTTGCATCCATGTTAATCCCTCCTTGTTGGCCCTATTCGTCGGTCAGGCATTTGGCTTTTGATCACCATTGGTCACAAACCGACGTAGCAAATCTTTAAATGTTTCAAATTCTTTTTCACTAAATCCATGGAGATGCTGATTAAGCACATGACAGATGGATGGCGGTATGAGTTTCACAATCTCATGTCCTGCTTTGGTGAGTTCCACTCTGACAATACGCCGATCATCTACGCTGCGGTTTCGTGTTATAAAACCCTTCGCTTCAAGCCGATCTAACATGCGTGTCATCGCACCCGTATCAACCCCAATCGCCCGCGCGCACCCCGCAACCGTATCTGCGCGGCCTTTCGAAAGCACCAGCAAGGGTGCCCATTGCGGCGAGGTCAGGCCATAGGGCTGAAGTTCAGAATCCAAATTGCGTTGAATTTTTTGGCTCGCGACTTTGATGAGATAACCAACCGATTCAAATTCGCCAAGCGCTGTCGCATCGCCTTGATAAAATTCGATGGTCTCATCATTGGCAAATTTTTTTTTGAGCGCGACTGTAGCTTTTTTCGTCATGGGCTGGACATTATTTGCCTAGTCAACTATTGTCAAGGCAACAAAAATAAAATTGGGAACTTCACGCCGGATTGGAGACTATAATGCTTAACGCTTCTCATAAGTTAATTGCTGTCCTTGTTGCTGTGAGCACATCAATTGGCATTTCCACATCGCCGAGCACTGCTGAAACACTCGCCGAACATTTTAGCCAAAGGCCGATCGTTATACACATGGGGTTTCCGGGCGGCGGTTTTTTTGCCTCAGCGAAACTTGCCGGCAAATACATGCAGAAATATGTCCCGGGAAATCCGAAAATTCTGTTCTCCCCTCAGCCCGGCCGAATAGGGACCAAAGTTCTGGATTTTTTAGCTCAATGGGCTCCCAAGGATGGCACGCATTTGGGAATGCCCGGCTCACTTGGTCCCTGGTGGCCGCTACAGTTTAAGGCCCCAGTAAAATACGACCCACTCAAAATGAGTTATATTGGCAATGTCAATTCGGCCGGCGATACATACCTTCTTGTCCGCTCAGACGCTGGAATTCGTACACTGGCAGATTTGAAATCGAAAACTTTGCGGGTCAGTAATTCACGCGGCGCTTATCGTTTTTTTGTTGCCGCTATCAATAATATCCTCGGCACAAAAATTACCTATGTTGGTGACTACCCCTCCCACAAGGACGCCTTTACCGCAATGCTGGAAGGGAAAACTCAAGGCGTCGCCGGATCAGGTGTGACGGCCAATGCAGAACACCGCCACTTTTTTCCGAACCTTCTTAATGGAGGCAAAGCGATCCCCATCCTGCGCTACACCGCATCGACAAAAAGCTCGGTTTATCCAAACGTCTTATTGGCAGGACAGGTGGCGACGACGGCAACGCAAAAGCAAGCTCTTGAAATCGCCTTTTCCAGTCAAGTATTAGATCGTCCCCTAATGGGCCCTCCCGGTATGCCGCCCAAATATCTAAAAGCGCTACAACACGCCTTCATGCAAGCGATGAAAGACCCGGCATTGATCGCCGAAGCGAAAGCCAAAAAGATCGGTCTCGAAAATCCGATGAGCGGACCTGACATGCTGGCATATGTAAAGAAGGTTTACGCGCTCCCTAAAGCAGCCAAGATCATGGCCAAAAAAGCGCTGTCCGATAAAAGCTTTTTGGAACCTGTCAAATACAAATCCTTCCAAGCTGTACTTACGAAAATCAAACAAAAGGGCAAAAGCCCGCATGCTATTCTATTTTTCAAAGGCAAAGGTAAAATACCAATCGTCACTCATCTAGATGCGCGGACGACCCAACTGATAACCTCTGGCCGGGAAATTTTAATTCCGCCGTTTAAAATCAAAGAACTGAGCACCGGTATGAAATGTGAAATTTCCTGGACTGGCCCCGGCACGACAGCAGGAAAAATAGTGTGCAATTAACGAAAACCTTAATTTTTCAGCCCAATGTCCGCTTTGGGTCATCAACGGACTCTTTTGGCATATTCAGATAGTGTCCGCTTTCGGGGGTAGAGCTGCCATCATTTTGACGTTCGCTGATGTCGGCTATTAGCCAATAGCGGACACTAAGCCAGTTGAGTAAGATAATATTCGCAGCTATCCTTCAACAATGCCTTTCGATATACACATTGATCCCGAAGTTAACTGTGTTTTCTTTCGCTCAACTGGCCCACACATTGTAGAATTTGTCTCTCCCATGTTTGAATTAATGTTTGCTCACCCCGAATATCGGCAAGGTATGAATGTGTTACGCGACATGCGAACGCAACAAGTACCTCCTGACACAACCTTCAAGGCTATCTCAGATCGATCCAAACAAGTACATGTAGATATTGACCGTCAGATGGGTAAATGTAAGTTGGGGATAGTTGTCGGGGATGCTGTAAGCTAGCGCGTATGACGTTCTACCAAGGTTGCGATGTGGCTGTTCTTTGATCCTGCAATCAGATCACCTTCCCAATGTCCTGGCACGGCCCGATCTTCAACCGAGGCCGGGCGTTCACGGATCGAGATCATATTCTTGATCTGCCCATGGTCGCTGCCTTTCTGGGTGGCGTGTTTGGAACGGCGGATGGTGCGCTTTGACCGAAGGTGCTGAACCAGCTCTTTCTTAAGCACACCGCGGGCTTGAACGAATAAACTGCGATAGATCGTCTCATGTGACACGTGACAAACCTCATCTCCGGGATACGTTCTTTTAAGCCACCCGGCGATCTGCTCGGGTGACCAGTTCAACCTGAGCTTCCTCGCCACTGTGCGGCGCAACCACGCTGACCTCGCCAATTTACACAGCTTTGGGCGACAAGCTTGAGACCAAGCTCTTTCATCCGCTCGTGCAGCTCGGTACGTTATGCCGATAATGTCTGCTTTCGGGGGTAGAGCGGACGCAATTTAGTACACCCGGTTTAGTCCGCTTTTAGCCAAAAGCGGCCATTAGACACTTACCTGATGTCGATGATTTTTCCTGATATGGCAGGTTCCTCCTGTAAAATCACATTTTAACAGAAGGCACTTTCCATTTTATCGATATCAGTCCAAGCACCGTGATTGGAGATTAAAACGTGTCCGATATGCTTTAAGAATACATTTTAACCGAGTACCAGAAGCACATAGGCACAGGCCAATATAAGCTGAAATGCGGCAAAAGGAACCGCGACTTTGACAAATCCCGCAAAAGACATCGGCAATTTATTTTTATGAATAATGGTCACAGCAACCAACGTGGAAGCTGATCCAATTGGCGTAATGTTGCCGCCCAGATTGGCACCAAAAATAACCGCCCACCAAAAGGGACTGTCGGAGGTCAATTCCATGCCACCCAATATTTTGGCTAACATGGCAGCTAAGGGTATGTTGTCGGTTACGGAACTGGCTATGGCTGAAGCAAACAACAAAACGCCTGTGCCCGTGATTTCCCCCAACGCGATGATCGGTTTTAAACCGTCGCCGATTAGATTCAGAACCAATGCGTGTTCCATCATATTGATAACAATGAATAAGCAGCCAAAAAATGCCAGCAGATCCCAATCGAGCGCTTGATAAAAGCGATCTGCCGTCGACTTAAAACGCACCAGCATGATTAACGCGAATGTCAACGCGACGTAGCCCATGCCGAGTTCTTTGACATAGGGAGTCACCGAAACGCTGGCCATGGAGACAATAAACAAGCCCGTCATCAAAGTTCCGAATTTAAAGAAACTTTCCGATTCAATGCCATCGTTTTCATCAAAACCCGCCACCAGTATGGCCGCTTCAACTTTTGCCTGTTCGCTATCCAGCCCCTTTATCGCAAATACCCGTGCACCGACAAAAATTGTCACTGCGGTGGCAACAACAACGTAAGGACTGGCCGTGACGAAAAAATCAACGAAGCTGATTCCGGCGGCGTTACCAATAATAATGTTTGGTACCGATGATATAAGCGTCAACAAACCACCCACGTTGGTTAGCAAAGCTTCGATCAGCAAAAATCCCAAAAGCTTGTTGTTGATCCTGAGCTTACCCAACGAAACAGCGCTTAATGTTCCAACAATGATCATGGCTGTCACGTTGTTGAGAACCGCCGAAAACACAACTGTCATAACACCGTAATAAATCAACAGACGTAAGGGGTCGCCGCCGGATGCTTTGGTAAGCTTGATTGCGATCCATGTAAATAGGCCGCATTTGGATGTCACATCAACAAATAACGAAGAGCCCAATATGATCGCAATCACTGCCCAGTCCACGCCAGGTATATAGACCGGCAAGGTGACGGGATGGCCCAGGATTTGAACTGTTTCTGGACGCACCAACCCGAACGCCGCCGCCAGCAACAACGTAATTACAGCAAAGCCACCAACGATCACAGATTTTTTGGCGTGAATTTTTTCTTCCAGCGCTAGGCAGAGAATCATTGCTACCAACAAACCGGCGAACAGATAAGTTACGAATTGCGGGACATCATGCATGATCAAATCATCAACATCGGAATTTGACGTAAGTCGACCGCCAGCGGATATGCCGCCCCCTGCATGGCCAAATGATCACCTGTCTTGGTATGCATCACCAACAAATCAATTTCATGGTCCACGATCAGTTGACGGTATTCATCTATACGTCGTCCCATCACAACCAACAGTTCGATCTGAACAGAAAGCTTGTGCCGCTCGATTTCGGTTTTACAGGCAGCGATGTAATCGGTCGGTTCTTTTAATAATTGCGCCGCGATGGCTTCGCGAGCGATATCCGTATTGACCTGTGGTATTTTCGATATGGTTTCCATGTAACGTTCGAACACCGCCTGATTTTCCACATGTGTCAACCAGCACGTCCCCTGATCTGCCGTAAACGCCATCGCCGTATTCACCAAATCATCATCACCGGTCATATGGTCGGTAATGGCCATAACGCGATCTGTATTGATCAAACTTTGAGCATATGCACGACCTGCTTCGGGATGCGGTACCACCAATACCGGCACCTCCGTCGCTTGGGTCATAACATCCAAATATTCACCCAACGAGTATGGCCACTGCCAAGCCTTGGATTTCAAATGCCGGTACGTCACTATCAAATCAGGTTTGCGCTTTTCAATCTGTTCAAGCAGTTCTTGAACCGATTGAAAATCATCTGACGTCAGGGCCGCCCACTGCAATCCGCCGTCATCAATTGCCGACAAATACCCACGTATTTGGTTGGTAAAATCAGATACATGCACCGCATCCAGATCCGTCACAATCAAACCGTTTGTATAGGTCGGACGTACGTAGTTGAAAACGGCTTTATCCGAAGATTTAAAAACAGATTCGAATTGATCAAGATTAGTCATTCAGAGCACTCTCGTTGTTTCTCTGTCAAATGCAACACAAGTATTGCGCCACCAATTGAGATGGTGACGATAAGGATACAAATACGAATCGCGTCGTCGCAGTGCAATGACTCAGATATTGCTGGCGGTGCTGTCAGACAAATGCGAGCTGGTCCCCGGATATGGCAGCGGGTTTTGTGTTTTTGGTCGTTTATTATGCCATTTTAGCTGATCCTCATGCATGTATCGTCCTCGGCGGCGGGATGGCGAGCCGTTCGACCAATCGTTTCAAGTTTTGAACCGTGGCGGTCAGCAAGAACTCATCTCTGGCCCCGGTTGGGCCGCGCAACCGCAGCCGCGTCATGGCGAGATGGCGCTTCGCTTCGCCGAATAGTCTTTCAATCTGTTTGCGGCCGATGACCGATTCCCCGTAAGCCTCGGTTCCCATCAAGGATTGGGTATAGTCACGGGCCTCTTGGTTGACATCCCGTGAGACCCGGCGCTCTTTAGCGGTGGTGCATTGAGGCTTAAAGAGTTCGTTATATCCGTTCTCCCAGGGACTGCCGGGGTAGATTTGGATCGGCTTGATGCCGCGCGATATCTCTTCGCGTTCGGACAATGTTAATGCCAACTTTGAGCGGCGGCGAGGTGGCGGACGTATCCCACCATGCGGTGCTACCTGAAAGTAAATCGATGAGGACGGTTTACCAAACGCCCGGCCAATCGATCTTAATGACTCCCCGCGCTGCCAGCGATCCCACATCTCTGTTCGTTCTGCCGAGGTAAATCCACGACGATATCTTTGAACCATAATCATACACTCCATCTTTGCGTTTAAGATAAAGTGTTGCGTCGATCAATTGAGATCACCCCTCGAAAGCAGACATTATCGGGACGTCGCTAACACCCCGGCAGTTATGTCATTGACTACCTTTGTCCGCTGCTTACACTTATTAAAAAATAATATTAATAGTAATTATCAGGAAGGCCGATATGCATTACGACTTTGTTCCCTTTCCCGAACGCCGACCTTTGCGCTGGCCAGATGGCAAACGACTGGCCATCATTTTAACGACCAATCTGGAATATTGGGACCCGGTACGCGACACCAGCGAGCCCTATTATCCCGGCGGTCCCAGCATTGTTGGTGGGACTCTGGCTGGAAATGTATATGACAATCCAAATTACACGTGGCGGGAATATGGCCAGCGAATTGGCGTCTGGCGCATTTTTGATGTGTTGGATGCGGAGGGCGTGCCATCGAGCTGTACCATGAACGGCAAAATGGCAACTGAACGTAGACCGGTCATTGAAGCAGCTCTCGAACGGGGATGGGAGATCGTGCCGCATAATTACGTTCAGACCGAATTGCTCACCGATTATATGTTCGATGAGGATGCCGAACGCGAAGTTATTCGGCGAACCCTTGATATTTATGAACAAGTTTGCGGCAAAAAAGCCAAAGGCTGGTTATCGAGTTCGCTGCGCACAACTCTCAATACCATTGATATTCTTGCCGAAGAAGGTTTGATCTTTACCACCGATCTGTTGAATGACGATCAGCCTTATATGGTTCAAACGCGGAGCGGCAAACCCATGGTGTCGGTTTCTTACACCTCTGAGGTAAACGATTTCAGCTTTCTGCGCCAAGGACTGGTTGCCGAAGGCGGCCTGCAAATGTTCAAGGAACAGTTTGATTGGCTCTATGAAGAAAGTGCGAGCAGTGGCCGGTTCATGAATATTGGCTTGCATCCTCATGTTATTGGCCAGCCCTATCGGATCCGCGCGTTAAGGGATTTCATTCGCTATGCCAAATCTCATGATGACATTTGGTGGACGACCCGGGAAGAAATCGCTGAATGGTATTTGGAGAACCATGAGTCACATATACCTACCGATTCATAGGCAGACTTAAAAAATGTTGCTTGCCCAGCAAATTATCAACGGCCTCATGTTAGGCAGCGTCTATGTCATGGTTGCGGTCGCGTTTACCTTGACCATTGGCATGTTGAACTTTCTCAATTTTACCATTCCAGCCTTGTTTATGGTTGCTGCCATGATCACCTGGGCGGCGACGGCGGCAGGGTTCCACTGGCTGGTTGGTGCCTCTCTTGGCATGGTGGTGGCGATTATCGCATCGCTTATTATTGAGCGATTTACCTACCGTTATATGAAAGCCAAATACGGCGATGCCACGGAACACGCGCTGCCTTTGGTCAGCTCACTTGGCTTCCTTATCATTTTCGAGCATGTCGTTATTATGATCTGGGGCACCGATCCAATGTCGTTCAATTCGCCCTTTGCCAATGCCCAGTTTGTAATCGCCGGTCTGATATTTGCCATCCCGCAATTAATCAGTTTAGCGCTTTCCGTCGCCCTGGTATTTGCCCTGAGCTTGCTGTTAAAAAAGACCCAGCTCGGGCGTGCCCTTCGCAGCATTGCGGAAAAGCCGGATACGGCCACACTGATGGGGGTCGATGTCGGCCGCATAGTTCCGGTGGTCTTTATGATGACGGGTTTTCTCTGTGCTTTGGCCGGTATCTTATTCACGATTAATTATAAAAACGTTAGTCCCTATATCGGCGACCATGTGGCAACCAATGCAATCGCCGGCATGGTCATTGGCGGGCTCGGAAATATCTGGGGTGC
>Ga0208879_1004581_pt1 | contig 10718 bp, 6 predicted proteins | sample Knorr_S15_td_Bot_FD_185605 | JGI IMG/M metagenome (GOLD analysis project Ga0208879, IMG submission 185605) | Marine microbial communities from Southern Atlantic Ocean transect - Knorr_S15_td_Bottom_ad_5009_LV_A (SPAdes) (version 2) | ecosystem: Environmental > Aquatic > Marine > Oceanic | place...
AGGGGCGCTTAGGATGGGGCTGGAACTGGTGTTGGTGCTGGCGTCCAGGGGGAGGCTTGCCTCCGCCAGCATATCGGCTTCCGGGTCGGAATCTGTTGGTTCCGGCGGTACATTATTGGATTCTGAAATATTCTCTGTATCCACTTCCAAGGGAGTGGATGAGGATGAACTCATTCCAATTGGATTTTCATTTAATTCAATTGAAATATCTTGGTTCTCGGTAGGGGTGATATCAAGACCTTCCCTCTCTTGTTTGCGAATCTCCGCAAGAATTTTCTCGTCCAATACACTGGCGCCGATGACATCTCCGGCGCCGCGATAGAAGACCTCGGTCTCATTCCAATCTCCCTTATCCAGACCGGTAAGTGAATAGGTGACTTCAGCCCGCTTTCCGGGCTCTATGGTCTCTAATTTCCACGCCCACAAACCCAATGCCTCTTTGCGCCCACCCCGCTCATTGGCAACCATTTCCGCCAACCTCTCGGGCCAACTCACTAGAATGGTGTACGAGCGTGGTCGCGCGGTGTAATTGTACAGTATTATCGATATGTCAGTCTGCTTGGTCGCCTTATTCCATTCGGTGGTTTCCTGACATATCACGGCATTCATGATTCTGGTAATCGCCCCACCTAGCGCTGGGACTGGCTTGTCGAGCAGAGCAGCTGCCTTCTCGGCTATCGCCGGCAGAATATCGTTTATCAGTTCGAATTTCTCCTTAGTTTTCGCCATCTTCCTGCGCTTCTCCAGATGACGGCGCAAACCCCGCCCCATCTCTAGGGCCGCCCGGCGCACTTCGCCGAAGACTTCTTCATTGTCGGCGAGCGCTTCCTTGGCCTCGCTGGTGAATTGAACATAGGTACTGGCGAGATGAATCAGAATAGCTGCCGGGCCTTTTGGAACACCTTTGCCGCCGGCCTGCTCAAGGCCATATTGGCGCCAATCAACACTCTCAATCGCCTTGGTCAGCAGACAACCACCCTGTTGGTACATCAGCGGAACGCGGTTGGCGAAACGGAGAATCTCTACCGGTTTGTCGGCGGGCATCCCACCACCAAAAATCAGTCCGACCTCAACTTGGTAAGGATTCCCTTGGCTGACGACCGGGGGGCGGGTCAAGGTGGCGATGAAGCGTGAATCGATGGTTTTTGATAGACCCTTTTTAATCAGCATCTCCTCGATAGGCGACAGGCAATTGGTCGGTGGAGGCAGGAGTTTGACCGGTTTTCCCCTGCTGCCGTTGCGCTTTCCATTCATCGCCTCCAACAGTGCTTGTGCATCATCTGGCTTGATTAATTTCGGTTTATTGAACTCTTCCAATCCGGCTGCGGCAACCAATTCCTTGGCGGCACGTTGGCTGACGCCACTGAAATTATGGCGTAGGAATGAGGTTAGTTTTCTCTCATCACTCGATTTCAGCATCCGCTGTAATTGACCGAGGTGTAACCCACTCGGATGCGGCTTGATGGCATCGACGACGCGTGGCAATTTTTCCGTCACCCGGGGGAAATGGGTGGTTTCACCATCCGGGTCGGTGAAGAAGATCTCGGCATGAGGATTGACGATTGAAGTCATCCGTAGGTACTGGTATACAGATTGTCGACCGCGTTGGTACTTGGCTTTCATTTTGGTGAATATCTGCACCCCCTGTTCTATCAATTCACCATCGTCATCGGTCCAGGTAATGCGCTCCTGCTTGGTCTTCAGCGCCTTGTTCTTCTGGGTATCAATGCCTATGTTCACCTGTACAGCGGTCTCCTCAGTGGCTATTTTAGAGATTATCCGGCTCGGTTTTCCGGTCGTTAATTGACCATACATCACCACTCCGGTGATGCCGATTCCCTGCTGGCCGCGCGATTGGCGGATTACATGAAAACGACTACCGTACAGTAATTTTCCGAAGACATTCTCCAGTGACTTCATCGGGATTCCCGGGCCATTGTCCTGTACCTCGAGAAGAATGATGTCGCGCTTAGCATCGTGTTTTGAAATTTTAATGTTGATGGTCGGCAGGATGCGCGCCTCTTCACAAGCATCGAGAGCATTGTCGACAGCTTCCTTCACCGCGGTGATGAGCGCCCTGGTGTCGGTGTCGAAGCCGAGAAAGTGTTTATTCTTCTCAAAGAATTCAGAAATGGCAATCTGTTTATGTGCCGAAGCCATTCTTTCTGCAACGCCCATGCATCCACTCTCCCGCTCCCAGTCCTCCTGAGTCCTGATGACACAGGGCCAGCAAGCGACAAAGGGAGGCGCAGGTCGACGGTTCTAAAGCAATACCCCTTCTATGCAGATAAATACAAGGTATTGAGTGGTGGTGGTTTCATTCGGCCTCGGTAATCAGGCTTTCGAGGTAGGTACGTGAGATTCTATCCATCCAGATGATTCCACCGACCGTGATGACGATGCTGATTATCATCGTCGACCACCACAGTGCATCCCGAGGGGGGCCGGTGCCATCACCGATGGTGATGATATCTCCTAAGCGTGAGCCCCACCAGGCATAGAGAATGGTCGGGAAAACCGTGGCGACGTTGCCGAGGGCATAATCACGAGTTTTCATCTTTGAAGGTCCGAGTGCCCAATTCACCATATTGTATGGTATGACCAAGGATAGGCGAATCATGATCGTCACCACCAACCCATGCTCCTCGACCACCTTGTCCAAGGAGACCATCTTCGGGTGTTCAGCCACCCATGATTGCACTTTTTCACTCAGCAGATGTCGCCCGATCAGAAATGTGAGAAGAGCCCCTCCCATCGCCCCCAGCCAACCTGCAAACAACCCTCCAGTAAAACCGAATAGTGCCCCCGCGACCAATTTCATGAACGAGGATGGCACCATCAATGTCGCTAGGATTGTGAACACCAGGGCAAATGACATCGGGCCGGCGAGATAACCCCATTCCCCCATCGGTTGCGACCACTTGGCCAGCAATGCGACGACGGGAATCGATATTGCGGTATAGATGGCGAATAGGATGAGGATTGCCAAGAGCGCAAAACCACGGCCATGCCGTCCTTGTATCACCATACCTCTCACTCTTCGAAGATGGTAGGTGCCCATGCGGTGATGCGACCGGTGAAAGCCGAAGCAGCTACGGTGAGCGGGCTGGCGAGATACAACTTCCCAGGGCCTGAGCGGCCTTGGAAATTCCGGTTTATCGCCGATACTGTAACTTGGTCAGGTGAGGTCGAGACCCCCGGGCCCGCGCCGATACAGGCACCGCACCCCGGGTCGATGACGTTTACACCAACCCGGCGAAAGAGAGCATCCCAGCCCTGTTCCAGCGCATATTCCTTGACCAGACCACTGCCGTATTGGATATAGAAATCGACCGCTTCAGCCACGGTCATTCCTGCCGCATCGGCGGCTGTACATACTTCGGCATAGTAGGCGATGTCGTCGATTTTTCCGGCGGTGCAGGAGCCACCATAGGCGATATCGATATCGACCGTGCCGATCTCTGATACCAGCGCCCCATTGGTCGGATCACTGGGAATACCTTCGTCCGGATTACCCGGGTGGGCTACCATCGGAACGATAGCCGATAGGTCGATGTGGTGGGTTCCGCCATCGTATATCGCCCCTTCATCCGGAGCGACAATCTTCTCCCGGACCTGACTGGCGGATAATTCCGGGCGCATCATGAGCATCCATTCCACCGTCATCTCATCACCTTCGCAGATGCCGTTACGGGCGCTACATTCGGTCGCCATATTGCAAAGTGTCGCCCGCTCATCCATCGACAGGTAGGCCAATCCCGGCCCGCCGTATTCCATCGAGCGGTTCAAGGTCATTTCCTTGCGAGCGTGGTCGGAGAGGATGTGTAGCATGACGTCTTTGGCAGTACACCCCGGGTGTAATTTTCCAACTAACTCAAAACGGATACTTTCGGGAACTTTTACGAAAGTGAAACCGGAATAAATCAGACTGGCATATTCTGTCGCCCCGACCCCGTAGGTGAGAGCATTGGATACCCCTCCCATGCAGGTGTGGGAATCAGTGGCTTGGATGAAATCTCCGACATCGATGAATTCTTCGCGCGCGACCTGATGGCAGATGCCGGGAGATACCCCATTGACCGCCGAATAGTCACGCACTCCGGTATGGCGTTGGAATGTGACCTGCAGGTCGCGCAGAGTCTGTACCTTGTCCATATGGGGGAGGAATTTGGGATTATGATGGGCGTACAGCAGATGATCTTCAAACACCGCGAATTTACTCGGCTGGGGAAGGGTGTAATCATCACCATATTCAGCGACCAGGAAATTATGCACCTGAGCGGTGGTGAATTCATGTGAATATCCACCCTGTACCTTGGCGATGACCGGGTCGTGCGGTCGTACGCAAGAACCCTCTGCCTGACCGACCAAGTTGTTGGCAATAATCTTCTCAGTCATCGTCATCGGGCACCACGCAGCAGATAATTTCGGCACCACGATTTCACCGGCCTGCATCTTCTTGGCGAATGAAAAGAGCCCTCCTGATTCAATTATCAATCTGGTCACCGGGTCGTAGCGGTCGGTGAATTCATCACGGTCGATGGCCTCACCTGTCTGTAGTCGCAGTAACATTTCGTGGTCACCCATCAACTGCCCGAGGTTGATGTTATTTCGCTCGTGGATAGGGGCGAAAGATGCGGCGATGACCAAGCGGATACCCGACCACCGTTCGCACTGTGCCGCGGTCTCACGACTTGAACCGGTGCCCTTGCGGTAGCCCGAGACAATGCACTCGAAGTCACCCTCTTTGAGCATGTTCTCGCCGATCACCCGCATGCCATGATGCATTAATCCAGCATATGCATTCCTGGCGATCTCAGCCGGGTCATGGTCGAAGCAGACCCATGCCGGAGTCATCACATCGGTGTTGATATCGTCGAGTAAATCGTCGACCGACAAATCTTCCATTCGCAGGTTCAGGCCATCGTAAACCTGTTTTCTGATCAGTTCAAGGTCCTTGGTCAGGAACAGCACTCTCTTTTCAGGGTGCAGCGCGACTTCCTGTGGTGGCCATTCAGTCATGTTTCCCCAAACCGCTCAAGTGGTCGAGCATATATGACGGCATCGATAAGGCCCGAACTAGGAAAACTTCGTTCCAGAGAAATAAATACCACTGACAATCACCACTCAGTGGTGCGATAAACTGAACTGAAGAGGACTGATGTGGGGCGCGAATTATTCCGAATGGTTTAATAATGGTATCTAAACCGCTTATAATAACTGGGATGGGTTTTCTCCGGTTCAGGCGGGTATATATTATGGTAGAAGAACAACAGGTTGAAGATATTGTAAAATGCATAGAGTGCGGCAGTAGAAACCTGAATCGAGATGAGACCCGCGGCGAAGTAGTCTGTGATGATTGCGGTTTGGTGCTGGAGGACAATGTAATCGACCAAGGCGCCGAGTGGCGAGTATTCAGTCCAGAACAGGGCGACCAGAGGGCGCGTACCGGTGCGCCGATGACGGTGATGCTGCACGATAAGGGATTATCCACCGACATTGATTGGCAGAATAAGGATTATTCTGGAAAGACCATCAACAGCCGTTATCGCAGTCAATTCTACCGCATGCGAAAGTGGCAGAAGCGCAGCCGAGTAAGCAATGCCACCGAAAGGAATCTGGCGATGGCACTGGCGGAACTTGACCGGATGGCGAGTCGGCTTGAACTACCGAAATCGGTACGTGAAGCCGCGGCTGTGAATTACAAGAAAGCGGTGGAGAAGCGCTTGATTCGTGGCCGCTCTATTGAAGGGGTGGCCGCCGCCAGTCTATACGCGGCCTGCCGACAATGTGGGGTGCCAAGAACTCTTGATGAAATCGGCCAAGCCAGCCGTACCGGACGTAAAGAAATCGGCCGCACCTACCGTTTCATGGTGCGCGAGTTGAAGATGAAGATAATGCCGACAGGACCTGAGGATTACATCTCGAGGTTCTGTTCCGGTCTAGGCTTGGATGCCGAGGTTGAAGCCAAGGCTCACGAGTTGATCAAGGCCGCCCAAGAGCGGGAACTGACCAGTGGCCGTGGTCCGACTGGAATCGCCGCCTCGATCATTTACATCGCCAGCGTGTTGTGTGGTAAGCGCCGCACCCAGCGAGAGGTTGCGGAAGTGGCAGGAGTGACCGAGGTCACGATTCGTAATCGTTACAAGGAATTGATTCAAAACTTGAATATCGAACTCGATATTTGAGATATATCGAGGCCAATATAATGGCTGATGTCGCTGAGTTGAAAGCGGCACTCATTGCCGCTCTATCCCCTTTGGAGGGAATCACTTGGAAACGAATGTTCGGTTGTGATGCTGTGTTTCATAATGACATGATATTCGCCCTGGTCTGGAAGGAAGGTCGTCTCGGGTTGAAATACACCGAACCAGAGGATTTTGCCGCGCGAATGGTACATACCGGTAGCGACAGGTGGAGACCGGGAAGGAGGACGACCAAACATTGGGTATTGATTCCAAATTTGGTCGCTGCATCAGCATCACAATTGAGTGAATGGTCGAACATCTCCTATTCCACGGTATGAGGCCATGTGGTGAGAGAAAGGTAAAAGAAAACGAGGGATTTGATGAAAGCCAAGAAACGAGTTGTAGAAGCGGTGCTGCAACGCACCACTGCAGCCCTAGTCACAGCCATGGAGAGCAGTATTTCTTACTGGCCACTACCGCTACCACCGCGTCAAGACGCCGATTTTCCGACTTTGGTGCCAAGCCGACCCGAGCAACTGGTAAAGCAGGCTCTCGGCTTATTCCAATCCGACCGCGGCGGGTTTGAGAACCATCTCATTTCGACGGTCGAACTGGTCGTCCCGTATCGGATGGGACTTTCTGAAAATGTATTCGAGGAGCATGAGAAATGGTTGATGCGCAGACTCGATGATGTCAGCGAGCGCATTCTCTTCGCCACCTGTACCACCTGGCTTGCAGAAGCCCTCGACCCGAGCACTCCAGATACCGATAAATGGTGGCTCTCGATTTCCCTTCTCTGTGGGTTGGCGAATAAACCGGACGGCCAACCGGTGCACCAAGGCTATCATCTGCTCGAGAGTATCGCCCTGGCCGAGCGACCTGGGACCTGGCACACCCAACCGCAAGACGGGCCTCATAACGTCGGCTGGAACCCACATGCCATCGTTCCCAGAAGTGCCTTGACAGCCCACCATGAAGGGGCTCAGGCGGCGCGCTGGATGCTCGAGAAACTCGAGCAAGGAGATACCTCGAGGCGCTTATTATTGATTGAATGGATAATGCTGCTGCTCGAACGACGTGAATTGGTCGAGCCTTTGGCACTCCCTGAAATAATCTTACGAAGAGCCGCTGACCCGGATGATTCGGTGGCTGCCCGCTTGGTAGCAACCCTGCCACGGCTGTTGGAATCCGACAAAGAATCGGGATTGGCGGCAATCAAGATACTCAGTGCCCGAGAAGATGTTTCGGTACAGCGCGCGTTGGCAGATGTTCTGACCCGATTATTCCGACGAATAGAGTGGGATGCAGTACCTCTTTTGGAAAAGATGCTCGCCAGTGATGATGAGAACATTCTCGCCGCAGCATCATCTACAGTCGGCGACCTGCGGTTTCTCGATGATGCGAGATATGCCGACGAGGTTTCGAATCTGGCCGACCATCCGGTTCCCATCGTGCGGCGAAATCTGGTTTCAACCCTGCGTTATTACATCACTAATTTTCCCGAGGATGAGCGCCGGGTGATTTTGAGATTGTGGTTGGATGGTGACGAGGTCGTCGCCGCCCGCCTGCGAGAATTATTCATTCGCATGGAAGAGGTCGACCCCGACAGTTTCGGCCAACAGATTTCTCGTATCGATGCCGAGGACAAGTCGGCCCTTGAGTATCTGTGGAAAATATTGGAAATTCGCAATGCTGGGCGCCCACAGGCGTGGATGAAATGGCTGTCAGGGGAGGGCGAAGTACCGGCCACAACCCCACCGAAGCCGGTGGAACGGGGGCCTCAGACCAATATCGAGGTCGACCTTCCACAATTATCTGACGCTTTGGATACCCTTGATGGTGGAAATCTCGACTAGCCCCTCCTCATGTCAATGTCCGAAAGGTGATAATGGCGCGAGGAATCTGCGCGCCATGCGCCGCCACACCGTAGTTGCGACCACACTGGTCATCATCGTCCTGCTCATCCTGCCGAGTTTGGCCTTCACGGTCCTTGCCGATGAGGAGGCGGATACCACATTGGAAGCGCGTGACATCTCCGCATCATTTTCCGCTGACGAGATGGTTACCCTCACTTGGCGTAACATCAACACCACCGAGGCAGTACTGCTCGATGCCTTGCACGCGGCAATCTACCAGGTTGAGCGATTCGCCATGAACGATACCACCATCATCGAGCAACCGATGACTATCGCCAGCGGAATTGCCGCGTGCGATGGTGGTGATAATAACGCCGCTTGTTCAGCCAAGAACCACAGTCTGTCCTGGGCACCACCCGAAGGTACAGATGGGGATTTCTTCTACCGCATCACGACCCATCAATCCGGCGACTTCTCCAATCACCCAACCACAACATTCACACCCGGGTTGTCGCAGACCGAAAATCCGCAGTCAGAGTTCACAAGCCCCCATTGGGGGCCGACAAATATCAGTGCCACCTATAACTCCCAGAGCCAGAGTACGACCATTGTCTGGGATAATCTGCCCGACGCCGGCGTCGACCATCAGATTTGGATCTGGCGACACTCTGAACCGGCGAATAGAGGTAATTGGGATTCTATCAGTAAATCTACGACAAGGGTATTATTCACCCCAACCAGTTCCAGTTATATCAAGAATATCGAGGCTGGAGTCGAGCGCTCGGTTTACTATTCGGTCACCTATGACAATGGCACCTTCAGCGATACCAGATTCCTGCGTGATAACACCATGACGGCCCCGGTGTACGAAGATACCATCGCTCCGGAATTAATCGCCCATCTGACTGCTGACCATGATGTAGAGTCGGGAATCACCTCATTGAGTTGGGGTTCGGGAGCGGTCGAGAGCGGGCTATCGACAAATATCTGGCGTGCACCTCGACCGATAACCTATCTCGGCGAAAATACAGTAGTTAATGTTGCCACCATCGAAGGGCAATTGACCAGTTATGACCACATCGTCGGAGAAGGCGAATTGGGTAATTTCTGGTACGCACTCACACTAGAGGATTCGGTGGGCAACCAGATATCCACCATTTCACCACAACACCCGAACATCGGGCCGATTTTCGAGAGTACAGTGGGGCTGGCCAGCGCAACCATCCCAGCCAACGTCAGTGCCGTGCAGTTGCTCGGGATGATGACCACGGTAGCATGGGAAGATGTCGCAATAGTCACCAATGCCATCTACCACATCTGGGCTGCATACGATGGGGCTGTCACCCAAGCAATGCTCGATGAGGGCAATGCGACCTATCTGGGAAATGTCAGTGCCGGTATCATGTCGTTCAACTCACCGATACCCCAAGGCATCGAGCGCGAGGCCTGGTATGCGGTCACCGTTGAAGGGGCGTGGGGAGGGGCTGTGGCCACCTATGATAATCGTTTGATAATCCCTGGGCAGAATTCAATGATCACCCCTACGGCTGAGGACAATCTGGTGCCGCCTCAAGTCACTGACTTCACCGCCACCTTCGATGGCCCCAGTACTACCATTTCGTTACTCTGGGAAGACGTGCCGGCAGCGCAGACATACCAGTTGTGGATGCGCATAGGAATCGGCCTACTCGGCCCCTGGTGGAACGTTAGTGAAGATAGCGGCTGGGTGCTTATAGAGACCTATGATGCCACAGGTGGAGAGATTTCAACGAGTATGGTTCACACCTTCATTCACGCTGCAAATCAAAGTCAATACGTGTACTTGGCGCTGGTCACCGCCGATGCCGCGGGCAATATCGATCATCACCTCTACGGCGAGGGGCCGGTCGAGGCTGTCCTCTTGGATTCAAGCCCACCACAGGGGGTCTTCGTGGTATTCGTCAATCAGACACAGGTGCGCACGAGTATCGGCAGTAACGGCTCGATAATCGACTTGGGTGAATTTGCTGATGGTGATGATGTGAGTGTTCGCATATCATCATATGAGTACATCTCAGAAACATATTCACGATTTACGGGAACGACGACTTGGCAGACTCACAATATCTCAGCCCTAGGAGCCTCACTCTCTCTACCAGGCTCTAATGGTGGACAATCTCTTCATCATTCGCTTGAGATAATGCTGGTTGACGACAATAACAATCCTTCGACCTTCACTCTCAATTATTCTTGGGTAATTGCTCAGACCGAGGAAGAATGTCCGCCTCCGGAGGACTACTGCGACCAAGTCTGCAGTGCGCAGACCTTGGACACTGCTCCGGCTGGCTGCTCACCACCGCCCTGCGATTGTGAAGTCATCTCAATGGGTGGCGCGAGTGATTACATCTTCCCGGGGTTCGCCACCGCCATATTGGTATTTGTGATAATCTCGACCCTGGTTGCCGGGAGAACCACCGAGAACGAGGAAAAAGTGTACGAAGAAGAGTGAGGGCGACCGTAAGAAAACGAATGCCACCAGGATTCGCCTTCATGCACGGCCTTCCCTAATCAGGCAATACCTCTGAAACATCTCTTCCCCGAAGGCCAAGTATCGTAACAATATCTGGTGGCCGGTGATGATGAGAGCCCCACGAACTTATCTGGCCATGGCGTACCATCGACCACAGGGTCTCAA
>Ga0208879_1004582_pt1 | contig 10718 bp, 8 predicted proteins | sample Knorr_S15_td_Bot_FD_185605 | JGI IMG/M metagenome (GOLD analysis project Ga0208879, IMG submission 185605) | Marine microbial communities from Southern Atlantic Ocean transect - Knorr_S15_td_Bottom_ad_5009_LV_A (SPAdes) (version 2) | ecosystem: Environmental > Aquatic > Marine > Oceanic | place...
AGATAGAGCATTCATGGCTGTTTGGCCTCAGTGATTTTTGGCGATTGATCTGATCACCAAACGTCATGAATGTTCCTATCTTTTTTATCTCGCTGATATCGTTATATTATTTGTGGGGATACCTCAGGGTCAGAGTACTTTTTTCAGTATTTAAAGTACTCTGACCCCATTATTTTATTTGAGGTTGCGGAGGCCTTGGGTGAGGAGTCGGTCTAGGGCGTTGGCGAAGTTTTGTTTGTCACGTTGGGAGAAGGCTTTTGGGCCGCCTGTGTGTTCGCCGCTTGAGCGCATGGTTTCCATGAAATCCCGCATGCCCAGTATCTGCTTGATAGACGACTTGTCGTATTCTTCACCACGATTATTCAACGCTAGTGCATTTTTTGCCAGTACATCAGCTGCCAATGGAATGTCATTGGTAATCACCAAGTCACCCGCTTCACACTTCTCTACTATATAATCGTCAGCAGCATCGAAGCCTGACGGTACTTGCGTTAAGGTTATGTGCTTGTCTGGAGGAACAGACATAGAATGGTTAGCCACCAAAGACAAAGGCAGCTTGGTACGTCTGGCTGCCTTAAAAAGAATGTCTTTGATCACTGCAGGGCACGCGTCGGCGTCAACCCATATATGCATGGTCGTATCTCGTAACTGTATCTAATTACGCTAGCATACCACCATCTACCACCACTGTCGTGCCGGTCGTGTAGGTTGAAGCGTCTGATACTAAGTACAATACCGTGCCCGCCATTTCATCTGGGTCAGCGACACGACCTAGTGGAATAACTTTAAGTGCGTGCTTCAGGATTTGCTCATTAGTTGTTAACGCTGACGCAAATTTAGTATCGGTTAAGCCTGGCAATAATGCGTTTACGCGAATGTTCAAGCTACCGCACTCTTTTGCAAATGACTTAGTCATGCTGATAACCGCAGCTTTCGTTATAGAATAAATCCCCTGCATGTCGCCCGGTGTTACACCATTTACCGATGCCGTGTTGAGAATGACGCCACCACCCTGCTCTTTCATCATTTTGCCAGCTTCAATCGACATGAAGAAGTAGCCACGAATATTGACGTCTACAGTTTTATTGTAGGCGCCAAGATCAGTATCTAAGATATGCCCAAAGTAAGGATTGGCTGCCGCGTTGTTTACTAGAATATCCAGTTTTCCAAAATCGCGCTTAATGACGTTAAATGCTTCTGTAATTTGCTCCATTTCACCCACATGACACGCTAGCGCTGTCGCCTTACCACCTGCGTCACGAATTGAAGAAGCAACGGCTTCACAGCCGTCAATTTTGCGGCTTGATACAATTACATGCGCGCCATACTGGGCAAGCAAACGGGCAATAGACTCACCGATACCGCGACTTGCACCTGTAACCAGTGCCACTTTTCCTGTTAAATCAAAAAGGTTCTTCATTGTCATATCCTTAATTCTTGCTGATAAAGTGCTTTGTGCTTAATTTCTATTATTAACGCTTGTTGCGGTGCCTGCTCTAGGCCAACATACCACCATCGAGTACTACGGACTGACCCGTCATGAATGACGACTCATCACTACACAACCAAGCAATGGCATTAGCAATCTCTTCTGGTTTACCCAAACGCTTCATTGGATTTGCGCCAATAAGCCCTTTTTGGCCTCTTTCATCCAATTTTGATAAAACGCCTTGCACCATAGGGGTATCTACAAAGCTTGGACAAACAGCGTTTATGCGTATGTTCGCCCTTGCGTATTCCACCGCCGCCGATTTAGTAAGCCCCACTACCCCATGTTTTGAAGCGCTGTAAGCACTAATCATAGGCGCAGACCGCAATCCAGCTACAGAGGCAATATTGATGATGTGGCCACCGCCTGTCGCCGTCATATGCTTGAGGGCGTTTTTCATGCAATACCACACGCCAGCTAAGTTGACCTGAATATTCTTCATAAACATGGCGTCATCGACTTCAGTTAGCGGAGCTGGAAAATGGTCGATACCCGCGTTATTAATAATTACGTCAATTTTGTCATTATGAGAAAGCGCCGTGTCGAACATCGCTTTGACCTGAGCCGGTTCGGTAACATCCACAGCCACCGCATAGGCTTTGCCACCTGCAGCAACAATTTCTTCAGCCAATGTTTTGGCATTACCTTCGTTTAAGTCGGCAATACCAACTGTTGCACCACGCGCACTCAATACGCGAGCCGAAGCAGCACCGATACCCGAGCCACCACCAGTAATAAGAATATGCTTGCCTTCGACATTTGCAGCTACATTCATTAGCTGTACTCCAATTTTGTGAACAAGCGCAACGCTGTTAAATAAAAGTCACTGCGCATGCTCTTTGTTTTGAATGATTAAAAATAACTCGCTTTTACGTTGTTACACGTTGCCTCGCGTGAAGAAAGCACTTCAATATCGCGACTGACCAGCGGTAATTCCCAATTTAAGAAGTATTCCGCGGCCGCTAATTTACCTTCATAAAAGTCAGCATCTTGTTCGCCAGCACCGTTAGCGAGTGCTTGTTCGGCAACATTTGCCTGGCGTAGCCAAATCCAGCTCACCACACAACTTGAAAATACGTTTAAGAAGCAACTCGCATTGGTTAGCAAGACTGGTTGCTTATCTGAGCGCAAATCGGCTGCTGCCTGTTGAATTAAACCACCAAGCTGGTCTAGATAAGGTTTTAATTTTGCAGCTAGTGCCTGCGCTCGCGGTGTTTCTGCGCGCTTCATATCACTGGTTACACGAGAAAGCAGAACTTGAAGACCTTTGCCGTCGTGCTGCCATAACTTTCTTCCCAGCAGGTCTAAGGCCTGAATACCATTCGTGCCCTCGTGAATTGGGTTTAAGCGGTTATCTCGCCAGCACTGCTCAACAGGATATTCACGGGTATAGCCCGCACCACCTAGAATTTGAATTGCCAAATCGTTGGCTTTAGGGCCAAACTCTGAAGGCCATGCTTTGAACACGGGTGTTAAAAGATCTAAAAGCTGAGAAAGTTCGGTACGCTTTTCGCTGTCAGTTTCCGTTTCCATCTCATCGATGAGCATGCTGCCGTACAAGCAGAGGGACATACCGCCTTCACAGTAGGCCTTTTGCGCTAGCAACATACGTCTCACGTCACCGTGATTGATAATAGGTGTAGGCTCGTCTTCTGGCGCAAGATTAGGCGCAGCGCGACCTTGGGTACGATCTTTTGCGTATTCTAGTGAGTAACGGTACCCGCGATACCCTATCATGGCAGCACCATAGCCCACGCCAATGCGTGCTTCGTTCATCATCATGAACATGTAGCGCAAACCCTGGTGCGGCTCGCCAATCAGGTAGCCGTGGCAGTCACCATTTTCGCCAAAAGTTAGTGCGGTTGAAGTTGTACCTCGGTAGCCCATTTTATGGATAAGACCAGCAAGGGTTACATCGTTGCGCACATCTGGATTGCCTTCAGCGTCGAGACGGTATTTAGGTACAGCAAATAAGGAGATGCCTTTTACACCAGCTGGACCACCTGGAATTTTCGCCAACACCAAATGTACGATGTTGTCAGAAAGCTCATGCTCACCACCTGATATATAAATCTTGCTGCCTTTGATTCGGTACGTACCATCATCTTGCGGCCTTGCTGATGTACGAATATCAGCAAGTGACGAACCGGCATGGGGCTCGGTAAGTGCCATGGTTCCAGTGAAGTCACCCGCTAGCATTTTTGATAGAAACGCACTTTTGATATCTTCGGAGGCAAAGTGTTTAATGACATTAGCGGCCGCCGCAGTTAAGAAAGGGTAAGCGGTTGACGATGGGTTTGCCGCTAAAAAATAGCCCGCGCAGGCATTCATCACGGTAACAGGAAGCTGCATGCCGCCATCTTCAAAATCGAAGTGACCCGCGATAAAGCCCGATTCTCTATAAGTATCGAAGGCCACTTTTACGTCGTCAATCATAGAGACTTTAGTGCCATCGAATGTAGGCTCGTTTTTATCAGCAACGGCATTATGAGGAAGAAATAACTCTTCTGCCATCTTCTCGGCCATATCAATAACAGCGTTGAAGGTTTCTACATTGTGCTCTTCGAAGCGAGCTTTTTCACATAAGGCTGCGGTGTTTAATACTTCGTACAGCTGAAATTGCATTTCACGGCGGGGAATAAGTTGATCGGCCATGGTGTCCTGTCCTCTACGAAAACTTGTTAACACATTGTGTCATATTCGTTATCGTGCCATCATTGTCATTAATGACACAATAATGGTCAATCACGCCAACAATCACTGAGTTTTATCTTATTTTATAACTCGAATTATTTTTATGAATAACACGAAGTTCACCGTTACCGTACTCGGCTTTAACCAAGCCTTGGCATCTGCCATTACAGGAGCCCTCGATGTATTTGCTTTCGCAGGTATTAGTTGGCAGCGAATACACAACTTACCAACCAACCCTCAGTTTAAAGTACAGTTGGCCAGTCACCATGGGCAGCCTATTCTTTGCTCTAATCAAGTTGTTCTACAGCCCAATATCGCCATCGAAGAAGTCTCACAGACTGATATCTTGTTAATTCCTACCATTGGTGGCGATATTGATGAAGTGCTAGAAAGCACAGCGCCTCTGCTTGTACATATAAGGCGTCTTCAGAAAATGGGGGCCGACATTGCCGCCAATTGCACCGGTACTTTCCTTTTGGCCCAATCTGAATTATTGGATAATAAAATTGCCACTACACATTGGGGATATGCAGATAAATTTAAGGCCATGTACCCTACCGTAAACTTACAACCCGAGAAAATGGTTACTGAAGACGATACGGTGTTTTGTGCAGGCGGCGGCATGGCGTGGATTGATTTATCTATCTTGTTGATAGAACGCTACTGTGGTCATCAGATTGCGAGCGATACGGCAAAATCCCACGTTTTGGATGTGTCCAGAACAAGCCAAACTATTTATGCCAGCAGTCGTCAGCGACGATTTCACTCAGACAAGGACATTAAAGCGGTACAGTCTTTTCTGGAAAAGAACGTACAAAATAAATGTACGCTAAGCGAACTAGCGCCACGGCATAATATGACCGAACGCACACTTATACGCCGATTTAAAAACGCGTGTGATATTACACCAGGTCAGTATTTACAGTCGCTGCGCATTGAGCACGCGAGAAAGCTCTTAGAAACCTCTAGTATGCCGTTAGAGAGCGTGATTAGCGCTGTAGGCTATGAAGACCTTAGCTCGTTCACTCGACTATTTAAAAAAACGACTGGTTTATCACCTTCTCAATACCGAGCGAAATTCAAGCGAGGCTAATTTGATTTAGATGGTTAGTAGACTACTTGCACCAAAAAATATCTCTCTATTAAGTTTGATGTTCCATGCCTGTGCACACAGGCTTTTTAGTTATATTCAATATAACTAATATTGTGCATTTTCGATGAAAAACGCCTTGGTTTGCACAAATTTGAAGTTTTTATGTAAAAGTTTGTGTAAAATGCAGCGCCAAGCATAGATTGTTATTTTTTGTGCTAAAAACACTACAAAAGTATAAATTTAAAATCATCTTGGTGGAAACATGAGAACACACAAAATCGCCACACTAGCGTTAGCCGTTAGTGCTGCGTTCAGCTCTTCAGTTCTTGCACAAGAGGCCGCGACGACAGAAAAAAAAGAAGCCTCACTTGAACAGATTACCGTTACTGCGCAAAAGCGTACTCAGTCAATTCAGGAAGTGCCAATCTCAATCTCTACGCTTAGCGGCGAGCAGTTTGAAAGCCTTTTCTCAGGCGGTGGTGACATTCTTGAGCTTGCCACACGTGTACCTGGTTTGTATGCAGAATCATCTAATGGTCGTGTTGCTCCGCGTTTCTACATTCGCGGTCTTGGAAACACCGACTTCGACTTAGCAGCATCTCAGCCTGTTGCAATCATGATGGATGGCGTTGTAAAAGAAAACGTAATCTTAAAAAGCTTCCCTCTTTTCGACGTATCACAAGTTGAAGTACTTCGTGGCCCACAAGGCACGCTTTTCGGTCGTAACACCACAGCGGGTATTGTGAAATTCGATTCGAACAAGCCAACTCAAGACTTCGAAGCATTCACTGAAGTAAGCGTAGGTAACTTAGGTACGTTTAACGCTGAAGCTGCAATTAGCGGCGGGCTTACTGATGAATTATCAGGTCGTTTCTCTGTACTTTCTCAAAACAGAGATAACTGGATTGATAATGGTTTCACTGGCGAATCTGACGCACTAGGTGAGTACGAAGAACTAGCTTGGAGAGGCCAGCTTTTGTGGGAGCCAACTAGCTTCGACATGACTGCACTACTTTCTATTCACGGCCGAGATCTTGACGGTACGTCTACTATTTTTAGAGGCAACGCACTTACTACTGGCTCTAACGAGTTCAATCAAAACTACAACCGCGATAAAGTGTATTACGATGGTGGTGCTGGAAATCGTCAAAAATATACGAACGAAGGCCTTTCATTAACACTAGATTTCTTCTTAAGCGGCGGAATGACGCTAACGTCAATTACGTCTTACGAGCAAGCTGACGGAAGCAGTCGTGGTGACATCGATGGTGGTGCTATTGTTCCTCAAGGAACCGCCGTGCCTGACGGTATCACCTCTGTTGACTACCTTGCAGATACAGACTTTGATGGTGTTGGTGATACGCCAGTAACATCGTTCCCTGGTTTTATTCCATTGGGCTCTGATACCACTGACTTACTTGATGACCTTCAGCAGGTTACGCAAGAAATTCGACTCGCAAGCAGTGATAAAGGCGACTTTACTTGGCAAACAGGTATTTTCTTGTTTGAATCTGAGTTCGACGTAACTACCAACCCAGGTTTCACCATCGCTACAGTTACTCACGAAAGTTCACTGTGGGCGGTATTCGGCCAAGCTGAATACAAGTTTAACGACGAGACTACGCTTGTAGCTGGTATCCGTTATACTGACGACGAGAAGAAGCTTTTTGACACTAACGGCACTGCGTCTGTACCGTTTGACCCAATCACGGTTGACGACCAACGCATTAGCGGTGATTTAAGCCTTAACCACAAACTGAACAGTGAAGTAAGCGTCTATGCTCGCTACGCGCACGGTTTCCGTGGCCCTTCAATTCAAGGCCGAGATGCAGCATTTGGCTCAGCACCATCTGTAGCTGAATCAGAGGTTATGGACTCTTTTGAAATTGGCTTTAAAGCCGATTTACTTGACGACACCCTACGCTTCAACGGTGCAGTTTACTATTACAGCATCGATGACATGCAATTTACTGCAATTGGTGGTACTGACAATCTAACTCAGCTTATCAATGCTGATAGAGGCACCGGCAAAGGTTTTGAGTTTGACGTTAAGTGGCTTGCAACAGATAACATTTTGTTAACTGCAGGCTATAGCTTCAACGATACTGAAATAGATGATCCTAACTTGTTAGTTGCGCCTTGTGGTTCTGGTCAATGCACTGTGACTGATGAGCTTGTTGATGGTTTTGCTGCTGTTGATGGAAACCCATTCCCTCAAGCGCCAGAGCAAACTTTTGTATTTACAGCAAGGTATTCAATCCCAATGGGCGATTCAGGTGAGTTCTTCGCATTTACTGATTGGGCTTGGCAAGGTGAGACAAACATCTTCCTATACGACGCTGTTGAGTTCCAAACAGACGGTCAGTTTGAAGGTGGCCTTCGTTTAGGTTATGAAAACTTTGATCACGAATACACTGTGGCTTTGTTTGGTCGAAACATCACTGATGAGGAAAACCTTCGAGGAGCAATCGATTTTAACAACTTGACTGCGATCGATAACCAACCTCGCGTATTCGGTATCGAATTTAGAAAGAGCTTTTACTAAATTTTTATTGAGTTACTAATAAAACGTATTACATAACACAAAGCGGTAGCTGTATTTCAGCTACCGTTTTTTTACGCCGCCATATCAATATCAGACGTAGGCATTTGTACTAGCTGCTGTAATTTTCTGCACACTTCCACCCAGCGGGCAACTTTCTGGTAGTAGACCTGCTCAATTAACTGCCCTTTTTCATTAAACAAAAAGCTCGCTAATTTCCCCTTATTACCCGGCATATAAAAGTGATGCACGGTAAATTGATGAGACAAAGGGGCATGTACCACCTTTTGATACATACAGAAAGGCAACCCATTTGCACGCTCGTCGCCCCCAGTCAAGCGGCTACGGCGTTGAAACGTGTCTGATCCGAATTCTGCCATAATGCCGTGTTTTGAAATAAGCTGATCAACCGCTTTAATGCCTGTTTGCATAACTATCTCCTAAACGTTGCGCTTTTTAGCGAACCAAGATAAGACTCAAAATAAACCACACTGATATTTATACAGTATATGTTCATTTGTTTAAAATGCAAACAAAAAAGCCGCTTTTTAAAGCGGCTTCTATTTAATAGCAGTATATATGCGCTAGTTGAGAGCGGACTCCAAAAAGGCCCACTGGTCGGCATACCCTTCTATTTGCATCCACGTTGGCGTACCCGCACCGTGACCAGCTCGAGTTTCAACACGAAGTAGAATTGGGTTATCGCAGCTTTGGTCAGCCTGTAGTTGAGCTGCAAATTTATAGCTATGCCACGGCACAACACGGTCGTCATGATCACCCGTAGTTATCAACGTTGCTGGGTAACAGGTGCCAGGCTTAGTGTTATGAAGTGGCGAATAAGCATAGAGCGCTTCAAATTCGTCTTTGTTTTCACTTAATCCATAATCAGAAGACCATGCTCGCGCATTTGCACTTGGTGTGTGATAGCGAAGCATATCTAGCACACCGACTGCAGGTAAGGCTGCTGAGAAAAGATCTGGGCGCTGAGTCAAGGTCGCACCAACAAGCAAACCACCATTCGAGCCACCTTGAATACCCATCTTATCTGGCGTGGTGTAGCCACTTTCAACTAGATACTCGCCTGCTGCAATAAAGTCATCAAATACGTTTTGCTTATCTAACTTAGTACCGGCCTTGTGCCACTGTTGTCCATACTCGCCACCACCACGTAAGTTGGCTATGGCCAGAACATTACCCTGCTCTACCCATACCATGCGTGATACTGAATAGCGTGGTAACAGTGAAATATTAAAACCACCGTAACCGTACAATAACGTTTTATTGTTTCCGTCTAACTTCAGGCCTTTCTTATGCACAATAAACATAGGAACTTTGGTTCCATCTTTACTGGTGTACAAGATTTGCTTGGTTTCGTAGTCATCATAATTAATGCCAGTATCGATGGTTTTAAACAACGATGACTCACCTGTTTCTATATCATAGGCAAACACTTGACCAGGATTGGTGAACCCAGTGAGCTTATAAAAAGTTGTATCGGCATTTTTACTACCGTAAAAGCCGCTTACGCTTCCAATGTCAGAAAACGCAATTTCATCTACTCGCTTGCCGTTTAAGTCAAAAACACTTACTTGCCCTTTTACATCTTTTAGATACTGTGCAAAGAGCTTTTCACCAAGAAGTGAAACGCTAGACAAGGTATCAGAAGTGCTCTCAATTACGGTTTCCGTTGCTTTAACGCCACCATCGAAATCAACCTTAATAACCTTACCTGTAGGGGCATTTGCTGTGGATGTGAAAAATAACTCGTCGTCATGCTCGCCAATTAGGTCGTAACGGCCATCCCATTTGTCGAAAACCGGAACGAGCTCACTGTTATCATTTACCAGCGATTTAGCATAAACACCATTCGCCTGATATCCCTCGAACACAGAAATGAGCAGTGTTTTGCCATCTTGAACAACCGAAGGATAAGGGTTCCATGTATGTTTATTGTCAAACGCAAAAACCTTTTTGTCTTCACTTTGCGCTGTACCTATTGCGTGAAAATAGATAGATACGGTTTGGCTATCATCATACTTACCAGCTTCATTTTGGGGGTAACGTGAATAGAAAAAGCCGCTTTCATCGGGCAACCACGCGATATTCGTAAACTTAATACCTTTGATGGTATCCGTTAAATCAGACTTGCTGCTGGTGTTGCGAATGTGAATGGTTTTCCAGTCGGAACCGCCATCGGAAAGCATATAGGCTAAATACGAGGCTTTAGGACTTAGTTCTGTTGACGCCATAGACACTGTGCCATCTTCACTCAGGGTATTTGGGTCAATCAGAACTTCAGGCTCACCGTTAACGCCATCAGCCATATAAAGTACGTATTGGTTTTGTAAACCGTCGTTATAAGAATAAAACAGCTTGCCGTTTACCATATAAGGCGTTGAGTATTTTTCGTAGTCCCACAGCGCTGTTAGACGTTCTTTGTACCTCTCTCTAGAGGGCAATTCAGCCAGATAAGGGCGAGCAAGGGTGTTTTGAGACGCAACCCAAGCACTTACCTCTTCGCTCTTTTCTTCTTCTAGCCAGCGGTATGGGTCGCTCACTACAGTGCCATGATAGTTATCTTGCTGAGTCACAGTTTTGGTTTCTGGATAGTCAGACACTTTGGGCATGCCGCCGTTTTGTACTTCACCTTGCACTGAATTAGTAGAATCGGTATACGAGCTTGTACACGCCAAGGTTAAACCTGCTGATGCCGCTACTATGGCAGCGTATATTAGATTTTTCTTCATTTTTATTCCTTAAACGAAAAATGCCGGTTTCAACCGTAATGCCGATCAGTTAAGAATTTAATGATCGGTTGACCGATCTTTTTAAGGCTTCAAAATCCGGTATCAGGTAACTGATATCGGATTTTTTTATGGACGTTTCTCAAGCTTTAGACA
>Ga0208879_1004583_pt1 | contig 10717 bp, 13 predicted proteins | sample Knorr_S15_td_Bot_FD_185605 | JGI IMG/M metagenome (GOLD analysis project Ga0208879, IMG submission 185605) | Marine microbial communities from Southern Atlantic Ocean transect - Knorr_S15_td_Bottom_ad_5009_LV_A (SPAdes) (version 2) | ecosystem: Environmental > Aquatic > Marine > Oceanic | place...
GCCAAGACAGAACTGGAACGGCTCAATGCTGAATCTGAAAAGATCATGGCCAAAGCCCGATCCGAAGCCCAGACCATTCGTGTAGAAGCGAAATCTGCGGCTGAAAAGATCAAGGCTGATGTGATGGTACAGGCAGGCGAAGATGCGAAGAAAATTCGTGACGATGCTCAAAAACAGATCAATGTTGAAAAGGATAAAGCCATCCATGAAATTCGCCAGGAAGTGGTGAGTTTGACCATGATGGTGGCTGAAAAGGTCATTAGGAAGAATCTGTCCAAGGAAGACAATCAATCTTTGATTGAGGACTCCATCCAGCATCTAAAAGGATATGACGCTTAAACAAACCGCAAAACGTCTCGCCAATGCACTTTACTTTGTTTCCGAACAGAATAATGTGTTGGATCCAGTTCATAGTGGATTAACCACGGTGAATGACTTGGTGAAAACAGATTCCCAATTTCGGGCATTTGTGCAATCCAAACGAATCTCCGGTGAGAATAAAACCACTATCCTGAATAATGTAATGGGCGACGCAAGTCACCCCTTGGTTGGTGAACTGATCTCTCATTTGCAAGGGCGAAAGGCAACCGCAATTTTGCAGGATGTGACCAACTTGTTTAACCGTCGATTCAAGGAAGGGAAAAATATCGTTTCCGTCAAGGGAACTGTTGCCAGTGAGATGAGTGCGGAAGAAAGATCTTCGTTGAAAACCTCGCTGGATCAGATCCTAGGAAAAAATACGGACCTGTCTATAGATGTTGATGAGGCTTTAATTGGCGGAATCAGACTTCGAATCGAAAATACATTCCTGGACGCTACAGTCCAGAACCAATTACAGACACTCCGAACGGAAATGCTGCGATCGTAAAAAATTAGGAAATTATGGATATACAAACTGATCAATTAACAAAGCTACTTCGCGAACAGATCGAGAAATTCGATGGTTCCATTGATGTAGCAGAGGTTGGAGAAGTAATAGAAGTGGGTGACGGTGTTGCCCGGGTCTCCGGTCTTGAAAATGTAATGAGTTCTGAATTGGTGGAGCTGCCAAATGGTGTATTCGGGATGGCATTGAATCTTGAAGAAGACAATGTGGGTCTCGTGCTCTTTGGTGAAACGCGACTGGTGAAAGAAGGCGACCTGGCAAAACGAACCGGCCGTGTGGTGGAGGTTCCTGTTGGAACTGCAATGCTGGGACGTGTTGTGAATCCCTTGGGACAACCCATTGACGGAAAAGGTCCCATCGATACGCCCCATTTACTGCCTATAGAACGGAAAGCATTGGGTGTTATGGCACGGCAACCTGTAACTGAACCTTTGCAAACCGGTATTAAAGCCGTGGACAGTATGATCCCCATCGGTCGTGGTCAGCGAGAGTTGATCATTGGAGACAGGCAAACCGGGAAAACCGCTATTGCCATTGATACCATCATCAACCAAGCGTACACCCATAAAACAGATAAACCTGTTTATTGTATTTATGTGGCTATCGGACAAAAAGCATCCACCGTTGCCGCACTCGTTCAAGAGTTGGAAGCAAATGGCGCCATGGATTACACAACTGTTGTGGCAGCCAATGCCTCTGATCCGGCACCTACCCAATACATTGCACCCTATTCCGGTGCAGCCATGGGCGAACATTTCCGCGATAATGGTAAACACGCTTTGATCATTTATGATGATCTTTCAAAACATGCTGTGGCTTATCGACAGATGTCACTGGTGCTTCGCCGTCCACCTGGACGTGAAGCATTCCCCGGTGATGTTTTCTATCTCCATAGCCGCTTGTTAGAACGTGCGTCCAAATTATCGGACGCATTGGGTGGCGGGTCTTTGACTGCTTTGCCGATCATTGAAACGCAAGAAGGTGACGTAGCTGCTTACATCCCAACCAATGTGATCTCAATCACAGATGGTCAGATCTACCTGGAAACAAACCTGTTCAATTCCGGGATTCGCCCGGCCATTGACGTGGGTCTTTCTGTGTCTCGTGTAGGTGGAAACGCCCAGATCAAAGCAATGAAATCTGTGGCCGGTACACTTCGTTTGGATCTGGCGCAATATCGTGAACTTGAAGCATTTTCAAAATTCGGATCTGATCTGGATAAAGCAACCATGGCCCAGTTAACACGGGGAGAACGGATGGTTGAGATCCTGAAACAGAATCAATATGTGCCCATGGATGTTGAAAAACAGGTTGCCATTATTTTTGCTGCTTCCAAAGGACATTTGGACGATATTGATATTTCCAAAATTTTAGAATTTGAAACTGGTTTATCCGAATATCTGGAAGCAAATGCTGCTGATTCTCTCGCTGCCATCGTTAGTGAAGGAAAAATATCTGATGAAACAGAGGAAAATCTTGAAAAAGCGATCATTGATTTCAAAGCAGGTTTCAACGCCTAGAGAAGAATGGCAAATCTAAAGGACATACGAAACCGAATTAAGTCGGTGAAAAGTATCCAAAAGGTGACCAAAGCCATGAAAATGGTGGCTGCTGCCAAGATGCGCCGGGCACAGGAACGAATGGAAGAATCGCGGCCTTACAGCAATTCGCTGACAGAAGTAATTCATCATTTGTTGCCGGATATAGATCGGGATATGCTGCCACTATTGGATGTTCGGGAGGTCAATCGAAAGGCGTATGTGCTTGTTTCCGCTGACCGTGGACTTGCCGGTGCATTCAATACCAATTTGCTGAAGGTTGCCCAAAATGAGATTGACGCTTTTGGCAAAGAAAAGGTGGATCTGTTTTGTATCGGGAAAAAAGCCCGTGATCATTTCAAACGTAGGGAATGCAACATAATTACAAGTCATGTTGATTTTTGGGCTGATATGGAATACGACAGCGCCATGACCATCGGCCGCAGCATTATTGACCATTTCACCAGCGGCAAAGTGGACGAAATTCACGTGGTTTACAATTATTTCATTAATGTGGGGCGGCAGGAAGTAAGATCTGAAGTCTTGCTTCCGCTCGTCTATGAAGAAAAAAATGGTGTCGCCCAAGATCGCTTGTTCGAGCCCTCCAAAGAAGAATTGGTATCATCTCTGATTCCACGGCATTTGAATGTTCAGGTGTGGAAATATTTACTTGAATCATACGCCAGTGAACAGGCTGCCCGGATGTTGGCCATGGAAAATGCCACCACCAATGCCCAAGACATGATCAAGGAGCTAACATTAAAATTCAATAAAGCCCGCCAGGCTGCGATCACAACAGAAATGCTGGAAATCGTTGGTGGCGCCGAGGCTTTATCTTAACTTAAAAAGGACATCATTTTATGTCAATGAATGGAAAAATATCACAAGTAATGGGCGCAGTGGTTGACGTCGTTTTTGAAGACGGCCATATCCCTGAAATTTATAACGCACTGAATGTTGATCGCGGTGAGAACGGATTATTGGTCCTGGAAGTTGCCCAACATTTGGGCGATGGTGTTGTTCGCACCGTTGCTATGGATTCCACGGACGGTTTGGTTCGTGGCCATCTTACTGAAGATACGGGATCACCCATTTTAGTGCCCGTTGGTCAAAACACATTAGGACGCTTATTCGATGTCCTTGGAAATACCATTGACCAAAAAGGTGAATGTGTCACCGAAAAGAAATATCCAATTCACCGGCCTGCCCCAAAACACGAAGATCTGGCAACATCGACGGAACCATTGGTAACCGGGATCAAAGTTGTGGATCTCATGGAGCCCTACACCAAAGGGGGCAAGACCGGATTATTTGGTGGTGCCGGAGTAGGTAAAACAGTGTTGATCCAGGAATTGATCCGGAATATTGCTACGGAGCACGGCGGTTTTTCCGTCTTTGCCGGTGTGGGTGAACGAACACGGGAAGGAAATGACCTTTATAACGAAATGACTGAATCCGGTGTGATCAATAAAACAACTATGGTTTTTGGTCAAATGAACGAACCACCGGGAGCACGTCTCCGTGTAGGATTGAGTGGGTTGGCCATGGCGGAATATTTTCGCGATGAAGAAGGCCGTGACGTACTGTTATTTATTGATAATATTTTCCGATTCACACAGGCCGGTTCTGAAGTATCAGCTCTTCTGGGACGTATGCCTTCTGCTGTGGGATATCAGCCAACGCTTTCAACAGAAATGGGTGATCTCCAGGAAAGAATTACATCAACCAAGAAAGGTTCCATTACATCCGTTCAAGCTGTTTATGTACCTGCAGATGATTTGACTGATCCGGCACCGGCAACAGCTTTTGCTCACTTGGATGCCACATCAGTTCTTGAACGTAAAATTGCTGAATTGGGAATTTATCCTGCTGTGGATCCGCTGGCTTCCACGTCAAGAATTCTTGATCCGCGTATCATTGGCGAACGTCATTATGGCGTGGCGCGACAAGTTCAGTCTGTGCTCCAGCAGTACAAAGACCTGCAGGATATTATTGCGATTCTCGGAATGGACGAATTATCTGATGATGATAAGATTACGGTCGCACGTGCTCGAAAGATCCAAAAATTCATGTCCCAACCTTTCTTTGTGGCGGAGCAGTTTACAGGAATACCGGGCCGATATGTAAGCCTGGAAGATACTGTTTCTGGTTTTGAAGCAATCCTGAAGGGTGAAACTGACGAATTAACCGAAAATTCTTTTGCTTATGTTGGAACTTTGGATGAAGCTTTCGAAAAACATAAGAAGTCAGCTGCTTAATGAATTCGTTCAATCTTGAAATAGTAACACCGATCCGCGAATTGGACGAAGGTCAAGTGACTTATGTTCGTTGTCCCGGACTGGATGGTTCCTTTGGTGTCATGGCGAATCATCGTGAAGGGATTATTGCTCTAACCGTTGGAGAAATCAAAGTTACACGAGATGGAAAAGATGAATTTTTAGCCACAAGTGGCGGTTTTGCAGAAATCATGAAAGATAAAGTGAAACTGTTGGTTGAATCGGTAGAGACGGCAGCCGAGATTGACGCGGATCGGGCCGAAAAATCTTTAGAACGGGCGACGCAACGCAAATCTGAACAAGATTCTGAAATGGATGATGTTCGGATAGAAGCATCCTTGATGCGGGCAATTAACCGCTTACGGGTTTCAAAAAGATAATTTTTTTTGTAAATATGAAATTTGAAAAAGGAAACTCGAAACGGTTATTGTTTCGAGTTTTTTGTTTTTAAACTATATGATGTCAGGCAATGAAAAAATATCGATTAGGATTTTATTTGAAGGTTGTCATGCTGAATGAGGAACGAATGAAGTATCCCAAACATAAGATTCTCTCCCAGAGTTTGATTGAGATTCTTCTTCCTTCCGTCATCAGAATGACAAAATATGTGAATTTGATGGATATAAATATTTAGGACTCAACTCATTAATAAAATCATTAGTCGACAAAAAATTATGTCAAAGAACTTAAAAATAATTTACCAAATACTATAATCCTCAACTTTTAAAATTAACAAAATGTTTAAACGAACACATACGCTGGGTGAACTCCGAAAAACCCATTTAGGAGAATCAGTCAACCTGAACGGATGGGTCAATACGGTCCGCCTTCATGGCCAAGTTGTCTTTGTCGATCTACGGGACCGCTACGGTAAAACCCAAATTGTTTTTGATGCTGAATCTTTTTCCAGTGATTTTGAAGCAGTAAAAAAACTTTCCATGGAAGACGTTCTTTCCGTCCAAGGTAAGGTGATGGACCGAGCTGAATCCGCCATTAATCCCAATATGGAAACGGGTGAAATTGAAGTTGCTGTTTCAGATTACATTATGCTGAATGAAGCTGCGCCGCTTCCGTTTATTTTATCTGATAGAGGAAGTGCTGAAGAAAACCTTCGTTTGAAGTATCGTTATCTTGAACTCCGCATGGAAGAACTCCAGCGGAATATGCTGATTCGCCATGACACCTATCAAGCGGTCCGTGGCTATTTAGCTGGCCAAGATTTTGTAGAAATAGAAACACCGGTTTTAATGAAATCCACACCGGAAGGCGCCCGGGATTATTTGGTTCCCAGTCGGATTCACCAGGGCAAATTTTATGCACTCCCGCAATCCCCCCAGATCTACAAACAGATCCTAATGATTGCCAATTATGACCGCTATTTCCAAATTGTAAAATGTTTTCGCGATGAAGACCTGCGGGCAGACCGCCAACCGGAATTCACACAGATCGATATTGAAATGTCATTCATTGATGAAGAAGATATTTTTGCTCATATGGAAGGATTAACCTGCTCTGTATTTAAGTCAGTCCGCGATGTTGAATTACCTACATCATTCCCAAGACTTACATGGGCAGAAGCCATGGAAACCTATGGTTCCGATAAACCGGATCTTCGTTATGATATGCAGCTTTTGGATGTGAAAGAATTCACCGATGCTTCGGACTTCAATGCTTTTAAATCCGCAGAAAAAGTAAAAGGGATTGTGGTAGAAGGCGGCGCCAAATATTCACGAAAGAATATTGATGAATTAACAGATTTCGTGAAGAAATATAAAGCCAAAGGACTGGCTTGGATGAAAGGGGAGAATGGTGCATTCACTGGCGGAATATCCAAGTTTTTCTCCGATGAACTTCAAAAAACTATTTGTGAAAAATGTAATGTGAAAGATGGCGATATCATCTTCATGATTGGTGATGATTCTGCTGTCACCCTGAATGCTTTGGGTCAGCTTCGTGTAGAGATTGCGAAACGTGAAGCATTAACCGATAAAGATGATTTCAAACCGGTTTGGATCACTGAATTCCCCATGTTTGATTATGATAAAGACGCAGACAGATTTATTGCCAAGCATCATCCATTCACAGCACCGAGAGAAGAGGATATTACCATGTTAGAAACAGATCCATCTAATGCATTGAGTCGCGGTTATGATTTAACTTTAAATGGTTACGAGATCGCCGGCGGTTCCATCCGGATTCATTCGCCGAAAATTCAGGAAAAAGTATTCTCTTTATTGGGTTTGAGCCGGGAAGAAGCGATGGAAAAATTTGGCTTTCTCGTGGAAGCTTTGACTTACGGTGCACCACCTCACGGTGGAATCGCTTTTGGGTTTGATCGTTTGGTCATGCTTTTGGCGGGAACTGACAATATCCGCGATGTGATCGCTTTCCCAAAAACAACGTCTGCCACATCCCTCATGGACGAAAGCCCCAGCAATGTGAGTACCGACCAGTTGGATGATTTGGGGATTCAGATCAAAGAATCTGAAGAATAATTTATTTGAGCAAAACTGCTCGTTTTGTTCGAAAAATTTCACCATCCAATTTTAATTGGTAAAAATAAACGCACGAACTGAACTTATCTGCATTCCATAAAATGGATTGCTCACCTTGGCGTTGATCTCGATTCACAAGCGTTTCCACTAATTCCCCATTGATGTTGTATATCATGATTTCAACAAAACCGAAAATCGGATTTTCATAACGGATGTTTGTTGTGGGATTAAACGGATTGGGGAATAATTGTAGGCTGGTGGATTCAGGAATTATATTTTCATCTATTTCGGCGTTTTCACTTTCGATCTATTCGTATTCGATTAATCTTTCAATATTAAGAATTAATTCGGCATGAACTATATCTTTTGTTGTGCGTAGTTTGTCTGTCCACAAATTTTTTATTGATATCCGTTTATAACCTTTCATACCTTTTTCTGTAAGGTCTTTCAAATAGAGATAATGTTTTTCCACCGCTTGGGATTCGTCTTTTGTTGGAGAATCTGTTAGCATTCTCAAATGGGTGGGTTTGAGTTTATACAGGATTTGGGGCAACTATTGAAACAACTTCCTGACTTGATTTACTCCATTCCGAATACACACTTCTGTTGTTCGGTGAAGTTCCAGTCCGCTGTACCAATATGAATTAGACCAAACGAGACTTCCCGAATCTTTATCTCTCATTTTGAGTATAATGCCTACCCGGGCACGGGTATAATCGATTCGGCTTCCTTCTCGTAACGAACCGCCATCTGTGGTTGTTGAGGTGGACGTAGATGTTTCAGCTTTATCCGAGTCAGCATCCGTTTCGGAAGAAAGATTAACGGTTGTTTTTGTTGAGCCTCGTTCTTCATATCGATAGGGGACCACAATGATCTCCGAATCTGTGAATTCAGTGATCACGCAGGATAACGCTAAGGTTCGCCAGCCAATCCCAACATTAATTTTAGTACCACCAGTATTGGACTCATTCACATCAAAACCGTACTTCAGGAAATTATAGGTCAAACTGGATTGAACCATTTCACCAGATCCAGGCATATAGGAATGATCAGAAATTGGGATGAGTTCAATGACCCCCACTTGATTAAAATCAAAATAAGGATTAACCGCTGGACCAGACCAGCATCCCCACATCCACAGGAGGGGAATAAACAAAAATAATTTTTTCATAATGTTTCGGAAAGTATTAGAATGTGAATCTTTGCTTCGGTACTCAGTTTTTCATCCTTAGACAGGTCTAAACAACTTTTCCACGCAGCCAATGCCAGTTTGGGTTGATCCAATACCTCATGGAGGAAAGCTTTCATCCTGTATACGTCCGGGTTAGCTTGATCCAGCCTTTGAGCCTCGTTGATATGGGTCAAAGCTTCATTGAATAACCCAGCCTTCATGGCAGCGGATGCTTTTGCCATTGTATCTCCGGATCCACCTAATAAAAGAGTGGTGGCTAATATAAGTGAAAAATACTTCATGATGATTGTTCCTCTTTCGAGAGATGATGGATGGCGCGCAATACATCCCGCCGGCTGATCTGTCCCACCAATTTATCCCCTTCCAAAATGGGGAATCTCCTGAACCGGGAATTCAAGAAGCTGTCTGCCACATTGGACAGGGTCTCGTTGACGTCGATTGTTGTGACCTCTGTGGACATATATTCTTTCACGTATCCACCGAGGTTGTTGTAATAGGAAGCCTCAAAGAGAGTTCTCATACAATCTTTTTCGGACAGAATTCCAACTAAGGAACCTTCAGAATTAACGACAGGGGCACCGGAGATCTTTTGAGTTAAAAAAGTATCAATGGCTGTTTCGATAGGAGTTTCAGGAGAGAAAGTTATGAGGTTGGTGGCCATAAATTCATGAATAGCATAATGTATATTCATAAGAGAGTTCCTTATCAGGTTTGATTGAAATTAGAGCCATCAAGCCCATAAAACAAACTAGTGAGAAATTTGTTCCTGCATCACAATGTGCGATTTATTATTCAAAAAGAGATGATTCCCTGGAAAGAAGAAGTTTAGCTCGACCCTGGTAAAACAGGTTATCCCCCATGATCTCCGGGTGGATCGTAGGATCAGCAGCAATGACCTCCTGGAGTATGGAATGGAACTGTTCACGATTTCCAGCTTTTTGATGGTAGAATTCCGCCATATGGACCGCATTGCCTAAATACTCCGGATTCGCAGAAAGGGCTTGGTTAAAATAATTTTCTGACTGGGATAATTCCACGCCAGGGATTCGTGTGTACATAGACCCAAAAAAACGATAGGGTCCGCTGTAATGAAATCCTGGATCCAATGAAATGATCCTGTGCATCATAACCTCAATCAATTCCCGATGGTTTAATCGTTCAACCACAGGTTTTGAATTTAAATGCCTTGCAAGATTTGTGGCCCACCAAAAAAGGCCCGGTACAATCGATTTCGGTGCGTCCACTATCGCTGCAAGAAGTTTAAATGTAGTATCACCCTGGGATCGCTCATAGATCGGGCTAAAATCAGGGTGCTCCATGACAGCATCCCGGCAAATTTGTAAACCTTTTATGAATAGATCATCTTGGGTTTTTTCATCCTTTTCAAAAAATAGTCCTCGAGTATATAAGATGCGTCCATATAGGACAGCAAGGTCAAAATCTTGCGGACGCTGTTCATGTGCCAGGCGGATAAAATGGTCAGCATTCATTAAGGAAGTAGAATCAGTTCTTTGGTCCCAATACTGTTTCCCCTGGGTGATGAGATAATCAACATTCTGCTCCTTGGCATCAGTAGCAGGGCGGGTTGCGGAGCAATCTAAGGCAATAAATACTGCCAGGAAAACTGGATAGAAAAAAAGTTTTTGTTTCAAGTTAATATGGATAATGACACCTAAATTTCGAGCCGGGAAATTACAGCTGATTCTGGAACATGGAAAAGACCATTGAACTAAAAACAATCGAACCAACTGCCTTATTCGGTGTTGGTGATGCCCATATTAAACTGATTGAAGCGGAAATTTCAGCCACCATCATTGCCCGGGGAGAAACCATCAAGATTCAGGGCGAATCTCAGGATGTGGAACACGCACACGAAGTTTTACATGAAATGATGGAAACTCTTTCAGGGAAAGGCAGTCTGACTGTGAGGAATGTGCAAAACCTGATTGCACTTGTAACGTCGGAGAATGGGAAATCAAATGGTGAACATCATGCACCGGAATTTGTGATCCATTATGGAAAGAAGGGTGCCATCGTCCCGAAAACGAAGGGCCAGAAAGCCTACGTGAGAACAGTTCATAAAAATGAGTTGGTTTTCAGTATTGGTCCCGCGGGAACAGGAAAAACATTTCTCGCTGTAGCATTTGCGCTGGCCGCGTTAGAACACCATGAAGTGGATCGGATCATCCTGTGTCGTCCGGCAGTGGAAGCGGGGGAAAGTCTGGGGTTTCTCCCCGGTGATCTGCAGGAAAAAGTGGACCCTTATTTAGCGCCGCTTTATGATGCACTCCGCATAATGCTTCAGGGAAATAAATTAGCTCAACTCCTGG
>Ga0208879_1004584_pt1 | contig 10714 bp, 8 predicted proteins | sample Knorr_S15_td_Bot_FD_185605 | JGI IMG/M metagenome (GOLD analysis project Ga0208879, IMG submission 185605) | Marine microbial communities from Southern Atlantic Ocean transect - Knorr_S15_td_Bottom_ad_5009_LV_A (SPAdes) (version 2) | ecosystem: Environmental > Aquatic > Marine > Oceanic | place...
ACATCATCACTCTCATCAACGGGAGTTCTTCCAAGTTTTTTATCAATCCAATTTGCAACTTGTCTTGATCTTCCTATGAACATCGGCGCAAGAAGTAATGTCACCAAAGATGCGCTAATCATTAGTTGAAAAACAGCATCATCAATAATTCCTGCCGCTAAGGAGGCAGAACCTACTACAAAACTGAATTCGCCGATTTGTGCAAGACATAAACCAGTTGCAATGGAGACGCGGCGTGGAATGTTACATGAGATGCCTACAATCCAAACTATCATTGTTTTGCCAACAATAATTCCTGCGGCAACTCCGATGACCCAAAGAAAATGATATGAATGAATTAGCCATGGCAAATCTGCAAGCATGCCTGTTGCTACAAAGAACAGAGTGAGAAAAATACTGCGAAATGGAGCAATGTCACCACGGACCTGCGCAGCAAATGGAGATCCCGCCAAGATCATGCCTGCAATGAATGCACCAAGTGCAGGCGATGCACCGAGTTGATAAGCCAACCACATCGAAGACAAACATGTCACGATACCAACGACGATGGGAAGTTCCGCACTCCGACGAATTAACGCTGCTCCAAAGATTCGGGGCAATATAAGAACTCCTACAAGAAAAATGATGACAAGCAAAAATGCTAATTTTGCTGCGGCGCCACCAACTAAAAGTGCGACTGAAGTTCCACCCTGTTTTGCACCAAGCACACCTACCAGAATCATCAAGGGGACAATCGCTATGTCTTGGAGAACTAATACAGTAAGGGTTGCTCGACCATGCGGTGAATCTATTTCAGCGCGATTCTGTAAGACCCTTGCAACAACTGCGGTAGAACTGAGTGCGGCCATTGCGCCCACAATGACCGAAGTGTTTGGATCTGCATGAAACAAACGAGCAATTGCCCAGCCAAGAATTCCTGTCCCAAGCACTTGACCTAATCCGAGAAAAATACCTCGCCCAAATAGTTGCTTCAAGCGGTTTGCATCAATTTCTAGGCCAAGTGTGAATAGCAAAAGTGCCACGCCTATTTCAGCCATATCTCGAATCACATCTTCACTTGAAGTAATCCAGTTGAGAAGACCGGGTCCTACCAAGGTGCCGGCGATGAGATATCCAACCACAGCACTAAGCCCAACTTTTTCGGCCACAATTCCAAGAAGAGCCGCCGCTCCTAACAGGATCGTAATGTCACCAACGATATGCCAAAACTCCATTACAGCATCATAGGAACATGTCGCACTCCACGACACGTCGGGGACGTCGTCGGGTACGATGGGCATAGTGGAACCTATTCATGTTGTAGTCTTGTTGTTTCTTGGGCTTGGTGCAGGTGTCTTCGGTGGTTTGCTGGGAATTGGTGGTTCAGTCATCATAATTCCAGTGTTGGGTTTTGTACTTGGATGGCCATTTCACCTTGCGCAAGCAGCCGCGATGACCGTAAATCCAGCCGTCGCCCTCACAGCCGCAATCCGACATCGCAAGGCGATGAATATATCGATGCGAGCAGTGAAGCGAGTTCTACCCGTTTCCATTGTTTGCATTTCAGTTGCTGCGTGGCTAAGCAATCAACTTGAAGCGGCATACCTTGAAGCAGGTTTTGGTTTATTTTTAATTTGGGTGCTTTGGGATCAAATATCTGCACTTCGACCGCATCAGTTAGAGAAAGAAATGCAACAGGGTGAAAATAGTAATACAACGTGGCCACGGGCAAGCATCACTGGTGGGATCTCTGGAACAGCCGCAGGGTTGCTTGGCATTGGAGGCGGGCTCATCCAAGTGCCGCTTCTCAATCGTGTTTGCAGACTACCCCTTAGAAAAGCAATTGGATCCTCTTCTGCAATTATGTTTTTCACTGCTATCATCGGTGCAACTGTGAAAGATGTTTCTCTCCCTGACATCATTTCAGATTCGGGTACAGACATGCACACCAGCCATGCTGTCATTGGTGCACTTTTGCTCGTTCCCGGCGCACTCGCTGGAGGATGGCTTGGTGCAAAACTTTCAGGAGCAATTTCTGTCAAAGCAATTCGGAGTGTGTTTGCCCTACTTGTAGCATGGGCCGCTTTCAAGATGTTCTATTCTTCAGCAAGTGTGTTACTTTTTTAAGCGTCTATCAATGCTATCGCGGCACATCGAACGCAATGATTCTATTTTAGATTTCAATAATGCCATCCCTGCCTCTTCACCTAAATCAACGAGGTCTTGTGACGGAATAGGATCTCCCGCAGCCGTTTCAACTTTTCCTGTCAATTTCAGTTTGCCTCCAATTGGCCAAATGTCGAATGTCCCTTCCACAGCAACTGGTATCACCATTGCGTTGCCTCTGCGAATCAACATCCAAACACCGCGCTGAAATTCCTTGATCTGGCCGTCTGGTGATCGCGCTCCTTCTGGGTACAACATCACAGATCCACCCCGCTTTAACTCTTTAATTGCACCTCGAATTGCAGTTGTATCACTCTCTCCTCGTCGAATTGAAATGGCTCCAAACCCCCGCATCAAAAAACCAAGGAATCTTGAGGAAAACAGTGAATCTCTAGCGATAGATTTAAATGGTCGATCCAGCATAAGCGATCCTACAAGTGGTGAATCAAAATGTGATTGATGGTTCGATACAACGAGAAGCGGTCCCGTTTTTGGAATCTTATCAACACCGTGACGGCGATAGCCATAAACAACGATAAACATCCAACCTAACAGACGCACTAGAATTGACCACCAAAACAAAACCCTCCAAGCACTGCTCCCCGGTGCACGCCGTTGAATTTGAAACGTGCTAATCATGCGTGATCTAACGCAGAGATGTGCTCCCGAACAATCTGCTCCATAATGTCGACAACTTCAAGCACCGACTTGTTTGAAGTATCAATTACCGTTGCACCACTTGGGCAGCTAAGGGGGCTATCTTCCCTCGAAGAATCAATTTTGTCACGGGATGCAATATCTTGTTCAACCGTAGTAGCGTCTGTCTGTGTACCAGATTCTTGTAATTGCAACAACCTTCGTTTTGTTCTCTCTTCCATATTAGCTTCGAGATAAAATTGTGCTACTGCATGAGGAAAAACCACAGATCCCTGATCACGTCCTTCAGTCACAAGTGTTGGATGGTCTAGACTGATTTGTCTTTGTTGTTCGACAAGTCCTCTGCGTATTTCTGATTGTTCTGCAACAACAGAGACCACCGCGCTGACATCGAGATCTCTAATTCGGACAGAAATATCCTTGCCCGAAAGAAGAATTCGCGGTGGTGATTGTGACCAATCAAAGCGGATCCCCTGCTGGGTTACTAATCGTGCAAGCGTTTCTCCATCACTTGGATCAATATGTTGATCAACTGCAATGACTGCAACAGCACGGTACATCGCACCTGTGTCTAAACAATCTGTCCCCAAACGCCGTGCTAATTCACGAGCAACGGTTGTTTTACCTGTTCCTGCAGCACCGTCAATCGTGACAACAAGGCGTTGATCTTCTGACGTCATTATTTTGTTTCCTCAAGCACAGTCATCATTTTTTCTGCAACTTTAGCAATTTCTTTAATTGGATTTTTAGCGCCTATATAACTCAAGGCTATTGAATTTGAATAGCCAACCTCTCGAACTGCAATGAGTCCTTCAACTGGATCCAATTTTTTCTTGCCCTTACCACAAGGAAAATCTGCAACGATTCCGCCTGCGTATGGTGCTAATTTTCTCAACGCTTCGAGTGGATCGGAAGTCGTTGAAGCTGCAGAAAATGTCGGCAATGCACCAATTCTAAAACCACCAATTTTTTTTATGATTTCAATGTGTTGATCAGGATCGGACGTAAAACCTTCAGCTGGTTGAAGTAACAAGTTAAGCTCTAATCGTTCAACATCAGCCATGGCGTCACGAAGTTGCTCCACAATGATGTCTATTGTTTGTTCATCGCTTGGAACGATTGGCGTGATTGCAACCGCGTTGCATCCCAAGCGGTTGGCAGCAACCGCTAATCGTTGAATCCGCTCACGACTCGCATCCTGATCGCCTGCGAGATCAAGTTTTCGATTGCCTCGAAGCAGTAAGCAGGGGCAGTGTGCCTTATCTGCTGCATTTCGAAAAACATCGTATTGATCCCAACTCCATCCAGAAAGATGGTCGGCATCTACCATGACCCCACGCAGCCCTAATTGGTTTGATGATATTTCAGGAGAATCAAGTACTACATACTCACCCTTTTCGATGAGTGGGTTCAAAGATTCAATCGCAAGTGTCAGTAGTAGAGTCATAGAATCGATCCCCAAAGAACGCCAGAAGTAGGCGTTGAGGCGGTACTATAACCGTTAATGCCAATGAGGCACCACTATAGTGAACACCCAGCTTTCAAGGATCTTACTTATGACTACCCCTGCAGAATGTCAATTTTCCGAAACCCACGAATGGTATAGAATCGAAGGCGATATCGTCACGGTTGGGATTACGCAATTCGCGGCAAACGAACTCACTGACATCACCTACGTTGAAATGCAAGATGACGGCACCACTGTGGAGATAGGCGAATCGCTCGGCGAGGTTGAATCCGTCAAAACCACAAGCGACATCAATTCAGCATTTGTAGGAGAGATTGTCGAGTCTAATCCTGCAGTTGTTGATGACCCATCTATTCTCAACAGCGATCCTTACGGCAATGGGTGGCTAGTCAAAGTTCGAGTTCAAGAAACAGGCGTAGAGGGTCTGATGGATCAAGAAACATACGACAGTAAGTACCCCGTGTAAATGTTTCAACTTGTCAGTGAATACTCGCCTAGTGGAGATCAACCTGAGGCTATTAATCAACTCTCATCTTGGATAGAGGCTGGAGAGAGTTGCAATACACTTCTTGGGGCTACTGGCACGGGTAAAACTTTTACGATGGCTAATGTCATTGCAAAAGTAAATAAGCCAACATTAATTCTAAGTCACAATAAAACACTCGCAGCTCAGCTGTTCGAGGAGATGCGAGTACTTTTTCCGAACAATGCAGTTTCTTACTTTGTTAGTTATTACGATTACTATCAACCCGAAGCGTATATTCCACAACGAGATATTTATATTGAAAAAGATGCTGCGAGAAACGATGACCTTGATCGGCTTCGCTTAAAAGCAACAAGCAGTTTGATGTCGCGAGATGATGTCATCATCGTTTCATCAGTCAGTTGTATCTACGGACTTGGATCTCCTGATTCATACCAAAATCGTATTGTTGGATTATCAAAAGGAAAAACAATTGAACGACGAGAACTTCTACTTGAACTCACCGAGATGCAATACTCTCGAAATGACATTGAGTTCACAAGAGGCACCTTTCGAGTTCACGGTGATGTACTTGAAATATATCCAGCGTATGAGCAATTTGCGATTCGAGTTGAGTTTTTTGGAGATGAAATCGAACGGATTGAATTGATCCATCCAACGTCGGGTGAAACTCTTGCTGAAGAAACTGATGTATTTATTTTCCCAGCAGTTCACTACGTCATGCCAGAAGAAGGATTACGACAAGCGGCCATTTCCATTCGCGAAGAACTCAAGGAGAGAGTTGAAGAATTTAAAAGCGAAGGCAAATTACTTGAAGCCCAACGGATTACAGCAAGGACGAGGTACGACCTCGATATGATCAGAGAGGTTGGATACTGTGGTGGGATTGAAAATTATGCACGACATTTAGAAAATAGAGCCAAGGGAAGCCGGCCTTTTTGCTTACTTGACTATTTTCGTCATGTACCAAACCGTGATCCAAATGACTGGTTAATGTTTATCGATGAATCTCACGTCACTCTCCCCCAAGTTCGTGCAATGTATAACGGCGACCAAGCACGAAAGAGGACGCTTATTGAACACGGCTTTAGGCTCCCTAGTGCACTTGATAATCGGCCACTTACCTTTGATGAATTTGAGGAACTCATACCGCAAACGATTTATGTTTCAGCAACTCCTAACGAGTATGAATTAAAACGATCTAGAGGTGAAGTAGCACAACAAATTATTAGACCAACTGGGTTGCTTGACCCAATTGTTGAGGTCCGCCCTGCTTCTACCCAAGTTCCAGATTTACTTGAATCTGCCAGAACCTGCGTAAAGAATAAGGAACGAGTCCTCGTAACAGTTTTGACGAAACGACTTGCTGAAGACTTGGCTGAATTTCTAGACAACACTGATTTACATTGTAGATATCTGCATAGTGATATTGATACACTTGAACGTCTAGAAATTCTTCGAGCATTGCGTGAGGGCAAGTTTGATGTCCTTATCGGTGTCAACTTACTTCGTGAAGGGCTAGATTTACCTGAAGTTTCGCTCGTTTGTATCCTAGATGCTGACAAAGCCGGTTTTCTCAGGAGCCAAACAAGTTTGGTACAAACGATGGGTCGTGCTGCTCGTCATGTCAATGCAAAAGTCATTTTGTATGGGGACAAAATTACACCTCAAATGCAAGGGGCGATGGATGAAACAGAACGACGAAGATCGCTGCAACGTGCATACAACAAAGAAAATAACATCACCCCTACTTCCATTAAGAAAGCAATCCGTAGGGGTATCGAAAATGAACTCTCTGCAAGACAGACTGCACGCGAGGCATTCCACGAACATGGAACTGAAGATGATTTCAATGTTGAAGAACGTATTGAAGTGCTTGAACAAGAAATGCTTGATGCAGCAGATGATTTAAATTTCGAGAAAGCAGCCATTCTCCGCGATGAGATTACCTTATTAAAAACAAAACTATCCCGCGGATAGTTTTTCCTATTTGCCACGGAGTTCATTCAGTTACGTGTAGTCAAAAATCAAACGCTTCGATGCTCAAGCACTCGGCAACCAATGTCGTGCCGCCAAAAAGCACCGTCAAATTCTATTTTTTCACATGCTTCGTTCGCTGCATCTCTTGCTGTTGCCAAATCGTCTTTGAGTGCAGTGACACCAAGCACTCGGCCACCAGAAGTCGTCAATGCCCCGTCAGAAAGCGTTGTTCCAGCATGAAACACCACGACATCTTCTGATGCTTGCGCTCCATCAATGCCAGTGATCGTTTTTCCCTTTGCGTAAGCACTTGGATATCCTTCACTACACATCACAACACAACACGCAACTTTTTCATCAAAAGTTATTTCTGCATCAGCAAGTTCCCCGGAAGCAGTCCGCCATAAAATATCAACGAGATCGCCTTGTAACCGAACCATAAGAGGTTGAGTTTCTGGATCACCAAACCGACAATTGAATTCCAAGACCTTTGGTCCAGCATGTGTCAACATGATTCCAGCATAGAGTACACCACGATATTCAATTCCATCTCTGCGCATACCATCAACTGCTGGTACGAGAATCTCACGTTCAACGAACTCCATTGCTTCATCATCAAGCAGCGGTGCTGGACTATACGCGCCCATGCCTCCTGTATTTGGACCGATATCTCCCTCTCCTACTTGTTTATGGTCTTGACAAAGATCAAGAACCCAAATTGTTCGACCATCAACAAGTGCCAAAACACTTACTTCTTGCCCCGCCATAAACTCTTCGATAAGGACTGTGTCCCCCGCTTCACCAAATGCTCGATCTTCCATAATGAGATGAATAGCATCGAGCGACTCAGAAACTGTTTTGCAAACAATAACTCCCTTACCCGCTGCAAGACCACTCGCTTTTACAACGCATGGATCAACACGTTTATCGAGAATCGCTTGTAATTCTTCCGATACCTGAAAGTGCCAATTCGGTGTATTTGAAAGATTTTCAAGAATTTCAAAAACTTCACGTGATAATTCCTGCATCCTATTGTCAGTAAATTCTCGATCTAATCCTCTAAGGATATATTGCCTTGCCGAAGCAGCGTTCTTAAAGGATCTCGCATCTGCAGTTGGAATATTTGCTTGTCGCATTAAATCTTTCGCGTACGACTTATCCGATTCTATTTTTGCAGCATCTTTTGTAGGACCAAAAACGAGACGTGTCTCTGTTGCGAGTTCATCTGCAATTCCTTCTGCAAGTGGAATTTCTGGCCCCACGACAATAAGGTCAATATCATGGGTATTACACCATCGATTAAGGAAGAAAATTCGGTCCGGATCCCAAGTTTCTTCACATGGCTCTGCGAATGATGCAATCCCGCCATTTGAACAATCTGTTGCGTATAACTTTCCAAGTTTTGGTGACTGGGCGAGTTTCCATGCAATGGCGTGTTCTCGACCGCCGCCGCCTACAAGTAGGACGTTACATTGATCTGGGCAGGATTTTGACATCGGTACATTGTAGCGATTACTCCTGATCTTTTAGAGGAACTTCAATAATACAGTGCAATCCAGACTCTTCAAAGTTAAGTTCGATCGTCCCATGCATTTCATGACTTACAAGACCTTCAAGTAAAGAAATCCCAGTACTTGTTGTGCGATCTTCTGGAACAGTTGGCCCATCTGTTTCAAGCCAACTAAGTTGTAAGTGGTCACCTGGGAGCAACGTTGTTGAAATCATCACATTTCCTGAATCAACTCCCAGCGCACCATGTTTCATTGCGTTGGTTACAAGTTCGTGTATGACCATACACATCGGTCTTGCCAAAATCCCAAGTAATTCGACATCAGGACCTTCAAATTGAATTTGAGTCCTACTTCCAACCATATATGGCTGGAGCGTAAGTAACAGTATGTCACGCAACCAAGCACCACTCCAATGTGATTTTGCAAGCGTGGAATGTGCTACAGCAAGTGCATGCAAACGCCCCTCGAGAGTAGAAGCAAAATCTTCAACTGAAGAAACGCCATGTTTTGATAATTCTACGAGTGATATGACAGACGCAATATTATTCTTCACCCGATGATCAAGTTCACGCATCATGATTAACTGCTGCTCTTCAAGTTCATGTCGTCGGGTGATGTCAACAGAAACCCCTGAGACACCAATCACAACTTCATCTTCATCCCTCACCGGTGTAAACCAAGTTTCAAATATTTTCTCAGCAATTTTTATCTTCGCATGGGATTCTTCACCAGCAAGTGCGCGGTTTGCATGCTCGAGGACTTCTGGATAGTTTCTATACAATTCATACATACTATGACCAACAATTTCACCCGCACGTGCGCCCATACTGCCAAGCCCAAGTCCCTCGCTTAATGTAAAAATACCCTCGGCATCAATACCAAACAGAACAACTGGTGAATGAGATGTAATCAATCGGTATCGCTCTTCACTACTTCGAAGTTCAAATTCTTCTGCAGCCTGCTTTCGATCTTCAATTCGTCGTTCAATTGAACGGGCATACCCATTTAACACAATTGTTGCTTCTAGAATTTCATTTGGAAGCCAACGACGAACACCCTTCCTCACTTCAAAACAAGCAAATGCCTCGACGACGCCGTTGATCACTGCGGGTACAGCAAGAATAGCATTCACTGAACTCTCTACAAATGCCGTAGATACCGAAGATGGAAGATCCGCCCTCAGAGTGCTCTCTATTGTGATTCCCCCATCTTGTTCTAATTTTTCTTTCCACCAACCGATTACTTCACTTGGCACCGGCGTGGGCAATTCAAGGCGACCATTCTCATCTGTTCGTACCCATTCATGGGTAATGAATGCTCGACCATCTTTCCTAAACCGCACTAGTTTTGCGCGATCAACAGCCAAAGCGGATCCAAGCGTTCGAAGGAAAGAATTAATATTGGAATTGATATCGCCACTTTCTAATAAACTTGCAAGACTAGATCTCCCCGCGATGTGGAGTCTTGAAAAGTATTCATTTGCACGCGATTGCGTGCCGTCACTGATGAACCCAACGATCGAATTTGCATCCATTTTGGAAAAACGATACTCGATCCACCTGTATCGTTCTTTTGAATCTCGAAATCGATAGAACATCACACGTTCAGTTGATTCAGTTGCTTCTTGTAAAGAAGCAAGAACTGCGTCGATATCGTTAGGGTGAATTCGACCAACCCACAGATCATTTTGACAAAGCAAACTTGAATTGAGAACCCCAAAAATTTTTGAGCCATTTTCAGTAAGACTTGTTGTGACCCACTGGGGAGTATTTTTTGTACCCCCTGTGACTTGTTCAATGGAGTGAATACCCATAGTGAGTTTAGAAAACGCAACTGATTCTGGTGTTGGATCACTCATCTAAGTAGTAAGATACACGCATAAACTATCCCGCGGATGGTTATTTTTCATTCCTTTCATTACCCGCAGCAACTGCTTCTGCGATCATCTTTTTGCTCGTCTCTGGTGAACGCCAACCACACTCAATGACAATTGGTATTGCTTTTCGTGTCCTTGGCTGAACATCAAGGCCAAGAGCGTCCATCAAACGTAGGAGTTCTAATACCGCCTCTTCGCGTGTTGAAAACTCTGTCATTCTCGCTTCTTTATCAAGTAAGGAAAGGGCATCAGCAGAAACGGATCCTTGCGTCCCTGCAGCACGATCCAATTTTTCAATAATGAGCCTATAGGCAAGTTCTTCGTTATCACGTTCAATCACGTATACACTTGCTAAGATCGCGATGTCGTCGAGAAAAACTGTGAGCCACACCTGACCTTTCTCTGTGATTGAGACCGATCCGGAAATTTCGCCTCCTAATTCAGAACTATCCGCAAATTCTTTGCTACCGCAACATGGGTATTGATCTTGTCTTGTTTTTTTTACATTCATTTTACTAATACTCATTTTTTGTTTCACAAAATTTTGTTTTACTCTCCTACCTCTTCCCAGCTCCCCCTGCCCCGTAAATAAA
>Ga0208879_1004585_pt1 | contig 10711 bp, 12 predicted proteins | sample Knorr_S15_td_Bot_FD_185605 | JGI IMG/M metagenome (GOLD analysis project Ga0208879, IMG submission 185605) | Marine microbial communities from Southern Atlantic Ocean transect - Knorr_S15_td_Bottom_ad_5009_LV_A (SPAdes) (version 2) | ecosystem: Environmental > Aquatic > Marine > Oceanic | place...
TCAGCATGGAGTAAACTACCAATCCTTTTTGCTAAACGATAGTTATTCTCTCTCGTTGCCGAGACAATTAATATTTTCATTTTATTCCTTGAATATTATTAGCGAATTAAGCTCATATGACCTGTATTCGTTCATTTTATTCTATTTTGGAGTGAATTGTCTATGCCAATTCTACGCTGAAGTATGAAGCGTTTAACATTCATTATTTTTACAAACGTACATTATTTTTACAATCGATCCTTTTGAATCTTCCGCCAAGGGCGGACAGGCATTCGTCGATTCAGCATCGGCATAGACGATGGACTCCATATGTTTAAAAATCATCATAAATTTTAATTTTATCGAATGGATATTTAATCAATAGATTTTTCATTTTGATTTCATCTTCAATAAAACGGTAATAATAACTTCCAAATTTCCCTTTTTCAGGAGAATCTACATAACCATGTTTCACCGGATTATACCAAAGGTAATTCAATCGACCAAAATATGACTTTTCATAAGTGATACAAGTATCCCAATAATTGTGAAATATCTTTATTGAATCAATATTTAAGTTCTTTTTAATCCATAATGCAGTAAACCGATGTGCTTCTTTAAATATCTCGGGCAATGTACAAGGACTACTCGGCGCATTAACCATCAAATGATAGTGATTGTCTAAGATAACCCAATCTTCAATGATCCGTTTATGTTTATAGAATTCAATTTGCAAAGAATCATAAAGTTTTTCTTTTGCTACTGATGATTTTAAAAATGGTTTTTTATTATAAGTTGAAACTGTAATGAAATATTTTGCATTCGGAATAAACAAATGTGGCGGATTATGCCCGTATGACTTGTATTCGTTCACTTTATATAAATTTGGATTGAATTAACCATGTTAATTCTACGTTGAAGTATGAAGCGTTTAACATTCATTATTTCTACGAACTATTCCATTGAATCGCCTTTGCCGATTCAGCATCAACACGGTTGATGTAGTCCATATACTATTATACAACTACACCGCCATCTACGTTAAGAACCGTACCACTAATATAATTGGCTTCATCACTGGCAAGAAAAGTGTAAGCGTTTGCCACATCTTCTGCTTGTCCCCATCGTTTCAAGGGAACCTTCTCCCCCATCATTTTAACAATTTTCTCCGGCATTCCAGCTGTCATATCCGTTTGAATAAATCCCGGTGCTACAGCATTTACACGAATACCATCCTTGCCCAATTCACGAGCCCAAACTTTTGTCATACCAATGACTCCGGCTTTACTAGCAACATAGTTTGTTTGCCCAAAATTCCCATTATGAGCCACAACAGATGATGCATTTAAGATAACACCACTGCCCTGTTCAATCATTATTTCAGCAGCCGCTTTTCCGCATAAATACACGCCACGAAGATTCACATTAACAACGGCATCAAATTGATCCGAATCAAGTTTCTTTAAAGTGCTATCCATAAGAATTCCTGCATTATTGACCAGAATATCTAATCGGCCAAATTCTGATTTAACGAAACTAAATAATGCATTGACACTTTCTTCATTGCTTATATCTGTTTTTACAAAATGTGCTCCCAACTCTTTTCCAGTGGATTGGCCAGAATCTTCATCGAACTCTGCAATCACAACTGTGGCGCCCTCTTGGATAAACTGTTGAGTGGTTGCCTTCCCTATCCCGCGTCCCCCTCCGGTTATAACGGCAATTTTACCTTCTAATAATTTCATGAAACACTTTCCTTTATTTTTTGATTAAGCAATATAAGAATCAATGATGTTTTCGATGTTAAGAACGAAATGAGGCCCTTAATTTATTCCCTACGATTTACATAAATAGGGAACTTTTTAATAGGATTTACAAATGATTTATGATTCAATATTAGAAACAATTGGCGGGACACCGGTTGTAAAACTTAATAAAATAGGCAAGGATTTGGCATGCGATATGTTTGTGAAATGCGAATACTTTAATCCTGGCGGATCAGTAAAAGACCGCATCGGTTGGCGAATGGTTGAAGATGCTGAAAAATCTGGACGTATTAAACCCGGTGATACCTTGATTGAACCCACATCAGGTAATACAGGCCAAGGAATGGCCTTGGTTGCTGCCGTAAAAGGATATCGATGTATTATCACCATGCCCGAAAAAATGAGCCAAGAAAAGCAAATTTCCCTAAAAGCACTAGGTGCTGAAATAATTAGAACGCCCACGGAAGCTGCATTTGATGATCCAGAAAGTCATATTGGTGTAGCAAAAAAACTAAACGAAGAAATTCCTAATTCTCATATTTTGGACCAATATGCAAATCCATCAAACCCAAACGCGCATTATGATGGAACTGCGCAGGAAATTTTGGATGATTTTGGTACGGATCTTCATATGGCCGTTATGGGTGTTGGGACCGGTGGAACAATCACCGGCGTGGCAAAACGACTCAAAGAAGAAATTCCCGGAATCAAAATTATTGGTGCAGATCCGGTTGGTTCAATCCTTGGAGGTGGAACCGAAGTTTCATCATATCTTGTTGAAGGAATTGGTTATGACTTTTTCCCCGACGTTTTGGATAATTCTCTAATTGATGAATATGTAAAGACCGAAGATGAAGAGTCCTTTATTATGGCTAGACGGCTTATAAAAGAAGAAGGTCTCCTCTGTGGTGGTTCATCCGGAACAGCTATGATTGCAGCTCTCAAAACTGCAACGCAGTTAGAAAAAGGACAAAAGTGTTTGGTTCTTCTCCCCGACGGAATTCGAAATTATATGACCAAATTCCCCAATGATGCTTGGATGAAAGAACAAGGATTTAAACTGGATTAGGAATGAGGATTATGAAACTGATTATTTTTGTTTTTCTTCTTTCAACTTTCTTGCTTGGGAAAGACCGAGGTTATTTAGTAGAAGTTGGTGATATGGCACCGGATTTTGAAATGGAATTTGTGGATGGATCCAAATCTAAATTATCCGATTATCGGGGACAAATTGTGATTCTTCAATTCACAGCAAGTTGGTGTTCTGTTTGCCGGTTAGAAATGCCGCATCTCGAAAAAGATGTTTGGCAGAAATATAAAAATAAAGGTGTGATGCTCATCGGTGTGGATAGAGATGAGCCATTGGAAACAGTCATCGAATTTCAAAAAAAGATTGGAACCACCTATCCATTGGCTTTGGACCCGGGCGCAGATATTTTCGGATTATTTGCTAACAAAAAAGCGGGTGTCACCCGGAATGTTGTAATCGACAAAACAGGGAAAATTGTTTTCCTGACACGGCTCTTTGAAGAAAAAGAATATCAGGAAATGCTGAAAGTGATTAAAGAGTTAGCATCTTAAACTGTAAACCCAATCAACTCATATTTGTTGTCACTTTCGATCTTTACACTGACGAATGTCCCCTTTTCAGCTTTTCCCTAGATATGAACAATATTATCAATATCCAGTGAACCAAATTCTGACCAGGCATTCTGATGGCCGATCAGCACAATTTTTCATTTGAAATTCCCTTTGATAAAATAATAATATCCTTTATAATCTGTACTGTACGTACAGTACCTAAATTAGGAATTTGAAATGATTAAAATTGGATCAGAGAAAGCTCGAAAAAAGTTACCAGAATTATTGGATAAAGCAAAAAATGGGGAACAAGCCATTATTACAAAACATGGAGTACCCTATGCTATTATTACATCAGTTGATCAAGGAATGCTAGCAACAAGCGACGGAATTTTGGCCCTTCTTGGAACCGGAAAAGGATTATGGGGAGATTCCCCCGAAAATTTCGTGGATGAATTGAGAGAAGAATGGGAATCATAGATTCTAGTATTTTGGAAGATGGCGCTTTAATTACCATTGATTCTGCACCTATCATTTATATCCTCGATGGGAAAACAGATTTTGCCAATATTTTCATCCCTTTGTTTCAGGATATAGAAGATGGACGAATCAGAGCCGTTATTTCTGCTATTACGATTTTAGAAGTTTTATCAGGTCCTTTAAAACATGGGAATGAAATTCTAGCAGACAGATATTACAAAGCGCTTACTAGCGGTGGGGGATGGAAGGTTCAGGACATTAATGCAGAAATCGGATTTATTGCTGCAAGAATTAGAATTCAATATAAATTAAAACTACCAGATGCGATCCAAATTGCTACTGCTGTCTTTACCGGGTCTTCTGCGCTTGTGACTCACGACCGGGATTTTAAGGGGATGGAAGAAATTCTTATCTTAGGAATATAAGTTGCTTAAGAATTAATCAATTACTCCAATCAACTCATATTCGTTGACGCTTTCTATTTTTACATTTACAAATGTGCCTTTTTCGGCTTTGCCTTGAATATGAACAATATTATCAATCTCAGGTGAGTCATATTCCGTTCGTCCCACACTCACTTCTTCCCCACTTGTATCTACCAATACTTTCATTGTTTTCCCCACAAAGGATTCATTCCGTTCCAAACTAATTTCGAGTTGAATCTCTTGGATCAAATTTTTTCGGTCATCTTTTACTTGTCTGGGGATATTATCATCCAAGTCTGCCGCACCTGTACCTTCTTCTTCTGAATAAGTAAAAATGCCAAGACGGTCAAATTTAATTTCTTCCACAAAATCTCGGAGTGAATTGAAATCATCTTCAGTTTCGCCAGGATAACCCACAATCAAAGTTGTTCGAATTGCAATTTCGGGAATGGCTTTTCGTAAACGATGAATCCTATCACGGATTCCATCTTGCCCAAGTCCACGACGCATAGATTTTAAAATTTTATCAGCAGCATGCTGAATCGGCATATCGAGATAATTACAGACCTTATCACACTCAGCCATGGCAGAAATAATCCGTTGGGATAAATGGGCCGGATGAGCATAATGGATACGAATCCAATCCAAATTTGGGATCGTATTCAACTCCCGAATGAGATCGCTTAAGTAAACTTTCGTTTCAAGGTCCCAGCCGTAAGATGTGGAATCCTGTGCGATGACCAATAATTCCTTGGTACCATTTTTAACCAATCTTTCGGCCTCATCCATGATCGCAGGAATCGTCCTACTTTTTTGGAGACCACGCATGAGTGGGATGCTACAGAATGAGCAACCATTATCACAACCTTCCGCTATCTTTAAATAGGCATAATGATTCGGTGTCATAAGGGATCGAAAAAAGAGCGGATCATCCTTAGCGTATTCTTTTCCGGTGAGAAATGAAACGATTTGGCGATGATCATTGCTACCAAAAATTCGGTCCACTTCGGGAATCTCTTTTTTTAATTCTTCCGGATATCTTTCTGATAGACAGCCCATGACAACCAGTTCTTTTAATTTTCCAGTTTTCTTTAGTTCTGCTGCCTGGAGAATAGTATCCACAGATTCTTCTCGTGCAATATCCAAGAATCCACAGGTGTTGACAACTATTGTATCTGCTTCTTCGGGATTGTCTGTTAGAGTTACATAGGTCTTTTTCAAACCACCGAGAAGGATTTCAGAATCCACAAGATTCTTTGCACAGCCAAGGCTGATTAGATTTAATGTTTTATTTTCGTTCATAATAAGGGCGGGAAGTTAAAGGTATATTGCTTGTTTAAAAGATTGAATGTCCACCTACCCGAAAGCTTCGGCGATAAAATTAATTGGATGGATTAGGATTAATTGAAAAAGTGTTCGGAGTGTTCAAAGTGTTTGTGTGGACAATCGTTTAAAGGTTGGGTTCAGGGGATTTTATCCACCTTCACCATTATTTAATCCCAACAAGCCATCCACATACGAATCGGGGTTAAATGTTTCTAAATCAACCAAGTCTTCTCCCACACCAATGAATTCAACTGGAATCCCCAATTCCTGAAAAAGCGGAAAAACGATTCCGCCTCTGGCTGTTCCATCCAGTTTGGTAAGAATGGCTCCATCCAATTGCACGTGATTTCCGAATTCCTTGGCTTGGATCACAGAATTTTGCCCTAAAGTAGCATCCATGATAATGAGTGATTTCATTTCAAATTCCGGAAATCGATTCTCCACCACGCGATACATTTTTGCTAATTCTCCCATGAGATTGGCATAGATATGAAGCCTGCCCGCCGTATCCACGATTACAACATCACTTTCATTCGCTTTGGCAGATTCCAATCCATCGAACAGTACGGCTGTGGGTTCTGCCGTTTTATCATTACATACGAGATGACACCCCACGCGATTTCCCCAGATTTTGAGCTGCTCCACAGCAGCCGCTCTATATGTGTCTGCGGCAATCATGGTCACATTCAGTCCCATTTTTTTATACACATGAGCCAGTTTTGCACACGTTGTGGTTTTCCCGGTTCCATTCACGCCAATCATCATAATTATTGTTGGCTTTTGAAAATGAGATGGAATAAACGCTTCTGGCAAAAGAGACACCAGATGAAGTCTAACTTTTTCTATGAAATCTGATTTGGAATTTCGCTCAACCACATCAAGGATGGATTTCGTTGTTTCAAATCCAAGGTCTGCACCCAATAGTTGTTCTTCCAACGATTCAAGAGATTCGTCAGTAATTCGTTTTCCTGCGATCGATTTGAATGCATCAGCAAGAGTTGACCTAGATCGAGAAAGTGCTTTAAATAGTTTTGTTAGCACGATGCGTCCGAATTGAGAGATAAAATTGTTTTAAATATTGGACAGCGCTAATACTTAACAAAATTGCGGCTATATACAATGATCCCATTTTAAGCCAGGGTAATGCGGAAAAATTAAAGATATGAAGAAACACACCTAAAGCAGTAATCCCTGTGGCCCATTTCCCCCACCAATTGGCCTGTAAAATCATATATTCATAATTGATACAATAAAGCGATAACCCTGCAATAACGGTATGCCTGGTAAGATAAAAAGCAAAAAACCAAAAAGGGAATTGCCCAGATAGAACTAAATAAAGTACAATGGAAATAATGACAACAAAATCAGCCAATGGATCTAGCCATTTTCCAAAATGAGTTACTTCATGGGCTCTCCGTGCAAAATATCCATCCAATGCGTCTGACAAGACCGCTAAAAGAATCAGGATTGCTGTAAGCCATTGCCACTCAGGTTTAGCCATTGTATAAATAATTGGAATCGCAGATAAGGCTCGCAACATACTAATAAAATTAGCAAAGGTGAGTACCCGAGTTGGGTCACCTATTATTCTGTCTTTAAGCTTTCGTTTTTTCTGAGTATTCAAATTCAGTCTCTAATAAATAATTAGAATCAAGATCAATAATTTTATCGCACATAGATTGAATAAAGAGTTTATCATGGGAAACTATCACAAGATGCATCTTCGTCATGCATTCTCTTAAGAACGCCCGCAAAATTACACGTTGTTTCCAACCCAATCCAAAGGTAGGCTCATCAAGAATTAAGATATCAAAGTTACAATGAGCAAGAAGTACAACAGAAATGTTTCTGAGAACAGCCCAAGGTAGATTGACCCCTCTTTTCAAGCAAATTTTGTCCCATTGAATACCAAATCTAGACAATCTATTTTTAAAAGTTTTTTCTAAACGAACATCAAAAATATTATTCTCAATTAAATTATTAATAAATTCTTCTGGTGTTTTTAATTGAAATAAATGTTCAGGAAATTGATCTGCGTATCCAACCCTAAGATCAGTTTTGCCATCAATTGTTAATTTAATTTCTCCAATTGTAGGCTCTAAATATCCAAAACATAATCCTGCAAATGTCGTTTTCCCTGACCCATTTTCCCCCAGAATTCCAATGGATCTTCCATTACGAATTGATAGCGAAAAATCTGAATAGATCAATCGCGAATTATCATATCTAAATGAAACATTTGAAAAATCCAATGAAAGATTACCTTTTGGAATTTGAATAGGAATATATCGGTCGTTTAATGTGGATTCAATAGATTGAAACTGGTGCAATTTTAATTCCCAATTTAAATCGCCAAAGCGATAATCATTCTTTTCAGAGGTCATCCAAATAACAATACCGTTTTTTTCTGCTATCCAATTCTTCAACCAAGAAACCACCAATTGTTTATTTTCGTTTGATAAAAATGATAAACTATCGTCAATCAGTAGCACATCTACATCTGATTGAATTGAAGTAACCAAGTTCAGTAATTCTTTTTCGCCACCCGATAATAGTCCCGGGTGTGCATCTGGATCAATAGTATCTGGTAATATATCAAGGCCGTGTTCAACAATGGATTTTAATTCGGAATGCGATTTGCCTATACATTCTCCATTAAATGCCAATTCACCCTTAACAGATCGACCTAATATCTGGTGATCAGGGTTTTGAAATAATCTATAAATTTTTAACGAAGATAATTCACACTGGACCGAGAAATTAGATGAAAAAGAATTTAGTTTACCATCGAGAGAGTTTAAAAATTGACTCTTGCCTACTCCACTTTCACCGTAAATGACATTTATACCAGATCGGAAATTGATGTCTTGGGAATCCACCTGAAATTTATCAAACAAGATTTTAATCTTCATTTTAATCACGGATTAAGCTCCGGATAATTCGAGTTGATGAACCTAAATTTTGATGGATAACATTTGTTGCAGCTGAACTGGCGTTCAGAAAATATTCGTTATCTGTTATCAATCTCCTAAGTACAGTTTGAATTTCTTCTACATTCTGGATACAAAACCCACCCCCATTCTCTAATAATTCTTCGGCTTCGTGAGCATGATGGTATTTTGGTCCAAATAAAATGGGCAAACGTGCAATAGCTGGCTCCATTACATTATGAATCCCTTTTGAAAATCCTCCGCCTATATATGCAATTTGTCCTTGCCAATATAGTTTAGATAAAACGCCAACTACTCCCAAAATTAGGAGTCTATTATCAGGCAAGTTCAAAGATTTTTTTTTCTTAAATATTGTAGAATCATATCCTAAACTTGAAAATGAATTCTGGATTCGTTCTAGTTCTGGTGCCAAAGGTTCGTGTGGGGCATATAAAACCTTTATTTCGGGATATTCAGTCATTAAATCGGATAAGACCGGAATTAAATAGGTATCATCTTCAGAATGAGAACTTCCAATTATTATTCTTTTACATCGAGATAATACAGATTGTTGGTGATGTTGTGTAAAATCATCAGCCGTTTTCATCACCATATCATACCGAGGATTTCCTAATGATCGAATGACAGGTTTTTCTCTTTCCCCAACAATAATATTCATTCGATTAAAATCCTTATCTGCCACGGTATAAATTGTTGAGATTGAGCGGTAAACAGATTCGAAAAACCCAAGGAATCCTGGTTTCAGCTTTAAGGAGCCATCTTTTACTCGAGCAGCGAAAATATTCGTATGGACTTTTCTGTTTTCAGATATCCAAACCATATTAGGCCAAATATCATAGGATGCAAAAATAACTTTTTTAGGTTTTGTGATTTTTAGAGATTTTCTTACACTCCATGGAAAATCAAATGGCATATAAATTCGTAGATCAATAGCATCACTTTTAGCATGATTATATCCAGATGGCGATGAAAAACTTAAAAGAGTGATACAGTTTGGCTCCACTTCCTTGAGCCCTTCCATTACAGGTTTTACTTGGTAAAACTCGCCTAAGCTTGCAGCATGAAACCAATATATATCTTTATTAATCTCATTTTGATTAAAGTAATGCTTTAATTTAGAAATTGAACGGAACCGTCCCAGAACACTTTGACGTAATTTGGAATTGAATAAACAAACTATACATCCAACCACAAATAAAGGAGGATAAATAAGAACATTATATATTATTAACCAAACAAGTTTCATGACTTATCCGAAAGGAAGAGTTTGAATCACATCTGAAGTTGAAACGGAATCCATGCAAATTTGTGTTTTTCTATAACAAGGTCGTTTCCCATTTTGAGAACAGGGGCGACACCAAATACTTTTTTGAATATTGGTCGAAATTGGTAAATGGGTTCCTGCACCAGTTTCAGTAGATGTAGGACCTAAAATCATTGACACAGAAATACCTAAAGCTTCGGCAGCATGTGTTAATCCTGTATCACTCCCAATTACATGTGAAGAATTAGACAAAACTGCTAAAGCCTGACGTAAAGACGTTTTGCCTGCCAAATTGATAACATATGGTGCTTTATCTTTAATCTGAAAACAGATGATATCTTTCTTTGCTCCGAGCAAAACAACGGGTATTTTCAGATTTTGAATCAATTCAACATATTTTTTTGCAGTCCATTGTTTCTGTAACCATGCAGCTCCGGGAACTATTGATATAAATGGGTTTTGTCCAACAAGTTTAACTGCTTCACTTTTCTCATGCTCAGTTACAATTAAAGAAGTATTGGGGATTTCATCTCCATCCTGCCATATTTCCCCTAAATGATTATGATACATTTTTCGAGTTGAGAAATTTTCATCAAATTCATTTTGATGAAATAGGAAGAGTAAAAATCTATTCCAACGAGGTTTCCGCAATTGATGAACCGTACAGCCGGCTCTGGATGCAATAATATTTGATCGAATGGAATTGTGAAGATCAAAAATAATTGAAAATTTCTGCTTCCGGATATATTCAGAAAATTTCCATAAATTCAGTACTGACATTTTTTTACTGAGTGGAATTAATCTATCGATATCAGGGTGAAATTCCAATAACGGCGCAAAATTATCTAACGTTAAAAATGTAATTTGAGCAGTTGGATTTGCGTTTCGAACCGTTGTTAATGCAGAAGTAGCAAGAACGATATCTCCGATCGAGCTGAA
>Ga0208879_1004586_pt1 | contig 10711 bp, 12 predicted proteins | sample Knorr_S15_td_Bot_FD_185605 | JGI IMG/M metagenome (GOLD analysis project Ga0208879, IMG submission 185605) | Marine microbial communities from Southern Atlantic Ocean transect - Knorr_S15_td_Bottom_ad_5009_LV_A (SPAdes) (version 2) | ecosystem: Environmental > Aquatic > Marine > Oceanic | place...
CCGGTGCCCACCAGATCGTAATCAATCACTCGGAAGTGGCGGGACAGGACCGGTGTGACCTTGGAGAAATTCTTCAATCCTAAAGCGCCGCCGGGGATCTGCACCAATGGCTCGCCTTCGCCGTTGATCTCGTACCAGATCCGTTTCTCGCCTAGATCGGCAAATGGCATCTCCGCCCCCTTTAAAGTTGCTCCGGCAGGTTAACGCAAGAGTTCAGCAAATTCCCCTCGAACTTTTGCTACCTTCGGCCTGATCACGATCTGACAATACATCGCGTCTGGATTGTTCTTATAGAAATCTTTGTGGTCTTCCTCGGCCTCGTAGAAGGCTTCGAGGGGCACGACCTCGGTGACGATGGGGTTGTGCAATGAGCCGGAGGAATCCAGTTCCTTGATGTATGCTTCCGCCTGTTCTTTCTGGGCGTCGCCGGCATACAAGACCATCGAACGATAGTGGGTACCCCTGTCAGCTCCTTGCTGGTTCAACGTGGTGGGGTCGTGGGTTTCGAAGAATACTTCGAGCAAGCGTTGAAAGGGAATTTGATCCGAGTTGAACTGGATCCTTATCACTTCCGCATGGCCGGTACTGTCGGTGCATACTTCTCGATACGTGGGGTTTTCCGTATGTCCACCCGCATAGCCTGGAACCACCATTAGCACGCCTTTAAGTTGAGAAAAGACCGCTTCGGTGCACCAGAAGCATCCCCCCGCGAATACCGCGACCTCATGATTGTTTTCAGCCATATTATTCCACCCGCTTTCTGACAATAAGATTTCCTGAAACCGAGTCTACTATAGACCATGGTGGTATGACCACTCTTGGCTATAGGAGGAACCCGGTGGACAAGCCGCCCACCCCGACGTAACATGCCCCATGTTGGTGGCGGGGCGATTGCTGCCAGGCGAGGTGATTCCATGGAACGGATCGGGCTTTCTTTCTCTGGGGGGCTTAATCCCCCGGATATCGTGGACTGTATACAACTTGCCGATGAGTTGGGGTATGAATCGGCGTGGATGGCCGAGGGGCATGGGGGCGATCAGTTCTCGATTCTGACCGCCTGTGCTCTCAGGACCAAGAATATCCTGCTGGGCACCAGCATCACCAGCGTTTTCGTCCGCAGCGCCCCTACCATCGCCATGGCTGCGGCATCGGTGGACCACTTCTCTCAGGGGAGGTTCGTGCTGGGACTGGGGACCAGCCATAAGGTGCAGGTTGAACCGGAGCATGGGTTGGTGTTCGAAAAGGCAGTGCCTCGGTTGCGGGAGTGCGTTGAGATCGTTCGGGAGTTGCTGCAGAAGGGCGAGGTGTCCTATCAGGGTAGCGTGTACGACATAGAAAACTTTGACTTTTGGTTCGAGCCTTTGCGACGGGAGATACCCATATATGTGGCCGCCGTTTTCCCTAAGATGCTGGAGGTCTGCGGGGAGATCGCTCAAGGCGCACTGATGACTTGGTGTACCCTGGAGCATGCCGCGACCGCGGCGTATCACGTGGCGGAGGGGGCGAAGCGGGCCGGACGCGACCCCAGCGAGGTAGACGTGGCTACGCTGATGCCTTGCGCGGTGGGTAGCTCGGGCGAAGGGGCCATTCAGGGACTGAAGACCAACATCGCCAGGTACGCGGCCAAGTTCCCCCGGTACCGCAAGTTGATGGAGGGCGCTGGCTTCACCGAGGAACTCCAAGCGGTGCGCCGTGCCTGGAATGATGGCGATGAAGCGGAAGCCATCTCATTGGTCCCCGACGAACTCGTCGACTCCATCGCGTTGGTGGGTAGCGCCGAACAAGCCAGGAGCCGGCTGGATGAGTATCGCCGCGCGGGCATCACCCAGCCGATCATTTCTCCCCGGGTTTCCGGCGAAAACTCCAAAGAAGAAGCGATGCAGATCATCCGGGCATGCGCGCCTACATAGAGGTTTGGCGACGTTGCGGTGTCAGAAATCGTCGATCATAGCCAGAGCGTTATCATCGTCGCCGGAGGGATATTTTTTCGATGGATCAGAAGATCGGCGGGCAGTGCCTTCGGGCGTCTGGCTGGCCGACGGCGTTGAAAAGGCCGGTGATGAATGGCGGTTGTGATATTTGATTCTGATTGCGCGGTGTGACTGGCGTTTAGGCGCTGGGTAGCGCACCGCGACAATCGCTCACGGATCCGGTTCGTTGGTAATGAATGTAATGAGTCGGCCGAACTACTTCCTGATCTGTCAAAAATCGAGCGTACGCACACGATCCACTGGATAGATAAAGAAGGAGGTCACCGGCAGGGAGCGCGCGCCATCTTCACGATTGTCGGCGCAACGGAGAGCCGCCTCGGCCCGATCGCAAGGCTCTTTACCCGTTGGCCCCTATACGTCCTGGCGGAACCTTGGTACCGGATCTTCGCTCATCACAGAGGAAGATTCGCTCGATTCGCCGGGAAGTGAAGGTACTGGCCGAAGAGAGTATATTGCGGGTCGAACAAATCTCTGAAGAATAGGGACTTGGGATCGAAGCATGTTGAACAATCTGAAACGTAGAAGGCGCCATGGGATTTAGAGTCACGACGCTGAATCTGGAACAGGACCATAAACGGTGGGACGAGCGGCGGGAGTTGATCGTTGAGGAGTTAGGTGACTTGGAGCCCGATGTGTTCGCCATCAACGAGATCTGCCTTCCCCGGCAAACCGGCCGCTACTTGCAACATGCCGCTAAGGAACGCTGCGGTCTGGAATATAACCTGATCCAGCAGTCGAAAGTTAACGGCCTCTCGGTCGTCGACGGCGAAGGTCTCTTGACCAGGTTCCCGGTAAGGGAAACGGCCAACCTGGATTATCGAGCCCGCGACGCCGTTGCCCTGGTCGCCCGGGTTGAGATAGAAGACCGCCTAGTAGACCTGTACGTGACTCATCTCTACCGGTCTGAAGGGGAGGACTCCCTACGCCTGTATCAGGTGGAACAACTTCTTGATTGGGTAAGCTCTAGGAACGATGTCGACGCCCGTGTAGTCTGCGGTGATTTTAACGCAACCCTGGACATGGCCTCGGCTGCCTTGATGGCGACCCATTTCAAGCCCACCCAGACCGAGCCCACCGCCTTCACCCCATTACAGGAAAAGAACGGGACCCCCTCCCACCCGAGCTGGGAGCGGTTCGACCGTTGCATCGACTACATCTGGGTTGCCGGTCGCCTTCGCGTGAAGGACAGCGGCGTGTGCTTCAACAAACCCAGTCCCGAGGACTATTCTCTATGGCCGTCTGACCACATGGGCGTTTGGGCGGATCTTGAGTTCGAGTAGAATTCGGCGGGAGAAACCCGGGGAACAAACGTCTTCTACACCGGGTGAAAAATGCCTAAAAGAGCAGCGCTGTTTTATGACTATTCGATCAAAGACGGTGAGGTCTTTGGCCAGGGTCGAAGGCAGACTATCGAGAAGTTGACCGACCTCTATCCGGAGGTCATCAACGCGAAAAACTTTGATGAGCAAGCCTCCAACCTGGCCGACGTGGAGGTTATCTTCGCTACCTGGGGAATGCCCCGTTTGACGGCCGAACAGCTTGGGAAGATGCCTAAGCTTGAAGCGGTCTTCTACTCCGCCGGCAACGTGCGAGCCTTTGCGCAGCCGATAGTCGACCACGGTATCATGCTTGTCGGTGCTTGGGACATGAACGCGATACCGGTGGCGGAGATGGCCCTGGCGCAGATCCTTCTTTCTTGCCGGGGGTATTACCGTGCGATTCGGGAATATCACGAAGCTCATGACCACGGCAAGGCCAAGGCGTTTCACCGGCCGGGCGTCAACGGCGAAACGATAGGCCTTATCGGCATGGGCATGATTGGGAAACGGCTGAGCTCTTTGCTCCAAGGCTTTAGCTTTCGAGTTATCGCCAACGACCCGTGCCTTAGCGAGGAGCAAGCGGCGGAGCTTGGTGTGGAGATCGTTTCACTGGAAGAACTCTTTCGGCGGTCCTATATCGTGAGCAACCACATACCGGACCTACCGTCCACCAAAGAGATCCTCACCGGGTCTTTATTCGGCAGCATGAGAGAAGGCGCCACCTTCATCAACACCGGTAGGGGCGCTCAAGTATCGGAAGCCGACTTGATAGAAACCCTGAAGAATCGCCCGGACCTCACCGCCCTCCTCGACGTGACCTACCCGGAACCTCCCGACGCCGACTCCGAACTTTGGACGCTTTCCAACGTCTGGATAAGCCCCCACATCGGTGGGTCGGTTGGGGACGAGGTGGTTAGGATGGCCGATTGTATGATCGAGGAGTTTCAGGCTTGGGAGTCGGGTAAGCCGTTAAGGTACCGGATAACGAAAGAAGTGCTTTCGACGATGGGGTAAGGGACTGCTATCCGGGGACTAGATCAGCTTGGCGCACTCGTCGATGATGGGCACTACGGTGTCCCGCTCGGCCGAGGGCAACCCGAAGATGGCCCGGTCCACCCCTGCGGCCTCCAGTCTGGCTATCGCGTCTGGTTCCGGACGGGCCCCGAAGGTGGTGATGTTGATCGAGGCCGGGTCCCGCCCCGCCTCCTCGGCCTGCCTTCGCAGCAAGACTATCTTCTCCTGCAGGCTTGTTCCTTCGCTGGACCGGCCGCTGATGGGCATCCAGCCGTCACAGAACTCGACGACCCGGTCGAAGGTGGTCGGCCCGTCGCCTCCCATCAATATAGGTGGATGAGGGCGTTGCACGGGTTTGGGGTAAGCCCACATCTTGTCGAAGTCTACAAACTCTCCATGGAATTCCGCCTCTTCTTGAGTCCAGATCTCCTTCATCGCCAGGATCCGTTCCCGGAGCAACCGCCAGCGGCTGCGGAACCTGGTGCCGTGATTCGCCATCTCCTCCCGGTTCCAGCCACCTCCGATACCGAAGATGAAACGTCCGCCTGACAACCGGTCCACGCTGGCGACTTCTTTCGCCAACATGATAGGGTCCCGCTCGATCACCAGGCAGATTCCGGTCCCCAGCTTCAGATCGGTGGTGACCGCGGCGGCGGCAGTCAGGGCCACGAAAGGATCATAGGTGTGCCAGTAGTCTTGAGGCAGGTCGTCTCCCCCCGGCCAGGGGCTGCTCCTCTCGGCTGGGATATGGGAGTGTTCCGGCACCCACATGGACTCGAAACCCCGGTCCTCTAGTAATTTGGCTAAATCGTCGGGCCGGATCGAATAGTCGGTGGAGAACATCATCGCGCCAAAATCCATGGAAACCTCCGAGTGTTGTGAGTCGGCAGTCGTTCGGCCATTGTAGCATCGCCGACCGCCGCTTATGTACGCCGGCTGCACTCCGAGTGCCTACAGACCCGCTCGTGGGGCAAATTGGGAGAGTTGACCAAAGTCCATTCAGGTATTCGCTTGGGCTTATCCTAGCCAAAACCTGGATGAATCCGGCTTAAAGATTCCGTTGGCGAGATTCCCAAAAACAGATGAACATCGGATAGTTTTCGTCTTTAGAGCGGTTGAATTCGAGTTGACATCGCAAGTTGTATTTATATATCGTTATAGCTGGATCGTTGATGGACCTGGAGGCGCGGAGAGAACCTTTGTTATATGGCTGACTACGACTATGACATGCTCGTTATCGGCTCCGGCCCGGCGGGCCAGCGGGCGGCTATTCAGGCGGCCAAGTTGGACAAGCGGGTGGCTATCGTCGAGCGAAAGGACACGGTCGGCGGGGCGGCCGTGAACGTGGGTACCATTCCCAGCAAGACGCTCCGGGAGGCAGTGCTGTACCTGTCGGGGTACCGGGAGCGTGGGTTGTATGGCGACGCCTACGTGGTTAAAAGGGATGTCCGGCTTGCGGACCTGCTTGTAAGGACCGATTACGTCACCCGTCACGAAGGCGACGTGACCCTGAATCAAATAATGCGAAACCGGATAGAGTTGCTGGCTGCGGACGCCTCATTCATCGACCCGCATTCACTCCATCTTACTTACATCGACGGCAGAGGCCATCGTGACGTGACGGCCGACAAGATTGTAATCGCCACCGGTACGTCAGCAACCAGACCCGACAATGTTCCCATCGACGGGATACAGATTTTTACCAGCGACGACATCTTGGATCTGGACCGTCTCCCTCGTACGCTCACCGTCGTTGGAGCTGGGGTCATCGGGTGCGAATTCACCAGTATCTTCGCCACCTTGGGAGTCCGGGTCACCTTGATAGATAAGTACCCCCGAATGTTGACCTTCGTAGACTCGGAGATCGTGGAATCGTTGGTGTACCACATGCGGCAGAACCGCGTTATCCTCCGCCTAGGCGAGGAGGTCGAACGTATCGAGGCGGTAGACGACGGGAAAGGGGATAGGGTACGGATCCACCTGGCCAGCGGTAAGCAGATCGTTAGCGAGAAGGCCCTCTACAGTATCGGCCGTACCGGGTCGACGAACGGCCTTAACTTGCCTGCCGCGGGACTGGAACCGGACGACCGGGGCCGCATCAGCGTCAACGATTTCTTTCAAACCGATACACCGAACATTTACGGCGCAGGTGATGTAGTTGGCTTTCCCAGTTTGGCTTCTACTTCCATGGAACAAGGCCGGATCGCGGCTTGTCATGCCTTCAACATTGAGACCAATCTAATGCCGGAACTCTTTCCCTACGGTATCTATACCATACCGGAAATATCCACCGTAGGATTGAACGAAGAAGAGCTGACGAAGCAGGGCGTGCCTTACGAGGTTGGCAAAGCCCAGTATCGGGAGATCGCACGCGGTCAGATCATCGGCGACCGCACTGGATTGCTGAAGTTGATTTTTCATCTTGAAACACACGCGCTCCTGGGCGTGCACATTATTGGCGAAGGCGCCAGCGAGCTGGTCCATATAGGTCAAGCCGTCCTGGCCTACGGTGGCAAGGTAGACTACTTCTTAGACACGGTCTTTAACTATCCTACCCTGGCTGAATGTTACAAAACAGCGGCCTTCGACGAGATCAATCGGCTTTCCGTCTGAATGTTTCCCGGGCGCCTTGATCCGGTGGCGCACTGGACTGCCAGGACACTTCCTCCAGATCCGGTTTTACCCTATCTAGCATCTGCTGGTCGAACCTCTCTTCCACCGTCGCTGACAACGCCGTTTTGCTATCCGAACGCCTACTGGCCGCGAAGTGGGGAGATATTGAGGTTCCGATCGGCGGGTTGACAACCCGTCGATCGGCCATTATATTTAACCATATGGTTAAGTATTTAAGCAATACTCTTGACGCGACGTTCGGCGCGCTTGCCGACCCGACCCGGAGGTCGATCCTAGAGCGCTTGATCGGTGGAGAGTCCTCTGTGACTTCCCTAGCCGAGCCCTTCGACATGTCTCTCCCCGCGGTGTCTAAACATCTCCGTGTGCTGGAAAAGGCAGGCCTTTTGACTCAAGAGAAGGATGGCCGGGTACGCCGGTGCCGGATGCACGCCGGCCCCATGAAGGAGGCCTCCGATTGGGTTGGCCGGTACCGGATATTTTGGGAAGAGCAACTCGATTCGCTGGCCGACTATACCGAGCAGATGCAAAGCGAAGAAAAAGAAAAGGAGGACCACCCAGATGACGCAACGGGAAACGGTATCTGAGACGATTCTGCAGAACAGCAGGACCTTTAACGCTCCAAGAGAGCTGGTATTTCAAGCCTGGACCCAACCGGAAAGTTTGTCCCGTTGGTGGGCCGCCGGACCCGGCTTCACTACGCCGATTGCGGAAGTTGACCTTAGGGTGGGAGGCAAATACCGGTTAGGGATGTTGGCTCCCGATCAAGACCACCCCTACGTCGTTGGCGGCGTATACAAGGAAGTCGTACATCCTGAGAAGTTGGTCTATACCTGGAATTGGGAGTCTCACAGACAAGGAGACGACTCTGGGTCCGAGTCGGGACCAGAATCGGTTATGGGCGGCGGGGAAACCCTGGTCACGGTGCTTTTCCGCGACGCCGGCGATAAGACCGAGGTCGTGCTAACCCACGAATTCTTCTCCGACGCACACATGCGCGACGAACACAACCAAGGCTGGAACGGTTGTCTGGAGAATCTGGCCAAACTGATGGAGTAATCCATCTAGGCGATGTCCTCGGACCGAATATGCAGGGATTCAAAATAACAGGAGGAAATCATGGCAAAGGCACTTTATTGTCGAGATATGGGCGCAGATTGCGACTTCGTGGCTCGGGGTGAGAACGAAGAGGAACTCTTCAAGAACGCCGGTGAACACGCTGCCGAGGTTCACGATATGACGTCGGTATCTCCTGAGATGATCGAGATGGCCAAAACATTCATTCGTGAAGAGTAGGGGCACCAAGACAGGCGGGATCCCGGCCCCGATGCTTAACCGTATCGTGACCGGGCCCTATCGGAGATGACCAATGGTAAATACCAAGACCATCGAACAGGCGATTACCATCAAAGCCAGCCCCCATGATGTTTACGAGGCCTTGATGGACTCGGAAAAGCATTCCCAATTTACCGGGGCGCCGGCCGACATCAGCCGGGAGATCGGTGGCTCGTTTACTGCCTATGGCGGCGCTCTTTCCGGTACGACTATCGAGTTAATACCGGATGCCAAGATCGTACAGGCTTGGCGCGGGTCGGATGAGGGATGGACTCCCGGCCATTACTCCGAGGTGACATTTGCTCTTGAGGAAATTGATGGGGAGACTCGATTGACCTTTGTTCAAACCGGTGTTCCGGAGGCTAGTTACGAGGATATCAATTAAGGTTGGCAGACCTACTACTGGCCGAAACTGAAGGCCTTTCTGGAGTCGTGACTCCGGAAACCCACACGCCTTCCAACGCACTGTAACGGATCAAACCACCTGCCGCCGGCATACAAGCCGGCGGCAGGTGGTCATAAATTAAACCCTCGTTTAACTGGGCTTCCGGGCGGTAACAATACTTTGTCCGCTGGAAGTCACCACCCGCTCAACATCCACAAATCCCGCCTCGGTCAGCCAGTCCCTGTATTCCCCTTCGGTATAGGACTGACCGCCGTCGTAGATATTCAGGAAGTTCAGGCTGGATGCCACGGCCTCTGGGGGTGACAGCCGCGAATCGTCCAGAACCGCTCCCAAGATGTAAACCGTGCCGCCCGGCTCGGTAACCCGATGGACGTTCGCCAGCGCCCGGCGAGCCTGATCAGGGTTAAGGACCTGAATGAAGCTCTTCATGATGACGGCGTCATAAGAGTCTTCCAATGTCCCCTCTACCATATCCGCGGTCACCACCTGGATCGGCTCTGAGAAACCGGCCTCCCTAACTGAGCGTTGGGTGATCGGCGTCATCGCCGGAATGTCCGCTATCGTCGCCCGGATCTGAGGCTGAGCTTCCACCACCGCGAAGGACATGCCGCCGGTGCCGCCGCCAACGTCCAGCAAGTTGCGATGCTTAGAAAAGTCGTACCTGGCCACCAGGTCCCGCCCCGCGTTAAGCGTTTCTTTATGCATGCCCCTGGCAAATACTTCAAGTTCATCTTCGCCGATGTCGGAGAAGTCGAGCTTGGCTTTAGCCTTGCCCTCCAGTATCGACTCGGCAGTGTGGAGAACCGAGTTCCACCGGCGAGCCATGTTGGCGTGGCGATGACCGATGTAATCCGGCTTTCCTGAGACCAGGAAATGGGCCGATTCGGCTGTGTTGGCGAACCAGACTCCATCCACTGTTAGCAGGTTTGCTGATACCAGGGCGTAGAGCAGCGGCTTCAGTTTGGCCGAGTCGACTCCGATAGCCTGGGCGATCTCTTCACCGATCATTGATCCGCGTTCCAGAGGAGTGAATAAGTCAAGCTGCATCCCCGCCAGCATGGCCAGGGCGGGATAAGCGCCGTCGGCGATGCGGTTAATGGTCTCCGGGCCAGCATTCATGGTGGTGGACATAGTTATCTCCTTAAGTTCTCTTTTATCGTGAATAAACCGGTTGGCGCCGAGCCTGAGTTCTAGCCGCAGCAACGTGGGGGGAAGTAGTAGTCTGGGATGTCTTCTAAGTTCGTATAGTTATCTGCTGGCCCGAACGCTCGTTCGACGAAACGCGAGATGAGCGTTGCCACCGCGAGCAAAAGCCCATCGGCCAATATTGGGAATTCAATGGAGTCGACGGTTGCTACTACTTCGTCAGCGTCTTGTTGGCCGGTGATCGGTTGGTCCTCGATTGCCCGGATTCCAAAAATATTGTTGACGGTTAGTGTTGTCATTTTCTCGTCTCCCCGTTTTGTTTAACTTGCTTGTTCAGCATGTTAGACGGGGAGGCGAAGACCGACATCGTAATGAGTTCCCAACTTCGAAATGTGGAAAAAGCGGAGATTGGTTCGGCGCATGGGAACAACTGACAAGCCGTTAAGCAAGACCGGAGAGGTGGCATGGGAACAATGTCCCATATCACTCTGGATCGGGGAGGCTGGGACTGCTGCGACGATGGACGCTGACAGGACTGGGGCTGGTATCTACCAGGAAACCAGGCCTTGCCGGGCCGCATAGGCCGCCGCTTCCGTGCGGTTGTCAGCGCCTGTTTTGGTGAGGATGCTGGTGACGTGATGGGCCACGGTGCGTAGGCTGATGACCAGTTCTTCGGCAACCTCACGGTTGTTCCGGCCCAGGGCGATGAGGCGCAGGACCTCCACCTCCCGTTGGGTCAGTCTGTCAGGGTAGGTTGCCGGGGCCGACGGTTGCGGCCCCATGGCCTCCCGGCGGGTCTTCGCGCGCTCCATCAAAGGTGGCATACCCAACTCGGTGGAGATGGCCAGCGATTCGTCCAGCAGAGCGGC
>Ga0208879_1004589_pt1 | contig 10704 bp, 7 predicted proteins | sample Knorr_S15_td_Bot_FD_185605 | JGI IMG/M metagenome (GOLD analysis project Ga0208879, IMG submission 185605) | Marine microbial communities from Southern Atlantic Ocean transect - Knorr_S15_td_Bottom_ad_5009_LV_A (SPAdes) (version 2) | ecosystem: Environmental > Aquatic > Marine > Oceanic | place...
CGGGCGTCTGCGGCACGAAATCAGGGCGCGAGCCCCAGTGATAGAGGACCTATTGAGGTGAATTGGATGTTTGAACTACCAACAGGAGAACCGGTCGACGCAGAGATGGAATTGGGAGTGGCTCGGGAGAGCTTCCCATTTGATTTCGGCTGCGTCACATACTACAAACCGAGGGCGAAGAACCCGGTAGCACATCGTTTGGTCTGCGCCGGTGTAGCCTCTGGCTGGCTCTGTGCCACCGACAAGGGTCGCAATTACACCGCTGGTGCGGAGGCGGAGGAGGCGCTGAAGAAGTTGGATGATTCCACCGACCTGCGAGTTCGGGGAACCGTCTGGACCCAGGCTCAGTTTGAGCGGGTCGCTCGTGACCTATTGGAGGCGTTCACCGACCCGGCCACCCTCGGCACACTTCTTCCAATGCCCCGAATCGAGGGCCATGTCCCTACCAAGGACCTCGCACTTCTCGTTGAGATGCTCGCCTCGAGCGAAGTTGCTCACGGCGCTTGCGCAATCGAGGACGGTATGCTGATCCATGCTGAGGGTGAACTGCCCACAGGTGGAGATGAGTTTGCGACAATCGTCCAAGACCACCTCAGCGCGATGGAGGAGCTTGGAGGCGGGATTGACCAGCCACGCCCACTCGCATCATCCATTGCCTTGGAGAACGGCTCACTGCTGCTCGCCCCGGCTGGAGATGCGGCGATTGCAGTCTGGACCCGTCCCGAGGCTGATCATACCGCGATGTTGGCGAATGCTGCAGCACTTCTCAGAACTGAATCAGCCGGTCTGCTCGATGATGACGCTGCCGAGCCGCTGCCCGAAGGGGTCGAAGTCAAGGATTCCCGTGGTGGAATAGACCAGATGATATCTCACCTGCGCATTGCGAAGGATGAATCAGTCACAGGCTATCTCGAATCGGTTCCGATGGAAGGTGAACCGGTCTCAATCACTCTCGTAGGCGGGATTCCTGCCGGCATCCGCGCCAAGGGTGCGGATTCCACCGAAGGTGCGGTCACCCGCGCAACCTCCTCCTCAAACCGTCTCCGGTTGGTCAGGCTCGACCGGACGATGCGCCTTCTGCTGCACGCCAGCACGGTCGACGATTTCACCCTCGCTGGACTATGCGAGACAATCGCCACCTGCCGAACCCGTTCGGACGACCGCAAGAACCTACTACAGGGGCGCCTTGAAACTCTGTTTGGCTTCGAACTCGGTTTCGAGGGGATGCAAAAGGGGCGATCGGTCTGGAAGTTGGTCGAGACCGAGGATGCCGTCGGTGCCCTGCCCGGGACGACTCGCAAGTCACTGATGGGGCCTGTCGTCGCAGAACTGCAGGTCCGAATCCAGCGTCTTCAGGAAGATGTGATGCGAACCTCCCGAGAGAAGTCGAAGGCGGAGGACGAAGTCGTTTCCACCCGTGCCGAGAGGGACGAGGTCAAGAGCGAGGTCGGCGCTTTGCAGGAGATGCTCGAACAGGGGCGAGATGACAGGTTGGACCTCTCAAAGCAACTCGATGACCACACCCTTAGAATTCGTGAGGAACAGGCGAGCGCCGAAGAGCAGGCTGCCCGCTCCGAGCGGCTCGCTCGCCGCGTCTCAGAACTTGAACATCAAATCAAGAGCCGGGCGGAGGAACTTGCCGGCGCGTTGGGCGAGATGGAGTCCCGCGCTCAACTCCTGGAGGCTCTGGAGGGTCTGCTGAGTGAGGAGGGGCGTGCGAAGGCGGAGTTGGAGGCAGCCGAGGCGAGACTTGCAGAGGTTCGCAGACTGAGCGATGACGACGAGCGACTGCAACGAGTCCTGAATGAGCAGGTAAACGCTCAGCGTGAGCGTCATCGACGAGCTCAGGCGGACCTGAACGAACTTGAGCGCCGGGTTGAACAGCGCCGCGATGAGATGACCTCTCTGGAAGGTGAGGCGCACACGAGCAGAGCCAATCTTGAGGAGGAGCGACTACGCTGCGCCGAGATGGACCGCAAGCACACACTACTCCAGTCCGAACTTCGTGAATTGATGGAAGAGCGTCGCCAACTGATGCGGGAACTCGGCGACCTAGACACCAGGCGGGGCTCGGCTGAGGCTGAACTTCGCATGTTGGTCGAGCAGTCCGAAGACCTGCAGGACGCTCACGAGTTGGCCCTCGTAGACATCGCCGAAGCGGAGAGAATCCGCGCCCGCCTCTCCGAAGAGCCACTCGCCCGAGCCCTACTCGGTGATGAGACCGGACTTGCCCAACTTGAGCCGGTGCTCGACAGGATGAGTGCTGCCCGCTCGCGCGGCTTCAGCGTGGTTCTGCTCGACCGGGCAGTTGAGAGAGGATTGCAAATCATTCAGCACACCGTCGATGAGGTCGCCAAGACGCCTCGTTATCTGCTCTCAACAGAAGTGATGGACCTGCTCAGCCTACAAGCGCCGGAAACCGCAGACACGGTCCGCAGCCTGACCCGCTGGTCGGTTCAGAACCGACTTGAGAACAGGCTAGCGGAAACGGTTTCCCACGTGGTGCTCGACCTGGAGAACATCCTCGATGAGTACGAGCAGTCGGTCACCATGCTGATGCAGCTGAGGGAGGTCATCCGCCAGATGGTCGAATTGGGACTCCCTCCAGAAGAGGTCGGCCCTCTCGAAAAGATCTCACACATGCCCGAGGCCCTGCCAAGCGTATCGCGCGAGGTCAACCGCCTCATTCGCCAGTCACTCGACGACATATATCTCGAATCGGACCGTAGGACCAGTGGCGAGGCAGTTGGCCTTGAGCAGACCGTGGAGGTATTGGAGCAGTTGATATCCCGGTTGGAGGCCAGTGGGCTCACTGGCGAAACCCCACCCGGAATCCTCTGGACTTTCCAGCAGACCGGAATGCTTCCCTTTGAGTCCCACGCCCTCACCCATTTGGAGCGACCAGCCATCAACAACGAGGCAATATCCCACATGAATGCAGTCGGAGATGAGATCGCCACATCACTCTCTGACAGTTCCGAGACGGCCACCGCAACCGTCGAGGCGCCGGTGGTCGCCGAGGTACAACCGAGCGACACGAGCCAGACATGGGAACCGATTGACGCCCCTTCCGATCGAGATGGAATCGATTTGACCAGCCGCGTCACCTCCGGACTCCCCTCACCCGAAGTTCTCGGAACCGCGGCCGAACTGAGCGACCTTGCAAAACTGGAGATGGAACTCGCCGAGATGGATTCCTCTGCTGACACCCGAGATGGAACCGTCAGCGGAGTGCCGCCTCCTGCTGATCCGGAGATGAGGAGTGAGTTGGATTCTCTTGAAGACGAACTGTCGGACCTCGACCTCTGAGTGGTGAGACGATGACGGAAGGGGATGACCCTGCCGATGGCGCAAACCCGCTGCCTGGGGTTGACCTGAACGCAGACCGCCCCTACCCACTTCTGCTCGAAAGACTCGTGACGCTCGCTTGCCTACTCACCGCCCTGCTCCTGATTCGCCCCACCCTTGCGGCAGACCTCCCGATCGGGGGTTTCCTCCAAACTCTGTTCGCGTGTTGTGGATTGCCGATTCTTGGCTTTGCAGTCGCAAGACTGCTATTGATTCCAATCCAAGCAGCCGCAACTCGTCAGTGAACGGGTTTCAGCATCATTCGCCACGGCCGCCGATGCCGGTCAGTTTGGGCAGATAGGTCTCAACGAGGCCCATCACTCGCTGCCAAGGAACCACGAAGCGGAGCCCAGCGACGAAGATGAGCAACAGCATGGCAGAGATTACTTTCCCATATGTCAGTTGCAACTCTAGCGACTCCTGTACCTGCCCACTCCACTGTGAGGAGCCGAAAATACCCACGAACCCGAGTAGGAAGTCATCGAAGTTGAGGGCGAGCATGGCGCACAGGGCGACCCCTAGGAACACCCCGACAGTGTGGATTAGGTGGTTGTTCAGCAAGTTATCAAACTGCCTGACGTATTCCGGGTCCTTCTTGCACGATTCTGGGAGACGGAAGGCGTATTCGAGGTGCCGAATGACTGCAAATCCGGATTCCGAATAGATCAGCATCAGCATCGCCATGATGAGCAGCGGCCATATCGAGGCGGAAACCATGCCACCCAATATCATCTGGTCACTGATCTGTGGAGGGAGTTGTCGCAAGCCCATGTCGAAGTAGACCGTGACCGCCTCGAAGGAGAGTAGCGCGTGAAGTCCGAGATAGACGAGGGTGGTTCCTAGCGACCAGCCGATCATCCGCTTCGAGAGTCCCCAGATTCCCATCAGCCCGGTCCATACCGGAGTCAGATAGAATGCGACGATGAAAATTTGAGTATAGAGAACCAAAGGATAGACCAGCGTCTGCGCGTGGTTGCGTGACCCGTCCGCCGAAATCGGCCAGTACAGGTCCCAACTGAAGAGCATCCCGAAGAACCAACCGATGAGCATCCGACCGGCGAGGAAGAGAATCAGTCCGACAAGAACTCCTAGCATCACCTTGCGGCGCAGTCGAGGTGCCTGCAGGTTGAGGAAGACCCAGCCAGCGGTTAGCACGGCACAGAGCAGGAGCGGGACGTAGTATCGGCCGGGGCCCTCGTTGCCCTGACCGGTGAAGAAGTCGGGTAGCGGGAGGTCGTATCCGGCAACCTCGTTGGCCAAGATGGCCTGGAAGAGGTCGAGTGACATCGTATGGTCGAGGGCGGGGCACCAGATGGCCCCCCCTTCCGAAGTCACATGTGACGGGTCACAGGAACCGAATGTCGAGCCGAGTTGCAGGAATAGCCAGAGCAGGGAAAGTGTTGCGATAATCTGCAGCGCCACAACTTGCCACTGCTTTCTCAGCATTTTCAGATGGAGGGTTCGCGTTCCCTCCTCCTGAAGTTCAACCTCGCCTGCCATCACCGTTCACCTCACATCAACTTCACTTGCAGGAGCGCCTGTGAGAGCTCCACGTCAGGCATCCAATCGATGACCCGCGCACCGAATCCAGCCAGAGCAGTCAAACGGTTCTGCCGTTCGAGTTTCATCACTTCATAGGACATTCTCGGGATTCTGCTGACCAGCCGCTCGTAGTCGATGCTCGAAGGACTGAGGACGATTATCTCGTGGCCTCGCCCGGTCAGGTCACGCACCGCGTGGGGTACCGTACCATCCCCCTCGAGGGAGGATATGATGAACACCGGGCTTCCCCTACTGAACCTCGGGGCCAGTGCATTGGTCACCGCTTGAAGAGGCATGTTGCCTTTTGGCGCGACGCCGGCAAGACTGCTCAGGATCTTGAAGTACTGCTTGTCGCCGCCGTCCGCCGGCAGGTAGGAGAGTCTCTCGTCGTAGACTGCCAAAGCCACTGAGTCCCGTCTCTGGATGAAGTAGGCTGCGAGCGAGGCGGAGGCGACCGTGCCCATCTCCAATGGGTTCTTGAGAACCGTTCCAATTCTAGAGACATCTCTGCTGTCGAGCAGAATGAAGACGTCGGTGACAGCGTCTCGGCACTTTTCGTTGACCATCAGTTCACCAGTGCGCGCGTAGGCCTTCCAATTGATGTTCTTGAACGGGTCACCAGGCACATATTCACGCAGTGAGAAGAACTCAGTCCCCGGGCCCGGCGTGCGAAGGGTGGTTGCACCGGTGTACATCTTCGGGGTTCGGCTGCGGACCATCGCCTCCTCGACATCCCTGACCTGTGGGAAGACGATGATGTCTGAGCGGTGGTCGATGAACATCTCCTCGGAGTAGAGGTTGAACGAGTTTCTGTGCCGGAGCGAAATCGGGCCGAGCGAGAAGTGGCCGCGCAGTGGACAACGTAGGACATAGCGAATCCGTGTCGTCTGGCCGGGGCCGAGGTTGATTCTCATGTAGTTGAGGCCGCTCTTCATCTTCATCTCGTGCGGCACATTGTCGAAGACCTCCAACATCTGGGTTCTTCGGCGCGCCTTGTTTGTGATTGCGAGTTCGACGTAGAGGTCGTCGCCCTTGTACAGGTTGTCAGCCGACAGCGTGCGTACGATGTCGAGTTCCCCATGACCCGTCACCCAGCTGTTTATGGCGAGGAAGGCGATGAATGAAATTCCAATTACCATCAGTTGGAAGTTTGATATCATCATGCCGATGAGAACCAATGCGATTCCCGAGGTTAGCATGAGTGCTGCCTTACGTGTCCACATCTGTTCTCACCTCGCTACTTGCGCCCCCACATCTTGACACGCTTGACAACTGCGACCAACTGCTCCAACGAGTAGTTGCGGTCCTCGAAGACGAATTTCACCAACACAGGGTCATTGATCATCTTCTGCAATTCGCGCGCCGGTAGCGCGTCGAACTCCTCCCTAGACAGTGTGTTGAGATTCCTCACTCTTGAGAGAAGTACCTGTTTGACCTTGTTGGCTCGGCTGTAGTAGCCATACCTCCGGGCATCGCCGAATCCGTAGTAGATGATGCTGAACACATGTCTCCAAGGCTCAGGGTCGGTCTTTCGGATGATGACCGCTTCGAAGGCGACGAAGAGTGAGAGGAAGAGGATGAGCATCGCCATCCAGTCGCTCGTGAAGTAGACGAGGATGTAGTAGATGAGATTGTATGCATCACCCATGAATGAGGTCTGTTGGTGTCTGCTCTCATCGAAGATGACCTGTGCATTTTCTCCTGCGACCAAGGTTCCGTTCTTGCCGAGCAGCGCCTCTGCGACCGCGTCAAGCGCCCACTTTCTGTTGTCGTTGGGGTCAATCGAAGTCTGCTGGGTGCCGTACAAGTTCTCATAGTCGTAAATCGAGTTGATGAGCAGGCTTCCGTCGGAGACGAAATGCGCTCGACCAGAGTCAGCGTCGTCGCAGTCTTGGCTGAGGCAATACTTCACATAGACTGTGAATGGACCTTGCAGGTCACCCTCAAACCCACTGCCGGCCGGACCGACCGTCAAGTCACCGTCGTCGTTGATGTCGAGGTAGGAGTCGGTACTTGAGGAGCCGAGTCCATACCTGTGTTTCTCAGGGTCAGCGGCGTGGTTAGGGTCGAACGCTGATGGACTGTTCATCAGCAGGTCGTATCCCGGGTCGAAGTCCCATGGGGCGGAACCATCACCGGTCATGTGGTGGGCGCAGAGACCAGCTTCAGCGGCAGTGATTGACATCACACCAGGAACGCCCGGGTGGTTTGGGTCGGGGTCGATGCGGTCGACATACCCGTCACCGTCAGTGTCGGCGAAGCAGGGGTGTTTCCAAGCATTGGAGACCTCCGAGGTGTAGGTGTAGCCGTCGGTAATATTTATCCAGATGTAGTTGTAATCTAAGGTCCAAGCACCAGCGTCGTACAATTTGTGGCCGCTGTATTCCAATCCGAAGGCTGAGGAGACTCCCGAACTGTAGCCAAAATCATCCATCACGAGAAGGGTGCCTCCGAGTTGCACGAACTTGGCAATCGCAGCGACTTCGCTGGTTGTGTATCCATCGGATTCCTTGAATTGGATGATATCCGAATCACCTGTAAACCGTGGAATGCTGATGGTATCCTTCTCAACTCCAGCGATGACGAACACCGTGCTCTCAGGGTGCTCAATCTCACCGAGCAGCAGTGGGCTACTCACCAGACTGTGAGTTTCCACACCCATCTCATTTAGGTCAGCACGGAATGCTGAGATGTCATCCCAATCGTCGTCATAGGCAGACAGCTGAGAGTTGGATGGGTTGATGTAACTACCAAGAAGTGTGAACACGAGAAGTCCCAAAACGGTGTAGAAAGCGGCCATAGCCGCATTCCTGCGGAACTTGGGTGTCTGCATCTGAGCGAGGAGGTTTGCCGGTCGCATCTCCATCTGAACACCTGATGGACCGTAGGTCCAAGTGAGTGACGTTGATGGCTGACTTAATACGGTTGTGCGACGCTGAATCCTAGCGGACTCACCGCTTCAATACGACTTGCGGTCCTACACGATCGATTTCGTTGGCCGGAAGGAGAAGCAAACCCTCCTCCGACGGCCAGGGCAGAAGGCTGGAATCGATGACCCCATCCAACTCGACGACAAGGGTGTGAACCGCACCGGATGGCAGATCGAGCAATATGTCCGCGACCGTACCTAGTTGGTCACCTCGAGAGTCGAGAACAGCGAGTCCAATCAGCTCCCTGCCGAAGGTCGCGGTCATGAAACATCACCCACTCTCTATACCCGAAAGTGTATCGCCCATTCGCTTCACACTCTCGAGCCCACTTGTGAGGCTGGTCTCCAACTTCTGGTAGTATTCCAACATTTCAGGGGTGACCGATGGCCGAACTCTGCCGATTGCATCCTCAAAGTGCTTCTTGGTGACGGTCTTCTTGTTCGCTCGCATGGCGATCAATGCCGCCTCTCTACAGACCGCTTCGATGTCAGCACCGGTGTAATCGTCCATCTTCTTGGCGAAGCTTTCGACATCGAACTTGCCCATCGGCATGTCTTTGGTGTGAATTTTAAGGATTTCCCTTCGGCTTTTTTCGTCCGGTGGGGGAATGTGCAAAATCCTCTCAAATCGGCCCGACCTTAGGAGAGCCCTGTCAATCATCTCTGGTCTGTTGGTAGCGGCCACCACAACCACCCCTTCGAGAGATTCGATACCGTCGAGGCTGGTCAGCAGTTGGTCAACGATTCTGTTGGTTACTTGGCCGCCATCCTGGGCGCCTGTAGTTCGATGCCCACCGATGCTCTCAAACTCGTCGAGGAAGATGATGCTCGGAGCGGCTTGAGCCGCCTTCTTGAAGACCTCACGCAGTGCTTTTTCTGACTCGCCGACCCACTTTGAGAAGAGTTCAGGACCCTTGACGGTGATGAAATTCGCCTTCGCTTCGTGAGCGATTGCCTTGGCGAGTAGGGTCTTGCCGGTCCCGGGAGCGCCGAACAGCAGAATGCCTCGCGGTGGGGTGATTCCGAAGTGTTTGAACAGTTCAGGTTTGGTCAATGGCCATTCGATACTCTCCTTTAGTCGCTCTTTGATCTCCTCTAGGCCGCCTATGTCCTCCCACCCCTTCTCAGGGACTTCGACATAGATTTCTCGCAGTGCACTCGGTTCGACGTCCTTGATTGCCAGCTTGAAATCTGCCATCCTAACCTCCATCTTCTCGAGAACTTCAGGAGAAACCTCCTCCTCTTCCAAGTCGATTTCCGGCAGGTATCTCCTCAGCGCCTTCATCGCTGCCTCTCGGGCGAGAGCAGATATGTCTGCGCCGACGAATCCGTAGGTGTTCTCAAGCGCCCAATCGACATCGAAGTCGTCGGAGATGGGCATGCTACGAGTGTGGATGTCGATGATTTCCTTTCGGCCCTTCTTGTCTGGTACACCGATGTAGATTTCACGGTCGAATCGGCCTGGTCGCCTGAGAGCTTGGTCGATGGCGTCCTGCCGGTTGGTGGCTCCGATGACGATGACGTTGTCACGTCCCTGCATGCCATCCATCAGGGTGAGTAGTTGAGCAACGACTCGACGCTCGACTTCGCCTGTGACGTCCTCCCGTTTGGGTGCGATGCTGTCCAACTCGTCGATGAAGATGATTGCTGGAGCATTCTCTGCCGCGTCCTCGAAGAACTCCCTAAGTTGCTTCTCCGACTCGCCGTAGTACTTGCTGATGATTTCGGGTCCGTTTATTGAAGAGAAATGAGCGTTTGTCTCGTTGGCGACCGCCTTTGCGATCATCGTCTTGCCTGTTCCGGGCGGCCCGTAGAGAAGAACCCCCTTCGGAGGGTCGATGCCGAGTGTTCTGAATAGAATAGGGTGCTTGAGTGGGAGTTCTATCATCTCCCGAACCTTCTGCAGTTCGTTTCCGAGTCCACCTATGTCCTCGTAGGTGGTCGAAGAGACTGAACCCGCTTCCTCCTCGTCGACCGCTTCGTCCTTGATGACAATCTCAGTCTCCGGGAGAACCTGTACGATTCCCTTCGGAGTGGTCTGCATAACCGCGAACGGAAGCGCTTCCGCGAACAGCGTCATGCCGGGGATGAATATCCGGTCGCCAGTAGCGACGGGTCTCTTGTTCAGTCCCCGTCGGGCGAACCCTTCGATGCCGGGACCGAACCGAACCTTCTGCTTTGAAGCCATCACCGGAGAGAGTACGAGCCGCGTGCATTCCTTCGCCTCCACTTTGCGAATCGTGACATTGGAGCCGAGTTGCGCACCGGCGTTCTTGCGGATGATGCCATCCACTCGAATGACTCCGAGATTCGCATCTTCTGGACGGCAACGCCAAACGATGGCAGCAGTAGTATCGTCACCCTTGATTTCTATGATATCACCGGGCTTCAGGTTCAAGTCGTTGTCGAATGGGACCCTCGCCCTGCCGTGACCGACATCACTTGGGATTGCCTTTGCCACCTTGAGATTCAGTTTATTCTTGTCATCTCCGCTCATTCCGCCACCCCGACTCTAACACCCGGTTTCATGGACTAACTAAAAACCATGCAGATTCGCTCTCCCCTATAATCGACAGGAAAAATGGCTTCTGAGCCGTTCTCACCACGCGCGGAGAATTGATGAGCGGGAGGGTGACCGGAGGGTTATGGCACATGTCTTGGAGAGCGGTCTCGAGTTCCTAGAGCACGACAATCCGAACGGACTTCCGAAGGTTCGCGGATACAACATCGTGAACGGCCAGTTAACGGATTCGAGTGACGGTGGCACCTTCGAGAGCACAAACCCGGCTCGCACCGCCGACTGCCTCGGGGAATTCCCCCTCTCCACCAAAGAAGATGTCCACACCGCTTTGGCCGCCGCAAGAGCTGCCTTCCCGGGCTGGGCT
>Ga0208879_1004590_pt1 | contig 10704 bp, 9 predicted proteins | sample Knorr_S15_td_Bot_FD_185605 | JGI IMG/M metagenome (GOLD analysis project Ga0208879, IMG submission 185605) | Marine microbial communities from Southern Atlantic Ocean transect - Knorr_S15_td_Bottom_ad_5009_LV_A (SPAdes) (version 2) | ecosystem: Environmental > Aquatic > Marine > Oceanic | place...
ACGCTTCCAAATGACTTCTAAAACCACCATATTATTAGCCGAAGACGAACCTGCTTTAGGACTCATTATTAAAGAAAGTCTGGAAACACGAGGTTTTAAAGTACTGCTATGCGAAAATGGCGAAAGCGCATATACTGTTTATAAAAAAGAACAACCTAAGTTATTGATATTGGATGTTATGATGCCCAAAAAAGATGGATTTACCTTGGCTAAAGAAATTAGAATGGAGGACAATTCCATTCCTAATTATCTTTTTAACTGCAAAATCGCAAACACAAGATGTTGTAGAAAGTTTTACTATTGGTGGTAACGATTATTTAAAAAAGCCCTTTAGTATGGAAGAGATTATTGTAAGAATCAACAATTTGCTAAACAGAACCAAGCTTCAAAAAACATCAGATGTTTTAAAATTAGGCGATTATACTTTTACCTTTTCAAAGCAAACATTACAATACAAAAATGACGCTAGTGTACAACTCACGCATCGTGAAGCCAATTTACTTTTCCATTTAATAAAAAATAAAAATGAAGTTTTGGAAAGTTCTTTAATTCTGAATAAACTCTGGGGAAACGACGATTTTTTATACGCTCGCAGTATGGATGTCTTTATCACTAAACTTCGTAAAAAATTAAAACTTGATGAAAGTATTCAAATTGTAAATGTTCGTGGATTTGGGTATAAATTAATTTGCTAATTCGATTTTGTGTTGTTTTATAAAGGCCTTCTGCTTGCTAAACAATAAAAATTTAAAACAAAATATTAATATATCTCAACATTCAAAATTAAATTGAAAAATAAACGGTTTGAATTTTGTACATTTCTATCTTGAAATGAAATACATATTCTTTTTATTTTCTTTTTCAACTCTTGCTCAGCAAAGTATTGAAGTTTCTTTTGTAAAAAAAACAAAACTAAATATTGAAACTCTTGTTGGTATAGATAATTTTGAAACGAGGTATTATGTAACCAACAACGAATTATTAAAATCTGAAAAAGGCATCGTTTTATCTACTTATAGCAATATTCAATTAGGACACATTACGTCAGCCAACACCTTTAATCCTTTAAAAATCGTTGTGTTTTATAAAGCTTTTAACACCGTTGTTATTTTAGATAATCGTTTATCCGAAATGTTTAAATTAGATTTTAATACTATTCAACCGTTTAAAGATATAACACATTTAACTACAGGAATAGACAATACAATCTGGTTGTTTAATCAAACAACCCAACAATTAGAAAATTACGATTACAAAGCTAATGTAACTCGAATTAAAGCGTTACCAATACAAAGCGAAGTTATAGATTTAACAAGCAATTATAATTTTTTTTGGCTACTAACTAAAGACTATTTATATAGCTACAATTATGTAGGAATCCTGCTATCTAAAATTAAAAATACAGGCTTTACAAAACTTATTCAAACCAATGGAAATTTAGTTCTTCAAAAAGAAAATCAACTGTTTTATCTGGTAAAAGACACTGAAATATTTTTAGAACTTAAAATTCCGAAATTGTTAATAAAACAGTTTTTTGTAACCAACGAAACGGTGTATATTTACGACGATGAATTTCTTTATCAATACCGACTAAAAATTAATTAACATTATGCATATTGCTATTGCCGGAAATATTGGCGCAGGAAAAACTACGCTTACAAAATTACTTGCTAAACACTATAAGTGGGAAGCACAACTTGAGGACGTTGTAGATAATCCATATCTCGACGATTTTTACAACCAAATGGAACGTTGGAGTTTCAATCTGCAAGTCTATTTTTTAAACAGTCGTTTTCGTCAGGTGTCTCTAATTCGTGAAAGCGGAAAAGACATTATTCAAGATCGTACTATATACGAGGATGCACATATTTTTGCGCCAAACCTTCATGCAATGGGCTTGATGACCAATCGTGATTTCGAAAACTACAAATCACTTTTCGACCTTATGGAATCTTTTGTTGAAGGACCAGATTTGTTGATTTATTTACGCAGTTCTATCTCAAATTTAGTGTCTCAAATACATAAACGTGGACGAGATTATGAGAACTCTATTTCTATTGAATATTTAAGCCGATTAAACGAACGTTACGAAGCCTGGATTTCAAAATACGACAAAGGCAACTTACTAGTTATAGATGTTGACCCTTTAGATTTTGTAGCTAATCCTGAAGATTTGGGTTTAATTATCACAAAGATAGATGCCGAAATTCATGGTTTGTTTTAGTTGATCAAACCCAAATTCAAAAAGTACAGAAACAAAAAAACCACGCAAATGCGTGGTTTTTTAGTAAATATTAATACTTAATTATTGGTTTTAGTTTCTTCAACGTCTTCAATAACTTCTTTAACTGTTTTTTTTGTTTTCTCTGTGTTAACGGAAATATTTTTTAAAGCATCAACTTTGGCTTTAACTTCTTCAACAGTGCCTTCAATTATTTTTTCTTCAGTAACGACTTCACCATTTTCGGTTTTAGTAGTAGTTATAATTGCTTTTGCCATTTCTCCATTTTCAGTCCCGATAGCTATCGGGATCATTTCAACTTTTATCTCATTTGTATTCATTGCAGTATCAGCATCCATACAAAGTGCAATACTCGGCGCAATTACCAAAGCTACAACCGACATTAATTTTAATAAAATGTTTAACGATGGTCCTGAAGTGTCTTTAAAAGGATCTCCAACTGTGTCTCCAACAACAGCAGCTTTATGAACTTCTGTTCCTTTAAGCCCAGCTTCTTCAATGGTTTTCTTTGCATTATCCCAAGCTCCACCAGCATTTGACTGGAAAATTGCCATAAGCACTCCACATGTAGTTACACCAGCTAATAGACCTCCTAGCATTTCCGGTCCTCCAATAAATCCAACTGCTACAGGAACTACTATTGCCAATAAGCCTGGTAATACCATTTCTTTTATTGATGCTTTTGTTGAAATATCAATACACTTTCCATAATCGGCCACACCATCAGCTTCATCAAATATTTTACGGTCTTCGGCTGAAGCTTTAGACATATCTGAATCGTATTTACGCATCACTGCAAGAGCTGCTTTTAATTGCGGTATTTCTCTAAACTGACGACGAACTTCTTCAATCATAGACATTGCAGCACGTCCTACTGCATTCATAGATAAGGCTGAAAACACAAATGGCAGCATACCCCCAACTAATAAACCAGCCATTATTTTGGGCTGTGACACATCAATAGAAGTTACATTTGCCGTTTTCATAAAGGCAGCAAATAGTGCCAATGCTGTTAATGCTGCCGAAGCGATTGCAAATCCTTTACCAACAGCAGCTGTTGTGTTACCAACGGCATCTAACTTATCTGTTCGCTTACGTACTTCTTTTGGTAATTCTGCCATTTCGGCAATTCCACCTGCATTATCACAAATTGGTCCATAAGCATCTATAGCTAATTGTATACCTGTATTTGCCAACATACCAACTGCAGCAATAGCGATACCATACATACCTGCAAAATGATGAGACACCATAATCGCTGTAGCAATTAATAAAATTGGAATCATTGTTGACATCATACCAACACCGAGACCAGCAATAATGGTTGTTGCAGCTCCAGTTTCTGATTGTTTTACAATTGACATTACAGGTGGTTTTCCTGTAGCTGTATAATATTCGGTTACTTTTCCAACAAGTAATCCTGTGGCTAAACCTGCTATTGTAGCCCAAAAAACTCCCATATATCCAAAAGGTAATCCTTCAACAGATTCAGGAATTAAAGCTTTAATAATAAAATAGGATGCTATAACCATTAATATAGCTGAACCAAATTCTGCTATGTTTAATGCCGTTTGCGGATTTCCTCCATCTTTTACTTTTACAAAAAATGTCCCTATAATAGACATTACAATACCTACAGCAGCCAAAACCAATGGCAAATATACTGCTCCTAAACCTTCAAAATTTGGAGTTAAAATAAAAGCTCCCAATATCATAGTACCAATTATTGAACCTACATACGATTCGAATAAATCGGCTCCCATTCCTGCAACATCTCCTACATTATCACCAACATTATCGGCAATAGTTGCTGGATTTAAAGGATGATCCTCTGGAATACCAGCTTCAATTTTACCAACAAGATCTGCACCTACATCGGCAGCCTTGGTATAAATACCTCCACCAACACGAGCAAACAATGCAATTGATGATGCTCCTAATGAAAATCCAGAGAGTACGTTTAATACCATTAAAAGGTTATCGGCTCCAGGCCACATTCCCTGATATAAAGCGAATAACCCACTTAAACCTAATACACCTAATCCAACAACCCCTAATCCCATTACTGCACCACCAGCAAAAGCAACTTCTAATGCTCTCCCTATCGACGTTCTTGCAGCTTGAGTGGTTCTTACATTTGCTTTTGTAGCAACTTTCATTCCTATAAAACCTGCTAATGCGGAACAAATGGCACCAACGATAAATGATAAGGCTACTATACCGTGAGAAATATGTTTACTTGTTTCTTCACCGTATTCTGAATTTCCTTTAAAATATAATAAGACTGCAACTGCTGCTACAAAAATCCCTAAAACTTTGTACTCCGCTTTTAAAAAAGACATTGCTCCATCAGCAATATTCTTGGCAATTCTTGTCATTTTTGCATCACCTTGTTCTTGTTTCGTAACCCAAATGTTTTTTAGAAAAACAAAAATTAGAGCTAAAACTCCAAAGGCTGGTAAAAATTTTATTAATAATTCCATTTTGATGATTATTTATTTAAGTATTAATTTGATTATTTTAAGCGTTGGCAAAAATAGTAAAATATAGCAGATAAAAAAAGTGGAGTTCTAAATTAATAAAGGGCGTTTTTGATAAAACAGTATGATAACTTTACAACTATTTATTTCTTTTTCAACTTGAATTTTTTATAAAAATAAACTACCTTCGTTATTGAACGGTATTGTTTATTTATGCTGAATTTATTTCAGTATTAAAACAAACCATGTCTTGACCATTGTGTTTCATACCCTATAAAAGATATGATTAAAGTGCTTCAGGTTTCATCAGACTCTAAATAAAACCTACCATTTTCGTTAGTAATTGTACTAATGGAAGAGCCTTTAAAAATAACATTGGCAAACGCCACAGGATCATTATTTTCGTCGAAAATATGACCACTAACTTTTGTTTGCGAAATAGCATTAAAACTACAAATGAAAGCAATGAAATATAGGAGATTTTTCAATATAACTTTTTTAAAAATAAAACTTCATCAACAATCGTGCTAATGAAGTTTATATAACGTAAAGATTTCTGTTTTATTTAATCACTTAAAGCTAATAGCTTTAAGCATACATTACTTTTTTCACAGCTTTAATAACATCGTCGCTATTTGGCAACCATTCTTTAAATAAAACCGGTGAAAAAGGAGCAGGCGTATCTGCAGTATTTATTTTTACAATTGGAGCATCTAAATAATCGAATATTTGAGACTGTACTTGATACGTAATTTCAGTAGATACGTTTCCGAAAGGCCATGCTTCTTCCAAAATTATTAATCTATTGGTTTTTTTAACCGATTCTAAAACTGTATTAATATCTAAAGGACGAACAGTCCGCAAATCTATAATTTCGCAAGAAATACCTTCTTTTTGAAGTACATCTGCTGCTTTATAAGCTTCTTTTATAATCTTTCCGAACGAAACGATTGTTACATCTTTGCCCTCGCGTTTAATATCGGCAACGCCTAACGGAATTATATATTCTCCTTCTGGTACTTCACCTTTATCACCATACATTTGCTCACTTTCCATAAAAATTACTGGATCGTCGTCTCTAATAGCCGATTTTAACAAACCTTTTGCATCATAAGGATTTGATGGTACAACCACTTTTAGTCCTGGTGTGTTGGCAAACCAACTTTCAAAAGATTGCGAGTGTGTTGCGCCAAGCTGTCCTGCCGAACCTGTAGGACCACGAAATACAATTGGACATTTAAATTGACCACCAGACATTTGCCTGATTTTAGCCGCATTATTAATAATTTGATCCATTCCAACCAAACAGAAATTAAAGGTCATATATTCTACAATTGGTCTGTTACCTGTCATTGTAGAACCAACAGCAATTCCTGCAAATCCAGTTTCCGAAATTGGCGTATCAATAACACGTTTTTCGCCAAACTCTTCTAACATTCCTTTGGAAGCCTTATAAGCACCATTGTATTCTGCCACTTCTTCTCCCATTAAATAAATGCTTTCGTCTCTACGCATTTCTTCACTCATGGCTTCACAGATGGCTTCTCTAAACTGAATTGTCTTCATAAATATTTTTATAATGCAATGGCAAAAATAGTAATAATTGCTTTATAATGTGTTAATCTCGTTTGTAAAAAATTTATTATGCGTGCATAGGAAATTGTTATAAATTTAACTATCTTCGTACTCTCGAAAAAATTATACAAAAAACAATAAATTATATGAAACGAGCATGCTAAAAAGTTTATCACCCAAGGGAAATCAAAGATTCAACGACTCCTTTAAAAAATAATAAATAAGTTGGAGTTAATGATTAATAACGAACAGTCCCGATAACTATCGGGATGACAGTTAAAAAACAATAAATATAAACACATGAAAATTTTAGTGTGCATAAGTCATGTGCCTGACACTACTTCTAAAATCAATTTTACTGATGACGATTCAAAATTTGACACTAATGGTGTGCAATTTGTAATAAATCCCAATGATGAATTTGGTTTAACTCGTGCGATGTGGTTTAAAGAAAAACAAGCCGCAAGTGTAGATGTAGTAAGTGTTGGAGGTGCAGAAGTTGAACCTACTTTGCGAAAAGCACTTGCTATTGGTGCAGATGCTGCAATACGAGTGAATACTGTTGCAACAGATGGTTTTACAGTAGCAAAACAATTAGCAAAAGTTGTTGAAGATGGAGCTTACGATTTGGTAATTGCTGGTCGAGAATCTATCGATTATAATGGTGGAATGGTACCAGGAATGATTGCTGCTTTAACCAATGCCAACTTTATAAATAATTGTATTTCGCTAGAAGTTGATGGCTCGAATGTAAAAGCTGTTAGAGAAATAGATGGTGGAAAGGAAACTGTTAACACTGCTTTCCCATTGGTAATTGGAGGACAAAAAGGAATTGTTGAAGAAAGCGATTTACGAATCCCAAATATGAGAGGCATCATGATGGCTCGAAAAAAACCTTTTACAGTTGTTGACCCAGTAGATTCTAATGCAGAAACAGCATCTATCTCATTTGAAAAACCAGAAGCAAAAGGTGCTGTAACATTAGTGTCGCCAGATAATTTAGAAGAGTTAGTTAACCTGCTTCATAATGAAGCTAAAGTGATTTAAAAATAAATTCAAATAATTCAAATTCCAAAACACATAAAATTGGATTTTGGTACTTGAAATTCAAAATATTAAAGAAATTATGTCCGTTTTAGTATATACAGAATCCGAAAACCAAAAATTTAAAAAAGTAGCTTTAGAAGCTGCCTCTTATGCAAAAGCTGTTGCTGACCAATTAGGCACTACTGTTACTGCAATTACAATTAATGCCAATGATACTTCCGAATTAGGAAACTATGGCATTGACAAAGTGTTACAAGTATCAAACTCACAATTAGAAAATTTTAATGCCAATACTTATGCTGATATTATAAAACAAGCTGCTGAAAAAGAAAATGCTAAAGTTGTAATAGTAAGCTCAAGTATAAACAGCAAATACCTTGCTCCACTTCTCGCAGTAGGCTTAAATGCTGGTTATGCATCAAATGTTGTGGATGCTCCTACCAACACTTCACCTTTTACAGTAAAGCGTACTGCTTTTTCAAATAAAGCCTTCGAAATGTGCCAAATAAATACTGATGTAAAACTTATAGGTGTGTCTAAAAATTCATTCGGTTTAGTTGAGTCTAATGCCAACGCTTCCGCAGAAGAATTTTCGCCTTCAATTCCAGATTTTGGTATAACTGTAGAATCGGTAGATACAACAACAGATAAAGTTACTATTGCAGATGCCGAAATTGTTGTTTCCGGTGGTCGTGGATTAAAAGGACCTGAAAACTGGGGAATGATTGAAGAATTAGCCGAAGTTTTAGGAGCAGCAACAGCATGTTCAAAACCTGTTTCCGATTTGGGATGGCGACCACACAGCGAACATGTTGGGCAAACAGGAAAACCAGTAGCTGCCAACTTATATATAGCCATTGGCATTTCAGGAGCCATTCAGCATTTGGCAGGAATTAACGCTTCAAAAGTTAAAGTCGTAATTAATACAGACCCTGAAGCACCTTTCTTTAAAGCTGCAGACTATGGCGTTGTTGGAGATGCTTTTGAAGTTGTACCAAAGTTCATCGAAAAATTAAAAGAATTTAAAGCTCAACAATAAATATTTTTTTATAAATTGTATTTGCTAAAGGATTGCGTAAACAAGTTCTAAAAACTTAATGTCTTTGGTGTTGGTAAAGTCCTAATTTAAACAGTCCTTTACATTTTATAAATTATGAGTTTAGTTCGTCTTCACATAAAGGGAATTTCATACAGCCAAACACAAAATGGTGCTTACGCTCTTATATTAAGTGAAGTTGACGGCGACCGAAAACTTCCGATCGTTATTGGTGCATTTGAAGCACAATCTATTGCCATTGCTTTAGAAAAAGAAATAAAACCTCCAAGACCATTAACACACGACCTCTTTAAAAATTTTTCTGATAGATTTGGTATCGTAGTAAAGCAAGTTATTATTCATAAATTGGTAGATGGCGTATTTTATTCGAGTTTAATTTGCGAACGTGATAAGATTGAAGAAATTATTGATGCACGTACAAGCGATGCTATTGCGTTAGCACTTCGTTTTAAAGCTCCCATTTTCACATACAAAAACATTTTAGATAAAGCAGGAATATATCTTAAAGTTAATCCCGATAAAGAGGATGAAGATTCTGAAGACAGTATTTTAATGGATGAGGGTTTAGCTAAAGAAATTGAAACCAAATCACCAGAAAATTTTAAAGGAAAAACATTTGAAGAACTTCATAATTTATTAGACGAAGCAGTAGACAGTGAAGATTACGAAACTGCTGCACGTATAAGAAACGAAATATCAAAACGATAAAAAAATTTATTATATGAGTATAAAATTTCGTTTAACCATTTTAAATTTTTTAGAACTTTTTGTATTTGGTGCTTGGCTTATCTCTCTCGGAGGGTATTTGGGAGGACAATTGAATTTTGAAGGAATACAAATTGGTAAAATCTTCACAACACTCGGAATTGCTTCATTAGTAATGCCTGGCATTGTTGGTATTATTGCCGACAAATACTTAAACGCTCAAAAACTATTAGGACTGCTGCATATAATTGGTGCCGGATTTATGTTTTTTTTGGCCCAAACACATGATTACGACACATTTTTCTGGATGATGTTGGGTTATTTAACAGTGTATATGCCGACTTTGGGTTTAGCGAATACAGTTTCATATAGCATATTGACCGAAAACAAAATGGATGTCATAAAAGTATTTCCCAAAATTCGTGTTTGGGGAACCATTGGTTTTATTGTAGCAGAAGTAGCAGTAGGAACTTTTGGGTGGGCACAAAACAATATGCAATTTTATTTTGCAATGGTAATCTCATTAATTATGGGAGTATATTCATTTACACTACCAAATGTTCCTCTTTCAAAATCTGAAAATAAATCATTATCAGCACGCTTAGGTTTAGATGCTTTTGCCTTATTTAAAGAATATAAAATGGCTGTATTTTTTATTTTCGCGACTTTATTAGGTGTTGTGTTACAGATATCGAATGCCTGGGCATCCGAATTTATGCGAAGTTTTACAACAGATTTCCCAGACTCTTTTGTCGTGACTAATTCCAATACATTTATTGCTTTATCACAAGTTTCGGAAACCTTGTTTATCTTAACCATTCCTTTTTTCTTAAAACGTTTTGGAATAAAAACGGTAATGATTTTGAGTATGATTGCATGGTTTTTGCGCTTTGGTTTATTCGGAATTGGCTCTCCGGAAGGCATAGGCGTTGGCTACCTTATTATGTCGATGGTCGTTTATGGTGCAGCTTTTGACTTTTTCAACATTTCAGGTTCATTATTTATAGAAACAGAAACCGACAGCAAATACAGAGGAAGTGCACAAGGATTATTTATACTGTTAACTAATGGAGTTGGTGCTATGTTGGGTGGTATTGGTAGTGGTTATGTAGTCCAACATTTTACTACAGAAGCAGGAAGAGATTGGTTTAGTATTTGGATGGTATTTGCAGTGTATGCAATGATACTTGGTATTCTATTTACAGTAATTTTCAAGTACAAACACAATCCAGATACAATTAAAAATGTAACACATGAAAGGTAAAGGGTAAAGGGTAAATGTAGAAAGTATAATGTAGAAAATATGAGGAATTTTAGAAAACTCAATATTTGGAATGATTCTAGACTTTTAGTTAAAGAAATTTATGAAATCACTTCTTTATTACCTTCATCAGAAAAATTTGGCTTGATTTCTCAAATTAATAGATACGTTATTTCTATTCCTGCAAATATTGTCGAAGGTTCAGCAAAAGATTCTCAAAAAGATTTCATTCGATTTTTACAGATTAGTTTAGGTTCTGCTTACGAACTTGAATCTCATATAATTCTTTGTTCAGATTTGAATTTGATTGCTGAAAATAAATTATCTTTGATTATTG
>Ga0208879_1004593_pt1 | contig 10700 bp, 5 predicted proteins | sample Knorr_S15_td_Bot_FD_185605 | JGI IMG/M metagenome (GOLD analysis project Ga0208879, IMG submission 185605) | Marine microbial communities from Southern Atlantic Ocean transect - Knorr_S15_td_Bottom_ad_5009_LV_A (SPAdes) (version 2) | ecosystem: Environmental > Aquatic > Marine > Oceanic | place...
AGGCCACCGGTCGGTTGGTGGGATTCGAGCCAGCATGTACAACGGTTGTCCGATTGAGAGCGTTGAGGCGCTGGTCGCCTTCATGCGTGAGTTTAAAGAACGCCATTCGTGAAGCAATCTTCCTAGACCAAGGAAGGCGAATGAGATGACCGGTCAAATGTCGAGCACCATGATTCTTGATCGAGTGCGTTGGACCATCATCGACTTTCGCCCTGAATGCCCCTTCAATTGGGAAGACTACGATGTCAGACCAGTCGAGGCATGCACTGCATGCTGGGACGGGCATCTAGAGGTCTATTCTCTACGTGACAATCGTCTGAATCTGAAGGAATCGTCAGTCAATCTGTACGAACAGGAGGAAGATTCCGAGGATTGGAAACCAGTCGTCGGCCCAGATGTCAACGGAGTTTCTGCTGAGAGGCTGGACAGTCTATTCAACAACCAATACGATGGCATCAACCTGCGATTTGATTGGGATGGCGATATCGTGGTTGCTACCGGTTTCATAGAGGAGATGTATGTCCACATGGGTCACCAATCTCCGGACGCATTTGAGCGCGTTAACAGGTTGGAATTCAAGGCGGGGCGTCTAGTGAATCGAGTCGACATGAGTGATGTCGCAGCAGAGCGACGCGGCGATTGACTCCAAGAATGTTCAACCCCTATATGGTTTGACGCCGCAGTTAATTTCAACGAACGATGCACGGCCTAGGTGATGACGGCACGGCTGCGCCACATTGACCTGATGCGCGGCTTGGCGATTCTGTTCATGGTGGAGGCGCACGCGGCGTCCACTTTTCGGCCAGTTGGTGTCGATGAGGGATCCATATTGGCACTGGTTGTTGCGAGTGTTGCGGGTTTGGCAGCACCTCTCTTCGTGACCATCTCGGGTTGGGGACTTCACACCAGCGTCAAGCGGCGGGCGGGAGGAAATATCGCTGCTTGGATGCGTTGGCTCGGTCCTCGTGTGGTGATTCTGGTGGTCTGCCAACTGGTCGTGAATCTGGTCATGTCCCACATCTTCGACTGGTCTGCCCCGGGTGTGCTGACACTGCTTACCATCGTGGCGCTGCTCTCACCTCTGTTGGCGAGGCTCTCCACCCCTGCCCGGTCTGCGTTGTTCGTCCTGCTGCTCGTCTCTCCGTCGCTCTTCCCTGACTTGACCGGGGTGGCCATGACCTGGGATGACCGTATATCGGTGGCGGGAGTGGGTATCTGGTTCAGCAGGCTGCTCTTCGATGGAACCTATCCGCTGCTTCCCTGGCTATCCTTCGCTCTTCTAGGAGGATTGTTGGCAGACTTCGACGATATCACCCGCAGGCGAGTTCTCTGCCTCGGCATCCTGTTGTCAATTGGGACGATGGCCTGGTCGGCAACCTCCGGCGTCAGTTGGGCGCTCACGAGTGGCGATGCACTGCTGACCTTCTTTCCGGCCTCATCCCCTTTTCTGTTGGTCGCCGCCACCACAGTGCTCGTACTCCACGAACTCACCCTTCGGGCAACCTTCCCAGACCATGGGTTGCCGAACTGGACATCCAACCTTGGCCGCCTCTCTCTGAGTGTGTATGTGCTACATTTCGTGCCTCTCGCCGTCTACGCGAGGATGGTTGAGACCCCTCCGAGTTTGTCCGTCGGAATGGCGCTCACCCTCGTCTATGTGCTACTTTGGATTCCAGTTGGAAACGGCTGGTTTGAACGGGCAGGTGGATATTCGCTCGAGGGGCTGCTCAAGCGGCTCAGCTCTTAGAGGCCGGCTGGCAGCCAGATGTTCTTGACATGGGTCGCTTGGTGCAGGTACTCTCGTAATGCACAAGCCCGAACAACTCTGACTCTAGCCCGCGCCCATGACCTTTGTGGGACTTCCCAGATTTACCCACCAATACCATGAATACCCTCTAGATACCAATGAGGGTCATGCGTAACGAATCGAATGGGGCACTCATCAGCGCGCTGCTGATGGTGTTGATGATGGTGATGGCAAGTGCTATGATTCCTTTTACGGCCTATGATGACGAACAGGTTCTCGCCGGGACGGAGGCTGCTGCAAGTGGCCGTGTGACTGGAAATGAGGCCATCTCTGTCTCTATGGTTGCAGGCCCTTATGGCACAGGTTATTATCCGTCGGGTTCCACAGTGTCGGCCGACATCTCTGCCACGAACCTCGACCCTAACACAAACTACACGCTTGAGTGGGGGGGCACGAATCCGGGGTATTGGGGTCTTCCGTATGGTTCGCCCAGCTCGGTGAACTTCACAAATGTCACCAGTTACACGACCTCACACAGTTGGGCGTCCACCAACTCGACGAACGGCACGCAGCAGGTACTCTGGGACGCGGGATGGCGGATTCACGCAAACCTGTACGCTCAGAACTCATCTGGTGGTTCGACGCTCCTGACATCGGCGCAGAGCTCAGCATTCACCGTCGGCACATCCGGGGTGGTTTCGGTTTCGACCGGTGGGGTGAGCTTGTACCGCACTGGCAGTTACATTTCTGGCACCGTGCAGGCGAACAATTTCTACTCGGGCATCGTCAAAACACTGGAGTATAGATGGACGAACGCCTCGAATGGTAGCATAATCTCATTTGGAAGCCTGAACTTCACCTCAACTTACCAATCGGTCACAGTCCCCCTTCCATCCAATGCCTCGAACACCCCTGGCTATTACAATCTGTCCGTATGGGTGTTCCAAATGGGCTACGGAATTAGGGATCACTTTACCATTGTGACCGTGGTATCGGTCGGCACGGGAAATGAAGGAGTCTTGCCGACTGGCCCGTATAGTTCGTACACGATGGGGTCCACGGTGTGGGCCAACATCACCGCCTTTAACCTCGACCCGAACACCAATTACACCCTCGAGTGGGGGCCGGCCAATTGGGCGTGGGGTTGGGGCATCGTATATGGATGGACGAACACGGTGAACATCACTGGCGTCACCAGTTACACAGCCACCCAGAGTTGGTTGACATCCAACAACTCGGCCGGGAATCAGACGAATGGATCGCAGGTTCTCTGGACTAGCTCGTGGCGGATTCACGCTTACCTGTACGGCTCGAACAACTCTGCCAACTTGCTTCTGGCAGATAATGAGACCACGACGTTCGCCGTCGGGACGGATGGGACGGCACTAGCATACATCTACGGTTCCACCTTCGTTGCGGGAAGCAGCGTCGGGGCCTATGTGTATGCGACCGCTTGTTTCTACGACATTGAAAACCGGCTGGAGTATGAGTGGCATCATCCGAATGGCAGCGTGTTCTCATCGGGGGGCCAAAACTTCACCGGTGCATCCAACATGATTGGGGCCAATCTCCCAACCAGTGCATCGAACACCCCGGGCTACTACACTCTGACGGCGAAGTTGTACCAAGTCGGGGTGCTCATAGCGCAGCACTCATCCAGCGTACAGGTGGTCCCAGTTCCTGGGTCGGGCAACGAGACCATTTCGGTCACTGTCCAGCAGAGTTCGTACACCGTGGGGTCCACGGTTTGGGCTAACATATCCGCCTCGAACCTCGACCCGAACACCAATTACACCCTCGAGTGGGAGCCGATCTACGCTTGGGGCGCGGATGCCTACTACGGGGCTAGTTCGACGAACATCGGAGGTGTCAGCAGTTACTCTACCTCATACAGCTGGCCAACCGGAAATTTGGTCAACGGCTCAGCGATCTGGCTGGGTGACTGGAAGATTCAGGCTCAACTGTCCTCATCCATCACTTCGCTGGCATCGGGATACAGCAGTAACTTCACGGTCTCAAATGCCACGCCGATATTAGGTGTGGATGTGACCGGGTATGGCGCGGTTGGAACGACGGCTACCACCACTCTGTATGCATGGAATATGACGGTGGGCGAAACCTACTATGTCTATCTGAATATAACCGACAGTTCTGGTAATACCGTTGATTTCATGGATTTCTCTTGGAATGCGACTCAGAGTTCCACTTCATGGGCTCATTCTTGGTATGGGCTCTCGCCCGGGTCCTACTGTGTCAATGGTTACGTCGAATCATTCAACTCTCCGAATTATGGAATTTGGGACATTGACTGCTTCCAGATGACTGCGCCACCTAGTGTCCTGCAGGTCCTAATGTGGGCGAATGGCGGAGTAGGAACGACTGGTAGCAGCGTACTGAGTACATCGAATGCGACGGTGGGGGAAACCCACTGGGTTATGCTGAATCTGACCACCCTCAATGGAAGCATCGTCCAGCAGAAGACCTTCTATTGGGTTGCGAATCAGAGTTCCTCCATATGGGGTCATTCCTGGTATGGGCTCTCACCTGGATACTACTGTGTTGATGCGTATGTCAACTCACTCAACTCCTCGAATGCTGCGTGGGACTCCGACTGCTTGTACATGACCGCGCCGCCAACATACCCTCCACAGATCACTGTCGATGCTTCGCCCAACGTTCCGTCCGGCTCAGTAGCCTTCACCGTCTATGCTTGGTACGGGGCTTTGTCAACGCTGTACGATGTCAACTGGACCCTCACGGATGCGAATGGCTTGCTTGAGGACTATGGCGCCATGCAATATTCAGGTGGGTCGAATTCGTCTTGGGTGTTCAGCTGGAATGGGCTGGCGGCTGGAAATCACTGCTTGGAGGCGAACCTCTACAACCAGAATGGCACATTCATCGATGGGAATACAAAATGTTTCTCTGTCGTGAACTTGACGCCCACAGGATATGTCAACATCAGCCTGCCAGGCTACTCATACACTGCGAATGCTCCATTCGTTGTCGATGTCTACGCTTGGAATCTGAATCCTGCAATCTATTATCAGATTACTTGGGAAATCAATAGCGGTTCTGCAACTCTGCTCACCGGCTCAGACAATTTCACAGGTTCGACCTACATTTACATGCCACAGACTGCCCCAGGATTATCACAGGGCACATATTGGATAAGCGCAAGTCTGTGGACTCCGAACAATTGGAACTCCAATGGTACTTTGGTCGACTCATACAATTTCACTTTCAGTGTAGCCGGTGGAGGCTTGCCTGGATGTATGGACCAAACAGCGACCAACTACGATGTGAACGCAACAGTTGACGATGGTAGTTGCGTCTACCCGCCGCCCCCTCCACCTCCGGCGAACAATCCTCCGGTCTGTTCCATCTACATCGGTTCGGCCAACTCGACCCCGGTCGCAGTCAACCTCTCGTACACGACGCTCATCGAACTGACCGCGGGCCTGCACTACGTCATGGCCTCGTGTAGCGACGCTGATGGAGACTTGATCATCGTCACGATGACTAACTCGTCGATGTCGCTCAGCATGTCGGGAATCGGCAATGCGACAGTCGGCTCGTGGGTAATCATCCCAGCTGGTTTCACTGGAAGCGTGACTCTGAGTGTCAGTTGGACCGACGGGACCTCCCTCGGCTCGACCGTCTTGACAATCCAACTGTTAGGCGGAGGTTCATCCTCGGGCGGCGGCGGTAATAGCGGCAGCGGTAATAGCGGCGGCGGCACTGGTGGTGGACTGCCTGGATTCACAAGCTTGTTGACCATCACGAGTATGGTGGGCATCGCCTTGCTAAGGCCACGGAAGCGCGATGAGTAAACCTCTGAGAACTTAGCGATTCAGTGTGCTGCTCAAGCGGCTCAGGTCTTAGAGGCCGTGAGGAAGCCAGATGTTCTTGACATGGGTCGCTTGGCGGAGGACCTCGTCGTCGCTGGCTGACAAGTCCGCCTTCCAGACCCGCTTCATGTTGCTGACGCTGGCGATTTCAACCTCCGCCACATCACCGGTTCCGACCCACATCGAATCGACTCCGTCATGCTCAGAAAGATTCGGCACAAACTCCGAGTGGATTCCGGTCACGATGTTCAGCACCCCGCTTGGGAGGTCTGAGGTCTCTAGGACTTGGTAAAGGTCGGTTGCAGCGAGTGGGTGTTTCTCCGAGGGCACGGCAATCACCGAGTTACCCATGGCGAGCAAGGGGGCGACCAGCCTTGTGAATCCGTGTAGGGGGAGGGCATCCGGGCAGGTCACTCCGACCACACCCATCGGCTCGTGCACGGCCAACACCAAGCCATGCATGGTTGTCTCGTGGACCGCCCCGTCGTACTTGTCGCTCCAAGCTGCCCAGCGGAACCATTCTGCCACCGAGTCGGCGACTTCTGCTGCCGCATCCGAAGGGCTCGCGCCAGTCATTGAACTTAGGCGAGCGGCGAATTCACTGCTTCGCTGCTCTAGGTTTTCGGCGATGTAATAGAGGATTTGAGAACGGGAGTGTGCATTGACGTTGGCCCATGTTGTTGCTGCGCAAGCGGCCTCCACGGCGTCCCGTACATCCTTGCGATTTCCTCGGCCAACTTGGCCGACCGTTCCGGCGGGGCCAGCGACATCGAGCGAGTATCCGCCGTCCGGGCGCTTCTGCTTGCCACCGATGTACATCTTGGCGGTGCGGTCGAGGAATTCGCCGGCATCCTGTGAGGGTGCGGTTGGTGATTGAGTTGATTCCGAACCTGTTTCGTCGTTGGCGGCGGAGGCGTCCTTCGGGCGCATGTAGGCGTACATTCCCTCTCGTCCACCTTCCCGGCCGAAGCCAGATTCCCGGTAGCCCCCAAATCCGGCGTTGGCATCGAATTGGTTTGTGCAGTTGACCCAGATTGCACCTGCCCGAATGGAGCGGGCTACTTCCAACGCGGTGTCGATGTCCTGACTCCAAACGCTGCCTGCAAGCCCATAGCGAGTGTTGTTTGCCAGGGCGATGGCTTCCTTGTGTGTACGGAAGGTGAGGGCGACGAGGACCGGTCCGAAAACCTCCTCCTGCACTATGGTCGATGATGGAGTGACATTGGTGAAGAGGGTCGGAGGGAAGAAACAGCCCTGTTCGGGGAGTTCGGTTGGCGGCTGCCACATCACACCACCTTCATCACAGCCCAATTGACAGAGTTTTTTGATGGTGTTGAGTTGGCTCTCATCAACGATTGCGCCCATGTCAATCGCCTTGTCCATCGGGTCACCGACCCGTAGTTTTGCCATTCTTGAGCGAAGTTTCTCGTGAAATTTCTCAGCAATCGACTCCTGCACCAAGAGTCGGGAGCCGGCACAGCAGACCTGTCCCTGATTGAACCAGATCGCATTGACCAACCCTTCGATTGCTGAGTCGATGTCAGCATCCTCGAAGACGATGAACGGGCTCTTTCCGCCCAGTTCGAGGGTCAATGCCTTGCCGCTTCCAGCGGTAGCTTTGCGGATGATGCGGCCGACCTCGGTCGAGCCAGTGAAAGCGACCTTGTCGATGTCATCATGCTCGGTGATGAGGGCACCAGTCCTACCATCTCCAGTTACGATGTTTACGACTCCGGGCGGCAGCCCGATTGAGTCACAGATTGCCGCGAAGGCGAGCGCAGAGATTGAGGTGAATTCAGCAGGTTTGAGCACCACTGTGTTTCCGGCGGCGAGCGCCGGAGCAATCTTCCATGCCAGCATCAGCAGCGGGAAGTTCCAGGGTATGACTTGACCACAGACACCGACCGGGCCGTAGCCGGGGAAGGTTTCGTCGAACAGTTGCGCCCATCCGGCGTGGTGGTAGAAGTGGCGTGCGACCAGAGGTATGTCTGCGTCACGGGTTTCACGAACCGGTTTTCCATTGTCGAGCGTCTCTATAACTGCCAACAGACGGTGGTGCTTCTGCACTTGGCGGGCGATGGCGTAGAGGTAGCGGGCCCTCACATGCCCCTCTGTTGACGACCATCCAGGAAGGGCTGCGCGGGCGGCAGCGACGGCGGCGTCCACATCCGCTGGTCCGGCTTGAGAGATGGTCCCGAGGAGTTCTCCGGTGGCCGGGTTGTGGGTCTCAAAGTTCTCCCCACTTTCTGGGGTCACCCACCCTCCGTCAATGTACATTCCAAAGTCCGGTCCGTGTTCATCCAACCACTCGCGGGCGAACTTGTCAGACTCAGGGGCTGGGCCCCAGTCAAGCGATTCAAGAATCTCTCTCACTGCCATTTTTTCGCCTCATGCCATCGGATGCCTGTTTGCTGCGGAATAGTGTCCTGAGAGATGGAACTCGAGTTGCCTCTCGATGTCCCCGAGTAGTGATGAGGCGCCGATTCTGAAGAGGTGGGGTTGCATCCACTCCTCACCCAATTCCTCCTTCATCATGGCAAGCCATGCGACAGCGTCCTTCGCCTTAGAGATTCCACCGGCCGGCTTGAATCCGACCTTTTGACCAGTTACCTCGTAGTAGTCTCTGATAGCGCGGGCCATTACGATTCCAACTGGAAGAGTAGCGTTGATGCTCTCCTTGCCGGTAGAGGTCTTGATGAAATCGGCACCTGCCATCATGCAGACATGGCTCGCCTGGGCGACCTGTTTGAGACTAGACAACTCACCCGTGGCAAGGATTGTCTTGAGGTGTGCATCGCCACAGGATTTGCGGAAGTCGCGGACTTCGTCGTAGAGTGCCTGCCAGTCGCCGCCCAAAATGTCGGCTCTGCTGACCACGATGTCAATCTCGTCAGCGCCGGCAGCGACAGACGCCTCGATCTGTTCGAGTTTCTGGGAGTGAGGAATGTGGCCGGCGGGAAATCCGGTTGAGACTGCACAGGTTCGAACAGGGCTTCCCAGCACCGCTGCGGCGACGGTCGGCACCATGTTGTGGTAGACACAGACGCTGGCACAATGAATCGTATCGACATCCAATTCCAATGCGCTCAAGAGGTCCTTCCTTACCGGGCGAATCGCCTTCTGGGAAATCCTCGTCACTCGCCCGGGTGTGTCGTCTCCAGCAAGCGTGGTCAAATCGATACAGCGGATGGCGTGCAGCATCCAGGCAACCTGCCAGTCCTTCTTCACTGCGCGCCGTTTTGGCAGGCTGGCCGCTCGCCGCTCCAGCGCCGAGCGGTTGATGTGAATCGAATTGAGCAACTCGATGTCGAGGGGCGTTCCTTCGTTGCGATGGTCAGCAGACATACTACACCCCTCGTTAGTTCGCCTCTTCCCGTCGTTTTAGTTAAATCGGAGGAATAAAAATCACTCCGGACGGCTATCAAGCAGTTCTGTGACCACACTCGGGTCGGCAAGAGTGCTGGTATCGCCCATGTCAGAAATATCGCCAGAAGCAATCTTTCGCAATATTCGCCGCATGATTTTCCCGGACCTCGTCTTTGGCAACACTTGGGTGAAGTGGACCTTGTCTGGTGTGGCGATTGGCCCGATGATTTTTCGAACTCCTTGGCGCAATTCCTGAGCCAATTCTGGTGAGGGTGAAGTTCCACCTTCAAGAGTCACGAAGCAGTAGATTCCCTGACCTTTGATTTCGTGTGGATACCCAACGACTGCGGCCTCGCAGACAGAAGGGTGCTCGACTAGCGCCGACTCGACCTCAGCGGTTCCCATCCGATGACCTGAGATGTTGATGACATCGTCAATCCGACCCATTATCCAGAAGCATCCATCCTCGTCCTTGCGAGCTCCGTCACCGGTGAAATAACGCCCCGGTTGCTGGCTGAAGTAGGTCTTGATGAACCGTTCATGGTCCCCGTAAACCGTGCGCATCATCCCCGGCCAAGCCCCCTCTAGGATGAGGTAGCCCCCCTCGTTGGGCTCGCACTCCGAGCCGTCAGCGTGGACAATCTTTGGGTTGACTCCGAAGAATGGGTAAGTTGCGGAGCCCGGTTTTGTAGTTGTCATTCCGGGCAGTGGTGTAATCATGATTCCACCAGTCTCAGTCTGCCACCAAGTGTCTACAATTGGCCGAGTTGAATCGCCTACAACCTCGTGGTACCACATCCAAGCCTCTGGGTTGATAGGCTCTCCGACAGTTCCGAGGACGCGGATGGAACTGCGTTTGAAGCGGGTTACAGGGTCGTTTCCGTGTACCATCAAAGCCCGAATTGCAGTGGGGGCGGTGTAGAAGGTTGTGGGTTTGTGTTTGTCACAGATTTCCCAGAATCGACCGGCGTCAGGGTAGGTTGGAATGCCCTCGAACATCAGCGTATGGCAACCCATCGCGAGTGGCCCGTAGACGATGTAGGAGTGGCCGGTGATCCAGCCGATGTCAGCGGTGCAGAAGTGGAGGTCTCTTTCGGGGTCCAAATCGAAGACATATTTTGCCGTCGTCGCGGTCCAAATCATGTAGCCCGCCTGAGTATGTAAAACGCCTTTCGGTTGGCCGGTTGAGCCGGAAGTGTAGAGGATGAAAAGTGGGTCTTCAGCGTCCAAAACTTCGGGTTCGCAAACTGTTTCTTGAGATGCCATCCCCGCATCCATGTCGATGTCCCTGCCTTCGACCCAATCCGGGGCTCCCACGCCGACTCCATCGCCTGCCCGATGGTTGACTAGCACACAGCGCACTTCGACGCCCTTCGCTGCGGCCAGTTTTACCGCGGCGTCGCCGATCGATTTGAGCGGAACAGTGCGACCGCCGCGCATTCCAGCATCTGTGGTGATCATGATGTCAGAGGTGCAGTCGACGATGCGCTGAGCGAGTGAATCTGCGGAGAATCCGCCGAAGACCACAGAGTGAGGTGCTCCGATTCTTGCGCAGGCGAGCAGGGCGAAGGCGAGTTCAGGAATCATCGGCATGTAGATGGTGACCCGGTCACCTTTGGCTACGCCGTTGGCGCGCAGTAGATTTCCGAGGCGGCAGACCTGTTCGAGGACTTCGTTGAAGGTGTAGGTGGTGCTCTCTCCATCATCTGCCTCGAATGAGATTGCGGGGGAATCAC
>Ga0208879_1004599_pt1 | contig 10690 bp, 7 predicted proteins | sample Knorr_S15_td_Bot_FD_185605 | JGI IMG/M metagenome (GOLD analysis project Ga0208879, IMG submission 185605) | Marine microbial communities from Southern Atlantic Ocean transect - Knorr_S15_td_Bottom_ad_5009_LV_A (SPAdes) (version 2) | ecosystem: Environmental > Aquatic > Marine > Oceanic | place...
AGGCATTTTACTCTTTTTTATGTCTTTTTCATACAGGGTTTTCAGTACTTACAATATCAAGTACTTACAAAAGTATTAGCTCAAGTTTATTCATGAAAAAACCACCCCTAGGGGTGGTTTAATTTTAAAAGCGAAGCTTTTTCTACATGTTTCTACGATACTGACCGCCGACTTCGAACAAAGTCGAGGTCATTTGACCCAGCGAACAGGTCTTAGCAACCTCCATCATTTGTGCGAAAATGTTCTCATTATGTAACGCCGCAGCTTGTAAAGTCTTCAAAAAATCTTCTTCAACATCCTTATGAGAAGCGTGTAAATCGTCTAACATAGTTATTTGATACATCTTCTCTTCTTCTGTGGCACGAATAACTTCCGCAGGAATAACCGTAGGAGAACCTTTAGAGCTTAAGAAAGTATTCACACCAATAATAGGAAACTCACCTGTATGCTTTAAAGTTTCGTAATAAAGACTCTCTTCCTGAATCTTCCCTCTTTGGTACATAGTTTCCATAGAGCCTAAAACTCCACCTCTTTCGTTTATGCGATCGAACTCTTCTAATACAGCTTCTTCTACCAAGTCGGTAAGTTCTTCTATAATAAAAGAACCTTGAATAGGGTTTTCATTTTTCGACAATCCTAACTCGCGGTTAATAATCAACTGAATTGCCATTGCTCTACGTACCGATTCTTCAGTAGGCGTTGTAATTGCCTCATCGTATGCATTTGTATGAAGCGAATTACAGTTATCGTTAATCGCATATAGAGCTTGAAGGGTTGTACGGATATCGTTAAAGTCAATTTCCTGAGCGTGTAATGAACGACCCGAAGTTTGAATATGGTATTTCAATTTTTGAGCGCGCTCGCTAGCATCATATTTATTCTTCATGGCTTTAGCCCAAATCTTTCTAGCAACTCTACCAATCACAGAATATTCTGGATCGATACCATTAGAGAAGAAGAAGGATAGATTTGGTCCGAAGTCGTTAATATCCATTCCACGACTTAAGTAATACTCTACATAAGTAAATCCATTACTTAAAGTAAATGCCAATTGCGTAATTGGATTTGCCCCTGCCTCAGCGATGTGGTAACCAGAAATAGATACCGAATAGAAATTACGAACGGCTTTCTGTATAAAGTACTCTTGAACATCTCCCATTAAACGCAAAGCGAATTCGGTAGAGAATATACAAGTGTTTTGCGCTTGATCTTCTTTTAAAATATCAGCCTGAACCGTACCTCTTACTTGAGACAGTGTTCTGGTCTTAATAGTAGCATATACATCTGCAGGAAGAACTAAATCTCCAGTAAGACCTAAAAGCATTAAACCTAAGCCATCGTTACCTTCAGGTAAATCACCTTGATAAGTTGGTCTAGCAACTCCTCTTTCCTTAAAGATAGCTTCAATCTTTTGCTCAACTTCCTTTTCTAAACCCTTCTCCTTTATATACAACTCACACTGCTGATCGATAGCTGTATTCATAAAGAAAGCCAACAACATTGGTGCAGGACCATTAATCGTCATCGATACAGAAGTACTTGGAGCAGACAAATCGAAACCAGAGTACAACTTCTTGGCATCGTCTAAACAACAAATAGAAACACCGGCATTACCAATTTTTCCGTAAATATCAGGACGACGCCCAGGGTCGTTACCGTATAAAGTAACCGAATCGAATGCAGTAGAAAGACGCTTTGCTGGCATCCCTAAACTTACATAGTGGAAACGACGGTTGGTTCTTTCAGGACCACCTTCACCTGCAAACATACGGGTTGGATCTTCACCTTCGCGTTTGAAAGGGAATAATCCGGAAGTGTAAGGAAACTCACCTGGAACATTTTCTTGTAGCGTCCAACGTAGAATATCGCCCCAACCTTTATACTTAGGAAGACAAACTTTTGGGATTTGTAAATGAGAAAGGGATTCAGAATGTGTTTGAATCGACAATTCTCTATCTCTTACTTTAAACTTATATAAAGGTGCTTTGTACTTCTCAACCTTTTCTGCCCACTGCTCAATAATAAGCATGTTTTTAGGAGCTAGATCTAAAGCTATATTTTCATAGGTCTCCTGAAGACCTTTAATCAAACGATCTTTATCCTCAACTTCAGTCGCTTTAATAGCCAACATAGACTCATTTAAAGCAAATAACTTTTGAGCTACCTCAACCTGCTCATCAACCCACTTATCGTAAGCTCTGTTACTTTCTGCAATTTCAGAAAGGTAACGAATACGTTTTGGTGGAATAATAAATATTTTTTCTGACTGCTCTTCTGAGGGCGAGAAACTAGAATCTAATTTCGCTCCCGTTTTCTCGGCAATTTTATCAACCACAGCACGATAAAGGGTATTCATCCCAGGATCGTTAAACTGAGAAGCGATCGTTCCATAAACTGGAAGTTCGTCATCTTTTGCGTCCCATAAATTATGGTTGCGCTTGTATTGTTTTTTCACATCGCGTAATGCATCTAAAGCACCACGCTTATCGAATTTGTTCAATGCAATAACATCGGCAAAATCCAACATATCGATTTTCTCCAGCTGAGTTGCGGCTCCATACTCAGGAGTCATCACATATAAACTAGCATCAGAGAATTCTTCAATTTCGGTATCCGACTGACCAATACCCGAAGTTTCGAGTATGATTAAATCGAAGTTAGCCGCTTTTAAAACTTCTAAAGCTTCAGCAACATGTTTCGAGAGAGCCAAGTTAGATTGTCGTGTAGCCAATGAACGCATATAAACACGGTCATTATTAATAGCATTCATACGAATACGATCACCTAATAAAGCACCACCCGTTTTTCTTTTCGAGGGATCTACAGAAACTATAGCGATTTGTTTGTCTTCGAAATCAATTAAGAAACGACGAACCAACTCATCTACTAAAGAAGATTTACCAGAACCACCCGTACCCGTGATTCCTAAAACAGGAACATCGTTCTTTACAGACAGCTCACGAACTTGCTTTAATACATCGGCATATTTCTCAGGGAAATTTTCCGCAGCAGAAATAGCTTGAGCAATTACTTTTTTGTCTTTCGCTTGAATTCGCTCGAGAACATCTTCAGGCAAATGTTCGCCTGTAGCATAATCGCTATTTTCAACAAGATGATTAATCATCCCTTGTAATCCCATTGCACGACCATCATCAGGAGAATAAATCCTTGTGATACCGTGATCCATTAAATCCTTAATCTCATCTGGAAGGATTACACCACCTCCACCACCGAAAATGCGGATATGTCCAGCTCCTTTTTCCTGAAGCAAATCGTACATATACTTAAAGTACTCATTGTGCCCTCCTTGGTAGGAAGTCAAAGCAATGGCATTGGCATCCTCTTGAATGGCAGTATTCACCACTTCTTCAACAGAACGATCGTGCCCAAGGTGAATGACCTCTACCCCCGTTGCCTGAATGATACGACGCATGATGTTAATCGCTGCATCGTGACCGTCGAACAATGAGGCCGCAGTTACAATACGTACTTTATTTTTTGATTGGTAAGATTTCTGTGTTTCCATACTCCTTATATAGTCGATAAAATGGACTGCAAAATTAGAAAAATTAAGCAGAACATAAGATTGATGCTAATCTCCTAAATTACATAACTTTGGCAGCTTATGGAAACGTGGGCTACATATGGATATTGGGGATTATTTCTTTCTGCTTTTTTAGCGGGATCTATTATACCTTTTAGTGCAGAGCTTTTAATCGGAATTCTACTCTATCAAGGATTTCCACTAATTCCCTTAGTATTAGTTGCTACTCTTGGTAATTGGCTCGGCGGTTACACCGCCTTTTTTATGGGCTATTATACGCGTTGGGATTTAATTGAAAAGTATTTAAAAATCAATCCTGATAAAATTCAAAGCTTTAGCTGGAAGGATAAATTCTCAACGGAAGTCCTTGCCCTTCTTTGTTGGATCCCTATTCTTGGAAGTCTCATTTTGATTAGCCTTGGCTTAATGCGAAGCTCAATCTTCAAAACGGGAGTCTTTATGTTTATCGGTCGTTTGGGAAGGTATTTTATTTGGGCGCTATTGAGTTTGGAAGTAATTAATACTTTTTAGTTGGTTTTTGGTTGTTTGACTATTTACAAAACTGTAAACCGCTCAACATTCACAGTTAACAGTTCACCAACGAATAGTAACTTGGCTCATTATTTGCTATTTTTAGATTGATATAAACTAGACCAATGAAAAAACTTAGCCTCCTCTTATTATTAGTTAGCAGTGTAATCCTTGCACAAGACCGAACTCTTGTGATAAACGAGTGTATGCCTAACAACACCCTTACGGCAGCTGATCAAGATGGGGAATACAACGACTGGCTAGAGCTTTATAATATCTCAAACGCTTCGGTAAATCTTCAGGGATATTTTCTTTCTGATAGGAGAAGTGAACCGACAAAATTTCAATTCCCAAACGTTTCAATTGCAGCTCAAGACTATCTAATTATATGGGTAGACAAGGATTCTATGCAAGATGGATTACACACCAACTTTAAACTCAGCGCCAGTAGCGAGCAGGTTTACCTCTTCAATTCTGACACAAATCTGATTGACTATGTACACTTTTTTAATATGCAAGCTGATGAATCGATTGCTCGTACAAAGGATGGAAATGGTCCTTTCGAGATAACAAGTCCTTCGTATAATTCATCCAACGGAAATAATCCATCGGGAATTGTAATTAACGAGTGGATGGCGTTTAACGACAGTGCCGAAATGGACGAATATGACGAGTACAACGACTGGATTGAGCTCTACAATAATAGCAATCAAGCCATCAACCTAAATGGTTATTATCTTTCCAACAAAGTTACCGAACGCACCAAATATCAATTCCCAAACATCACAATCGGTGCCCACGACTATTTAATATTATGGGCAGACCAAGATAGCTTCCAAGGCGATTTACATCTACCCTTTAAGTTAGACAGCGAAAGGGATGATATTATTTTATCGAGGCCAGACACCAGTACGATCGACTATTTTAGTTTTAGTGATGCACTTAGCAATTTGAGCATCAGCAGGTATCCAAATGGAATAGGAAACATTCTAACAAGCGCTCCTACACAGTCCAATTCGAATGTGAATTATGTAGGTCTACAAGACTTGCAGAATGGATTATTCACACTCTCACCAAACCCTGCAAAGGACCATATTAACATTAAACATTCAGAGGGTGTCATCAAATGGACTATCATAGATATCAATGGTCACCATTTACTCAGTAAAAACACCTTAAGTCAAAACTCAATTGATATTAGTCTTTTGAGTATAGGAACTTACTTTCTTCAGCTTGAAACTCCCAAAGGTATTATCATTAAAAAATTCTCCAAGAAACAAGACTAGCTCATTCTTTTAAAGCGCTAACTACCAGGTGACAAGATTGAAAACGACTTTTCAAAAAGCAATTTTTTCAAAGGGTTTCAATCTTCGTTTTTTATTGTATTTTTGCAGCGAAAATTTTCAAACAACACATGGCAAACATCCAAGAACTTCAACAAGCTGTAAGTCAAGTACGTAGAGATATTGTACGTATGGTTCATGCAAACAATTCGGGTCACCCTGGTGGATCACTAGGTTGTACTGAGTATTTAGTTGCATTGTACTTCGAAATAATGAAACACGACTCTTCATTTAAAATGGACGGTAAAGGCGAAGATTTATTCTTCCTTTCTAACGGTCACATCTCCCCTGTTTTTTATAGCGTACTAGCACGTTCAGGATATTTTGATGTCGCCGAATTAGCTACTTTCCGTAAGATTGACTCACGTCTTCAAGGTCACCCAACAACACACGAAGGTTTACCTGGAGTGCGTATGGCATCGGGTTCTTTAGGACAAGGGATGTCGGTAGCGATTGGTGCTGCACAAACGAAGAAGTTGAATGGCGACAATCGTATCGTTTATTCCCTTCACGGTGATGGCGAATTACAAGAAGGTCAGAATTGGGAAGCAGCAATGTATGCTTCTGCAAATAAAGTAGACAACCTAATTTGTGCAATCGACCTTAACGGACAACAAATAGATGGCAGTACTGATGAGGTGCTAAACATGGGGAGTCTTGAAGCTAAGTTTACAGCTTTCGGTTTTGATGTTATCACGGAGAAAGAAGGTAATAATATGGAGAAAGTTCTTGCAATTTTAGCAGAAGCTAAATCGAGAACTGGAAACGGAAAGCCTATTTGTATTTTACTTCACACCGAAATGGGACATGGAGTAGATTATATGATGGGATCTCATAAGTGGCACGGTGTTGCCCCTAACGACGAAGAGCTAGCCAATGCATTAGCTCAAAACGAAGAAACATTAGGAGACTACTAAAAGCCACATCAGATGAAAAAATATACGTACACAGAAACAAAAGATACCCGTTCGGGATTTGGTGCTGGTCTTGTAGAAGCCGCTCGTAAAAACCCTGAAGTTGTTGGTTTATGTGCAGATCTTACAGGATCTTTAAAAATGAACGCTTTTGCAGATGAGTTCCCTGAGCGTTTCTTCCAAGTAGGAATTTCTGAAGCCAATATGATGAGTATGGCTGCAGGGATGACCATTGGTGGTAAGATTCCTTTTACGGGAACTTTCGCCAACTTCTCTACCTCTAGAGTATACGATCAAATTCGTCAGTCGATTGCTTATTCTGACAAAAACGTTAAGATTTGTGCTTCTCACGCTGGTTTAACGCTAGGTGAAGATGGTGCAACTCACCAAGTTTTGGAGGATTTAGGAATGATGAAAATGCTTCCAGGAATGGTGGTTATCAATCCTTGCGATTACAACCAAACGAAAGCCGCTACTATGGCGATAGCTGAATATGTAGGTCCTGTTTACCTACGTTTCGGTCGTCCTAAAATGCCCGTTTTCACTCCTGCAGACCAAGATTTTAAAATTGGTGAAGCTATTATGTTAAACCAAGGTGCTGATGTAACTATTCTAGCTACAGGACACTTAGTATGGGAAGCTATTGAAGCAGGACATATTCTTGCAGAAATGGGTATAGATGCTGAGGTAATCAATATTCATACGATTAAGCCTTTGGATGCAGAAGCTATTTTGAAATCTGTTGAAAAAACAGGTTGTGTAGTTACTGCCGAAGAACACCAAATGAACGGTGGTTTAGGTGATAGCGTTGCTCAGTTATTAGCACTTAAGAATCCTACGCCATTAGAAATGGTTGCTGTAAACGATACTTTTGGTGAATCGGGTGTGCCTGCTCTCTTGATGGAGAAATATGGCTTGACTCGTACAGACATCGTTAAATCTGTTGAAGCAGTGATGAAAAGAAAATAAGATTACACTTTATATAGATTATTAAAAGAGGCTTCGGCCTCTTTTTTTTATGTTTTAGTTTCTGAAATGATTTTCTGTATATTCGACACTGAAATACAAATATAGCATGGCTCTGCATCAACATATAATTGACAACAATACCGAAATGAAATTAGATATCATTATTCCTATTTACAATGAGGAAAAATCGATTATTGAAGTAATCAATAGGTTAACAAATCTAGATTATACAAACTTAGTTAGCTCTTATGAGATAACTATAGTTAATGATTGCTCAACGGATAATACTGCCCTTATAATAGATGAATTAGCAAAAGACAGAGACAATATAAAGATATTGGCTCATGACATCAACAAAGGAAAAGGTGCGGCTGTTAGAACAGGCATTCAAAATACTAATGGGGGTCTCATTGTTATACAAGATGCCGATTTAGAACTCGAGCCTTCAGATATTATAGTGATGCTAGAACAGATGAAATTATTGAATCTTGAATTCATTAATGGATCGCGGTATATGCCAGGGATTATCAGACCTCTGTACTCTTATACGAGGTATTTTTTCAATAAACTTTTCACAAAACTAACTTCCATCCTAATTAATGTTCGCATAACTGATTTGGCTTGTGGCTACAAATTATTCTCAAGGAGTATATACAATCAAATTAGTTTAAATGAAAATAGGTTTGGCTTCGAGGCAGAGCTATTAATCAAAGTTGTACGATTAAAAAGAACTTTAATAACTGAGGTTCCCGTTCATTATTTCCCTCGGAATGTTGGCGATGGAAAGAAAATTACAAACCTCGATGGATTTAAAATATTTTGGACCATCATCAAATATGGGTTGTTAAGGCTAAAATAAATGATTCATTTTTTAAAACATAAATTATCATTTGACAAGAAGAATAGTATTCTTTTTGCAATCTTAATCATACTTACAATTACTAATTTTAATATTAAACGATGGGAAAGTAAAAAAGTAATCAATTGGGATGTAACCTCCTATTACGCTTATTTGCCTGCGATTTTCATTCACAATGATTTAAGTCTGGGATTTATTGAAGGCAGAGAACAATACTACTCTAACAATCAAATGTTTTGGCCCGAAACTTCACCAAACGGAGCTAAAATTATTAAAACGACTATGGGGATGTCTATTTTATATGCCCCATTTTTCGCAATTGGTCATTTAGAAGCAATTTTAACGAATCAAAGTACCGATGGGTTTAGCATTCCTTATCATAAATGGATACACCTCTCCGCACTTTTTTATTTAGCTTTTGGCTTGTATTTTTTGAATAAATTTTTGATTAAAAAATTTAATGCAACGAGTTCCTCTGTCACAATTTTAGCCATAATTTTTGGGACCAATCTATTTTATTATGCTACTACTGAGGCTTCGATGTCGCATGTTTATAATTTCTCTTTAATAAGTTCATTTATTTACTTTTTCGATGATTGGCATCACAAAGCTACTCTCAAAAAAAGTATCGTTATTGGCATATTATTAGGCTTGATCATCTTGATAAGACCTATTAATATGTTAATCGTTTTGTTTTCACTAACCTACAATGTAACTAGCTTAAAGTCATTAAGAAACAATTTCAAACTTTTCTTTAATGACTATTTGAAATTATCCATTATTATACTCCTTGTGTCGGTTGCAATTAATATCCCTCAATTAGTGTATTGGAAGATGTATACTGGCGACTGGCTGTTTAACTCTTATGTTGGAGAAACATTTTATTTCGCAAAACCACATATAAAAGATCTACTTTTTAGCTTTAGAAAGGGATGGTTATTATACACTCCTATCATGGGATTATCAATTCTCGGATTTATCGTTTTATATAAAAAATCTACAAGGATATTTTGGAGTTCGATAAGTACATTTATTGTTTTCACCTATGTAGTTTCTAGCTGGTGGTGTTGGTGGTATGGTGGCTCATTTGGACTAAGAGCTATGGTCGATATTTATCCTATTCTCGCTATCCCACTAGCTGCTTTAACTTTTCATATTTTCAACTCTAAAAAAGCTTTAATACATTATATTTATTCTGGCATATTATTCATTTTCATCTCCCTCAACTTGTTCGAAACTTTGCAGTATAGACATACTATAATCCATTGGGATAGCATGACTAAAGAAGCCTACTTTAACTGCTTTGGGAAACTTCAGGTTGATGAAGATTTTAAAACACTATTAAGGGCACCTGATTCTAAAAGTGCTCGAGCTGGGGAAAAAGAATATTTAAACCATCCCTAAGCGAATAGAGCTTGTTATTTATTAAGTAAAAATAAAGGCCTTTATAATTATGCTGGTTGAAGATCTTTCTTCAACTTCGAGTATTACCCAACAAAAAGAAAAATAAATGCCTTAGTTAGTTTCAAACTAGGTTATAACCATATCTGGAATCAGTATAAAGGAGGTAGAGGAACCATACTTGGTGAAGTGTTATCAGGATTGAATTTTATCCTTGACGAGGGTTATAGTACTTATTTAAAAAGTGGTTTGTTATTTACACAACAATCCTTATTTATACCAATCCGTTTAGGGTTTACATTCTAAAAGAGGCTTCGGCCTCTTTTTTTTTACCATTTTGACAGTCCTCAATTTATAGATTATCAAAAGACACTAAAATTATTACTACATTAGATGTCTTATGAAAACTATAGCCCCCCTACTAATCTACTTTCTTTCCCTATTACATTGTCAGAATACTATTGCGCAACAAACATTGGGTTTATTTACTAATTCTCCTCAAGCGTTAGAAGGATATACCCTTTTCAGTCCACACGATAGTAAAACCACCTACCTTATCGATAATTGCGGAGAGTTAACACACAGTTGGGAAAGTGAGTACGAACCGGGATTATCAGACTATTTACTTGAAAATGGAGTGTTACTTCGAGCTGGGAGAAATCCAGGTCAAGGTGGAGGAAGTGGTGTCGTTGAAATGATTGATTGGGACGGGACTGTTATGTGGAGTCACTCAGTAATCGAAACACATGGTAGGCAACATCACGATATTGAATTATTACCAAATGGCAATATTTTACTCATTGTTTGGGACAACAGAACACAAGAAGAAGTCGATCAGACAGGTAGCACTACCATAAACAACCATTTGAATTCAGAACAGATTGTTGAGATACAACCAGATTTAATTAATGGAGGTGCCACAGTTGTATGGGAATGGAAAGCATGGGATCACCTAATACAAGATGCCGATACAGATAAAAACAACTATGGTGTCGTCTCTGCGCATCCCGAAAAAATTGACATTAACTTCTTAAATCACAACAATCCAGATTGGCTTCACTTTAATGGAATAGATTACAATGAGGAATTGGATCAAATCATGATTAGTGTTCGTAATTTTAGTGAGTTC
>Ga0208879_1004603_pt1 | contig 10687 bp, 4 predicted proteins | sample Knorr_S15_td_Bot_FD_185605 | JGI IMG/M metagenome (GOLD analysis project Ga0208879, IMG submission 185605) | Marine microbial communities from Southern Atlantic Ocean transect - Knorr_S15_td_Bottom_ad_5009_LV_A (SPAdes) (version 2) | ecosystem: Environmental > Aquatic > Marine > Oceanic | place...
TCAATTCCATCGCCATCAGGAGAAAAAGGATTGGGTGAAAAAGAGAGGGTACCTTTATTTGGGATGCTAGGGAAAAAAAGACTATTTTGGGTGCCTGGTGTTAAGCCATCATCTCCAACGGCGATTCCCCAGTTATTCGGTTCATTGGAAATATCAGTGATTCGATATTTTTCGGTGGAACGATATGGCATTATGGACCAATTCTCATCGTACCTTAATGAATCAATTATAGATTCCGTATGATCAAGAATGTAAATGGTTTCGGATGAATTATTTAATCCCGGCAACCCATTTACCGGATAAATAAAGATGGAAGAGTCTGGAACAATATCCATCCAAGATGAATCTCCACCAATCAAGCAATATGCGTTTGGTACAAGATAAAGATTGGGTAAGAGTCCTTTTGACCCGCCCTTATCCATAATAGACCATCCCAGTGTATTCATATGAAGTTGAGGAATAATTTCAACAAATTCGGATTCAGTTGTATCCGGCATTGGATAAAATTCATTAATCATAACATCACCAAAACGGTAACGGACAGGGAGTATAAAGTTTGCAATATTATTTTCTAGATTCCCGTCATTGGGAATATTCAAAATGATGACCAAGGTATGAACCCCAGATGGAGGTGACGTTATTGTGATTTCAATAATAGCTGTGTCTCCCATTAAAATCATGGGAATATATCCCTCGCCAATTTCTTCGTCATTCCATTCTATTGAAAATGTTCCATCAATCGTGTCAATTCCAGTATTTGCAATTGGGATAAACAAAGTAACCAATGAATCCGGGAATGGTGGACTAGGAGAATAATAAATAGAATCATTTAGAATCATCCCATCTGTATCAAGTATCATTATACTATTTTGAGTTCCAGGTGTTAACAGAATATCAGGGTTGGCAATTCCCCAATTCCCAAGATTATCAGATGCATAAGATGGTCGTTTCTTTTCTGTGGATCTATCTTCTTCAAGAGGCCAGAATTCATCATAGGAAAGGGAATCAATAATAGAACCCGTGTGATCAAAAAGGAATAAAGCATCAGCAGAATTATTCAATCCCGGAAAATTAGGGAGTACATTAAAGTGTGCCTGATCTGGTATAAGATCTACAATGTTCGAGTCGGAAGATAAAATAATATAGGCTCCGGTTGAAACAGATAAAGAGTCAAATAAAATAGGATCACGCTGATTATCGGAAATTCCCCACCCTACCATTTCAATTTCATTAAGTGAAATAATTTCAATGAATTCAGATTGTTCGTTATTAGGAGATGTCATGAATTCGTTGATCAAACAGGTGCCAAAAGGGAAACGGATGTTTAAGGTCAGCACTGCAGTGTCATTTTCTGGATTGCTGTCGTTGTTGATATCGATAATGACCGTAAGTAGGTGGCTTCCCGGGCCAGGTGCATTGATCTCTGCTACCATAATAACCGTATCACCGGATGAAATGACAGGGATGATTCCTTCAACGATCTCCTCATCTAAAAATTCTATAGAAAATGTGCCTTGGATAGAATTCATTCCATTATTATAAATTGGAATTTGTAGCGTTACGATTTCATAAGATGATGGAATTTGCGGAGAATAAGATAGTATATCAGGCAGGATCATACCATCTTCACTTACAATGATAATGCTATTTTGAAACCCCGGTGTTAAGGAATATTCAGAGTCCGAAATTCCCCAATTTTCCGAATGATTTGACAAAAAAGTTGGATGCCTTTTTTCAGTTGAACTTTCCGATTCTAATTCCCAGTTACTATCATAATTAAGAGAATCTATAATGGATCCGGTATGATCAAAAAGATAGATCCCATCTGAAGTATTATTCAAACTTGGGAATCCTGATGGTGTTAAAAAAGAAACATTATTAGGTACGATGTCAATGATGTTTGAATCGGATGATAAAACAATGTAATCACCATTGGAAATCAATAAAGAACTCATTGTAACGGGATTCTGTTGGTTATCTGAAATTCCCCATCCTACCATATCCATATTGTCGAATGCAATGAGTTCCACGAATTCTGATTGGTCGTTGTTTGGGGCTGACATGAATTCATTGATCAATACCGTCCCAAATGGATATCGGACCTTAATTGTATCTGTTGATATATTGTCTGAGAAATCTTCATCCCCGTCTAAATCAAGGGAGATAGTTATTTCGTGTATTCCGGATAAAAATGGTTCGAGGGTGATAGGAACAAGCGTTGTATCCCCTAATCCGCCGGAAATCATAGGAGATTCAAATAACCCCTGACTGGAAGAGATAGATACTAATCCATTAAAGATGGATGTACCCTTATTGAGTATTGGAACATTGAGAATAATCTGATCTGAATCAGATGGGATAACTGGCAGGTAATAGATGCCATTGCCAATTATAGCACCATTTATATTTAAAGGCGTAACGGAATTTTGATCCCCAATAGTAGATCCAGATGGTGACGTTGATAATCCCCAGTTTTCAGGGAGATGAGAGGAATCACTTTCATAGATTTTTTCAAAAGAGATGCCTTGGGTGATGTTCCAGGATGATGAATAGGTTAGTGAATCAATCAAGGTATCAAATGGATCAAAGATCCGGAGTTCGTCTCCACCATTATTCAATATTGGAAATCCACCCTCAGGAACAAGATAGGGAATCCCGGCAGGGACTGAATCCGCCAATGTAGAATCAGCCGCAATGACAGCATAGTTCCCTGTATCAATAATGGTTGAATTCAATCCAAAATTTGATCCTGCATTGCTGTCCGTAATTCTCCAATTCTCAAGATCGATCCATGTGGAACTAATATTCACAATCTCAACAAATTCAGGATTATCTGTATTCGGCCTGGGGATGAATTCATTCAGAACAACCGATCTAAAAATGTATCGCACTCCCAGAATTGTAGAATCCGTATCATTCAGAGTATTCGTGTCACCAGTTGCCACTACGGTCACTACAACTGCATGAGATCCAGAATTGAAAGGTCCTATTTCCAGTTCAAAATCTGCTGTATCTAATTCTGAAATAACACCAAGATATTCACTTGTAACAAGCTCACCATCCACGGTGACATTCACTTCCGGTTCCGTTGCTGAAAGCCCAACATTAACGACTTGCCCCATTAGGGTTGTTGTTGCTCCAGTTGAGATCACCGATGGGGATAGTGACAAATTAGTGATGGTAAAATCAATAGAATCCGGCGTGACGGAATTCAAAATTCCTGGCGTTCCCAGCGAGTCCTGGCTCTGGGTCCAGTTGGATGGAATATTGTCCAGGTGATTCCGAATTCGCTCTAAAGAGAATCCATCTTGAGCCCAGTCGCCCCACCCAAATGTTTCCATAATTTGTCCCGTGGAATCCAAAAGAAACAATGAGTCCGATGTGGACAGTCCATTCCCAATACTGGAATCATCCACCTTGATCAAAACTGTATTTTCGGGAATGATCGAATTATAGATCCCGGTCTCAAAAGTGTAATCCCCTTCCAAGATCAACCCGTAAGACAAAGGCGGAATTTTGAGTCCGTACCCGCTGTCTATAAGGGCATCTGTGCTGGAGCGATCCTGAATAGACCAACCTTCAAGGTCCAGTGTATCCGTTTCAGACGGATTAAAAAGTTCTACAAATTCGTTGGGTGAATCAGTTCCCTCCAGATCGTACATGATCTCCGTGATCAAAATTTGTTGGGAGATAAGGGGAGACTGAAATATCAACAATTGAAGCAATAAGATAAAAGAAGTTGAAGAATGCCTGATCATCGTATTTAAAATCAATCCGTCAGAAATTTTTCCAATCGTTCTTTCAATTCTTGGCGCGTCTCCCGAAAATTATCCAGTAATTCCGAACTCCAGCCCCGAAAGGGATTATCAATACTCCAATGAATCCGTTGAACATCACCGGGGAATACGGGACAAACCTGATTGGCATTATCACAAACGGTGATCACAATATCGATTCTTTCGTTTAAATAATCATCAGTAGCATCAGATGTATGTTTCGAGATATCAATGCCCCATTCTTCCATGACCGCAATGGCATTAGGATGCACTCTGCTTGGATGAGTCCCACAACTGAATACCTCAAAGCGGTCTCCGGCCATATCCTGGAGCAATCCTTCTGCGATTTGGGAGCGACAACTATTCCCGGTGCAGACAAAAAGAACTTTTTGTTTTTGTGACATGGTTAAAAATAAGATTATAAATAAAAATAACTTTTACTATTTCAACAAAACCATTTTATTTGATTTCGTAAACATTTCCCCGGTTTCTTTGGATTTTGCCATGAGTGAGTAAAGGTAAACACCTGAAGAAACCGATCTGCCATTTTTATCTTTTCCATTCCAAGTGCTTTGGTATGTTCCGCTTGGTTTAAATGAATCAACCAGTTTGATAATTTCTCTTCCCGACAAATCATAAATAGTTAGCATTACATAACTGTTTTCGGGTAAACTAAAAGAAATAGTAGTGATTGGGTTAAATGGATTAGGATAGTTGGTAATGAGACTATACTGTTTAGGAAGTGTAACATCAATTTTTGTGGGAGCAGTTTTACCTATTTTTATGGTAGCCAACATACCTAAACCAGTATTGGGGAAATTTGTAGCCAACCTTTCATATTTTACTGTGATTTTTTCTTCATCTTGTATTGTTCTTCCTGCTGTTTGTCCCATTAATTCAGCCAGTAATGCCGATTCATATTCTATTTTAGGTTCAAACTCGCTATTGGGATAATCTGCCATAAAAGAAGCAATCATGGTTTCTGCATTAACATAGTCACCGATTACAATCTGTTTCGTGATTCCATAATTTCTCGCATATTTCTCAAGGTCAGTCCCGGGATAATCTGCAACATAACTTGCTAAGAGAACGATTAATTCCTGCAGTTGTCCTGCTTTTCCCATACAACGAGCTAATCCTGTCAGCGCCCATAAAGCATCGCGGTTAGTCGGGTCAGATTCTATAATACTTCTATAGGCTTGAGCTGCTCCAGTATAGTCTCCACTGGCTTCCACTCTTAAAATAATGATGTCATCCCAAATGGGAGGACCATCATAATAAATGTCATTAACAGTGGGTTCCCAAATAACATCGCCACCTAATAATGAATTAGGTGAACTCACGAGGCAATTCGTGTTTGAATTCCAATTATTGACTTGTGCATATATGGGTCTTTCATGGAAAGAATCATTCTCTATATCATGGGTATTGTCAATTCGATTATGGCCTTCGTAAAAGTTGCTTAAATCCCAATAGATCCCCAACCAGGGTTGTGCATCCTGAAAAACACCTATACCAACATTATTACCAATGATTTCATTATTGTTCCCAGCACATCCCAAATCTGCATCTTCCTGAAATAGCCACGGTTCACTAAACGCATCTGAATAAATCCCAAATTCGTCATTATTGTTAAACTGGTTATTATAAAGATTGACTATCGCTCCGTACGATGTTGCTAACCCAAAAGGTGAATTATTAAATTGTGAGTTCCTAATCGATGAAACCAGTCTGGACTCTCCGGGTCTTGAAGCTAAAAGCAACCCAACCTGATTGGATTCAAAGGTGCAATTGTTAATTTCAAAATGACCTCCTTCAATAACCATGCCAAGATTTGTATTTATTTGGCAATTTGATAAATTACCTGTAGTGGATTTTGCCCAAACAAACCCTACATTTTCAATATTGGTATGGCTCATTGTAACTTCAGTATTATTGAATGAAATAGACCCATTCCCTGAAATAATAACCGGGTTTTCTTCTATGCCATTGGAGATCAGTTCACCATCTACTTGGACAGAGATATTATTACCAAGAGAAATGGATGTATTCTCATAAATTGTGATAATATTGTCAGGGTTAATTTCTAGGTCATTAGATATTATTATTTCACCAGACAAATACATATCATTATCAATGGAACCACTGAGACCATTAGTTAACCTGAAAAGCTTTCCTTCGCCCGGTTTTAATCTTACTGTAAACGTGTTTTCACCGGTTCCAAAATAACGGTAAGCTACGCGATTTTGGTCTCCATCCCAGGGTTCTAGAGATGCAAGTACATCCTCCAGTAAATAATTTGAATTTATATTGAGTGTAACTGTTAATGTTTGATCTTCATACTCAAAACATTCACCATCATTTTCTAAGCAACATCTTTTATTAACTAAAATAAAATATTTTTCTCCGGTTGTTTGGTGCTGAAAATGCCCGATTTGGATATAGGGGTTTTCGGGATATTCTTCTGATTGAATACTTTGAACTAATATTTCATCTGACATGGGATTATTATCATAATTTGGGCCATTATCAGAAGTAGAATATGTATTGAGCCAATTGAGGTTTAAAAGGTGTGGAGCCAACAAACCCAATTGGTTATTTAGTTTTTGAACTTCATAATATTTTTCATTAGGGATATAAGGCCCTAACGAAGGATCATAAATGTTATCCTCACCAGGATCAATTTGGCCATTATTATTCGCATCAATGGTAACCAAGCCGTGATGTCTTTTATCAAAGTGACCTGTAGAATACAAAAAGTACATGATTCCCTTTACATTGTAAGAAAGTGCCAACCAAACTTGAGCAGAAATTTCTGAAATAAGAGGCTCACGAAAAGTAATATGTATATTGCCAAGACTGTCAATATCACTTGTTGATTGTACTTGGGGTGTGAAAATGAAGGGTATACCATAGTTATAGGTATCAAAGCTCACTTGGGCTATCCGTCCAGTTTGGTCATCCCAAGCCTCCTGTAAGGTTCTATGGTATGATCCCTCATAATCCGAATTATGGGATGTTGACTGACCTTCAATTTCCTCCCCATATATTGGATAAAAATTAAATATCACAGTTGAAGGATCAACAAAATCAAGGTATTTGTATTTTCGTATCCCTCGAACACCCCAAGCAGCAATAGCCCCTAATATTTCAGTTTCAGTTGTTTCCTTCGCTAATTCATTTAGCTTCCCTAATGAATGATATTCATTTAATCTTGGTTCATCCAAATGAAAACTGTGAAGCATTCCCAATTGTCCACCATTCAAATTATAGGCTAAGCTGAAGGAATTGCTAATTGTATTATAATAACTTAGAGAGTCAGAGGAGGTAAATAAATTTTGATTGTTATGAGATCTGAGCTCAAATCCATCTAAATAAAAATCAACATTTCCATGCCAAACCATGTCTACATGGGTCTTTATGCGATTGGTTTGACTTGTGTGGGAATTAAAATCCATATTAAATGGGTGTTTTAAATATTCCAATTCACCGGGTGTTAAAAAATCGCTAACCAAAAATGAAATACTGTAATTATTTAATGTTGGCAGTGTGGTTGCGGTTTCTTCATAAGACCCGGGGTGGACAGATTGGTGTTCATTTAATAATTCGTTATTTGTCGAGTTATCCATTTCATATAAATTAAATGTAACCACCGTATCAGTGGGTTCGGCGGTCCCAATATTGTCAATAAACCCTTCGATAAAAAGATTAATATCAATGTTACTGTACCGCCAGTATCCTGCCCAAAAACCGGCTCCGTCTAGCACTTGGCCCGCTACATGAGTTCCAACTAGAGATCTAATATAATAGATATCATCGTTATAATCATAATTAGTCCCACCATTATCAAAATAAAATTCAGCCCTGCTAAAAAGATCCCCATCCAATAAATAATAAGCATCATTTAAGTGGCGTTCAAAATCATTTTCGTTTATATTAAAGCCTACAGGCCAAATTTCCTGATATCCTTTTTTGATATAATTTTTATTGCTGCCTCCTAAAATAGCACTTGTTACCTGTAAATCGTATGATAGCAGTGTTTCCAGATAGTCTGGATCAAAATACGAATTCGTATTTTTTGCATGAATAATATTAAATCCTGCTTCAGAAAGATCCTGTGCATAATAGTTGTAATTCCTAGGGTGATAATCTCCAAACTGATCTTGAGATGAGGCAGTAAAAGGATCGGTGAAAATAATTTTCGGAAAAAACTCTTGGGACAATCCCAATGAAAGGAAGAGTAGGATGTATAAAATATTATATTTCACTTTAATAATATTACCTTTTGAGTATTTTTATAGATATTAGATTCTAATTGAATAAAATAAATACCTGAAGAAAAAGATGAAGCATTCCAATTTATCAAATGCCGCCCCATATATTGGTTCCCTTTAAATATTCGATCCACCAACAAGCCTCTGATGTTGAAAACTCGGATATTAATAGATGCATTTTTATAAAGTTCGTAGGGGATGATTACCACCGGATTAAATGGATTTGGATAGGGAGTATTGAGACTAAAATGTGCCGGGGAAATTGTTTCCCTATCCAAGCCCACATAATTATTATGCCAGGTTGAATCTCCGGCATAGATATAAAGATGCCCTCTTTGTTGGAACCCAGTATAATTCCAACTTGTAAACCCAATATCATTTAATCCGTCATTATTTACATCTCCCACCCACATAATTGATGCCCCGGCATATAATGCAGGACGGGGTTCACCATTATAAGAACCCACCCAGGTAAAATTAGGACTAGAATGCATTTCAGGACCGCCTAAATACAAACAAACCATTCCAAATGGATTAGCACCCCACTTATACCCTAATAAAAGATCATTATAACCATCACCATTCACATCCCCGGGGTAAGCTACATTTCCACTATGGAACCCGTATGGCAATTCCAAAATATCATACACCTCTTCCGGTGTATAATGGGGGCCTCCCTTAATGATAGTTTTTGTTCTGTTATTCACATCCCAATTTGGAACGGTATCTAACACTCGTGCATAAATTTCGGGATACCCATCGCCATTAAAGTCATCCATAAACTCTATTGAGTGAATAATAGAATCTTCACTCATGGTAAAAGGCATGATAGTATCCGGTTCAAGTTGAATATCAGGGCCATAAAAAGCATACCTAACTTTATTTGTATCAGGGTCTGGATACCCCCACACATCTAAGGTTGTCTTTAAAAGAAATTCGGGAATACTATCGCCATTAATATACCCCGGCATATAGGGATATTGCCGGCCCCCCAATTGTATTAGGGTTGAATCAGTTTCAGCTTCCCACGAGAATTCAGGAATAGTATCCATATCGGGTCCGCCATAATGTAATACGGCATATGGCGCAAAGTCATTAATTCCTCCGGCTTGGCCGCCCAAATCGTCAAACCCATCATTATTAATATCTCCAACAATTCTATAACCAAGACCGCTATCCGGGTTATAGAATTCGGGCAATGAAATATCCGGTTCTTCGTGCAAACTATCGCTCCCGAAGTACCAATGCCGATTAAGGCCAAAATCTAAAAGGGTATCCCCATTTAAATTGCCGGTGTATTGTGGTGACCCTATATAATTCCCTTGATTCTCTGTAAAAATAAAATCCGGTTCCGTATCCATGGGGTCACCCCCATAGTAAAAATAATAATAAAATTCATCATTTATTTTCCTTAAACTAAGAATATCATCATACCCATCTCCATTTTGATCCCCTATCCCTCCAAAAATAACATATACACTACTATCAACACTTTCACCCATTATATGGAACAATAATGTCGGGTAGTTTGGTTGTGCCATTATAAAAGATTGAAAAATGATAAGAATCTGAATGATTCTATAAAGTTGATTTTTTGAAATATTCTGCCACATTTCAATTAATTTAACACATTTAAATTATAATGACACCCGAAATATCTTTGAAACCATTTAGTATTTAGGATATTGAATTTTGTATTTTTATTCATGAAAAAATCAGGAAAATCATCACATCCCTTCATTGGTCTTGCAGGAAACATTGGTGTGGGTAAAACCACTTTTACCACCCAAATAGCTGAACGACAGGGTTGGATTCCATTTTACGAATCTGTTTCCGATAATCCTTACTTGAATGATTTTTATGGCGACATGAAACGGTGGAGTTTTAACCTGCAGATCTATTTTCTTCACAAACGGTTTGAATCCCATTTACAAATGTCCAAGTCCAATAGGGGTGTGATCCAGGATAGAACCATCTACGAGGATGTGGAGATCTTTGCAAAAAATCTTCATGAAATGGGGAATCTGTCAGATCGGGATTGGGAGAATTATTGCGGATTATTTGCCGCAATGACATCTTTCCTGAAAAAACCGGATCTCATTGTTTACCTTCGGGCATCCACAGATACTTTATTGAATCGGATCCAATCCCGGGGTAGAGGATACGAAGATTCCATCGATCCGGAATATCTCCATAGTTTAAATATGTCTTATGATAAGTGGATCAGCACAGTCACCGATTACCCTGTATTAATAGTAGAAACTGATAGGTTTAACATTTTTGAAGATAAGGAGCAATTTTCGGACATTGAAAAGCAGATTCTCAAGAAGATATAAGTTATTTTTCAGTAAATTTCAGGATGTCTGAACCACCACAAAATATCAATTCACCCCTGTTTACCAATCCACTGGAAACATTTCCGGGCCTATCCATTGATGATTTGAATAAATACTTGCCAGCCATCCGAACGGTGGAAGATATGGTAATGACAAATGATCATATGAAAGAAGGTCTTTTTCTGGCAAAATGCCTGCCTGGTCTAAAACAGGTCCCGGATCAAACCATGGACCTTATTATTGCCAACCCACCGGAAGATCCATGGAATTCGACCGAAGGTACTGGGCAGCGGATGACACT
>Ga0208879_1004605_pt1 | contig 10686 bp, 7 predicted proteins | sample Knorr_S15_td_Bot_FD_185605 | JGI IMG/M metagenome (GOLD analysis project Ga0208879, IMG submission 185605) | Marine microbial communities from Southern Atlantic Ocean transect - Knorr_S15_td_Bottom_ad_5009_LV_A (SPAdes) (version 2) | ecosystem: Environmental > Aquatic > Marine > Oceanic | place...
TTAAGTCAGCTTCATCAAGCGTGGTACTGGCACCCGTAAAGGAGTTGACTTCGGGAGTCTGTCCGGCATGTAATGCCGTCAATGCCGATAATCGTAAATTCTGCGGTGAATGTGCTGAATCATTACGCACTGTATGTCTAGGTTGCAATATCGAAATGGCGGTCTGGGACAAGATTTGCGGAGAGTGTGGCGGTCGCCAAACGGAGTTACAGCAACAGGCTACAGAAAAATCTGTTACAGAAATGGCTGCGATGGAAAAGGCTGCTGCGGAGAAGGCTGCAATTTTAGCTGGTGCTTCGATAACCAACACAATCGGCATGACGCTCAAGGAAATCCCCGCTGGCACATTCATGATGGGCTCACCTGAAACTGAAGAGGGCCGCGAGGACAATGAAACCCAACACAAGGTCACGATCAGCAAAGCGTTCTACATGCAAACCACGGAAGTGACGCAAGGGCAGTGGAAGGCTGTGATGCCAACTGTGCCGTGGAAGGGAACTACTATTTATGGTTTGGAGGGTGAGATTAAACCAAAAAATGCGAACGAGGGTGACAACTACCCAGCGACGTACGTAAGCTGGAACGACGCCGTTACATATTGTAAAACTCTGAGCCGTAAGGAAGGCAAAAACTATCGCTTACCCACCGAAGCGGAATGGGAGTACGCCTGTCGAGCGGGAACAGAGACAACGTGGAGCTTTGGCGACGATGAAAAGGAACTTGGTGATTACGCTTGGTATCGAGAAAACGCTTGGGATATTGATGAGAAGTATGCTCATCAAGTTGAATTGAAAAAGCCTAACGCGTTTGGGCTGTACGACATGCATGGCAATGTTTATGAGTGGTGCCACGATTACTTCGAAGAGGATTACTACAAGCAGTCTCCCGAAAAGGATCCAACGGGCCCGACGTCCGGCTCTTTCCGTGTTTTGCGGGGTGGGACGTGGAGCAACAGCTCGCGTGTCACTAGTTCCGCTCGCCGCGATGGGTACGACGCTGCTGACCGTGACCGCGCCCTCGGTTTTCGGTTGGTTCGTGAGTTGGATTAGTTCCGTAGTCATCCAGCGGCCACCAAACCCTGCTCATGTGTTCGTAGTTCAGTGACCGCACCACCGGGCCGCCGGGCTAGGATGATGCGTGGACTGGTCAAGCAGCTGGTGATCTTCAGGAACAGATTCTGCGGAAGCTGGAGTGAATCAGTAAACCAACGACTTACTCTTCGGCTGGAGCTTCTTCTTCGGCTGGAGCTTCTTCTTCGGCTGGAGCTTCTTCTTCGGCTGTAGCTTCTGTATTATCGTCAGTAGAATCTGTATTAGGATTAAGGGCATCATTCAGGAGATTCTTGAGTTTATCTGGAAAGTTTGCCATTGATGCTTCTGGGGTCCAATCAGATTCAGGAGCGACTGAGGCTGCTGGATCGACTGGAGCTTCTTCTTCGGCTTGTCGCTCTTCTTCGTCGTCGATGGTCCAATCTTCTTCGGTACCCATATCATTTAGCTCCCTTGAGTTTTAACTCGTTATACCACACGCCTAAGTGTTGCGTGTTGCGTTGCGTTGGCTGGAGTGAGTTAGTTGGTATTACATCCTTTTGCATACCGACCATTTTCTCGGTCAACTTCAACGTCCTGTTGAGCCTCCACAAAATCCAGTATCACCTGCTCTACCCTACCCTGTTCTGCCTCACCAAGATCGCTCCATATCGATGCTAACAGGGTCGGAGTAACGGAGACACCATTGCCTGAAGGGACTGTTTTAGGGACTGTTTTCACACCCTTCACCTTGGCGACCCTATATTTACCGAGTGAAATGCCGGTTTTTCGAGTCCCTCCTCCGCTACTTTTCGCCCCTGGCACGATCAGTGGGTGGGAGCTAGCAGCATCCACTTCTTGATTGCGGAACATAGCCTTTTTGCCAATTTTCGTTATACATGTAGCGTGTTTACATGCTAGTCAATTCCGTTTCCCGAGATTCCGACCTCTCCTGCGCCATGAGCCTCGCTGGGCCAGTTCAGTCAGTTGTATGTTCACGATGCACATCCTTAGTTGCATCGCTCAAACCATTTCGAGCCCAGTCATAGTGCCTGTGCTGCTGCCGAAGGTGTCGACCTCCAGTCCCAAACGTTGCAACATTGAAACGAAGAGGTTGGGCAGGGGGTAGTTGAGCTCTTGATTGAAGGCGAGATGCTGTCCATGCTTGAAGCCGCCGCCCGCCAGAATGACCGGCATGTTGCGATTGTCGTGACTGTTGGCATTGCCTAGCGTTGATCCCAGAAACACCATGGTGTTGTCCAGCAGAGAATCGCCACCTTCCTGGCTCTCGTTTAGCTTTCTGAGGAAGCCACCGAATTCTCGCATGATTGCCGATTCGACGACCGCCAGTTGCTTGAGCTTTGATTCGTCTTTGCCGTGATGCGACAGCATGTGGTAATCGGTATCCACTCCCGGAATAACGGGCACAGCGTTCATTCCCGGGTCGTACAGAGTGAGGAATCGCGTGGAGTCGGTCTGGATTGCCAGGTGCATCATGTCGTACATCAGCCGAGTCCGTTCGAGCATCTGTAGCCGGTCGAGTTGATCTTTGGGCGGCTTCACGTCGACGCTTGGTTTGGGACGGGCTGCCCATTCCTCCGCTTTGTGCAGTTGCGCCTCGGCTTCGCGGACGGCCGTGAAGTACTGGTCGAGCTTCTGTCGGTCGAGCTGACCGAGCCGTTGCGACATCCTTTTGGCGTTGCCCCGGACGACGTCCAGCACGCTCTGGCCCTCTCGCAAGCGTTGGATCTGCTTCGCCTTCTCTTCAGGCTTGCCTTCTAGGAAGAGATTTGCGAAGACGCGCGACGGTCGCCCCTCAGCCGGAAGTTCCACACCCGCGCGGGAATACGAGAGCCCCGTGCTGGCAATCGTCAGGGGCAGAGAGGCCAGTCGCGTTTCTCTACCGAGTTGCTCGGCTGCAAACTGATCGAGCGAGATTGAATTCTTGAATCCGGCACCCGTGGGATTCTTCGCGCACGACAGGAACGATTTATGCGCCAGATGGCCACCTCCGACGGAAGGATGCGAGGTTCCCGTGATGACGGTGAAGTCGTCGCGGAACTCGCCGATCTCCTTCAGGTAGTGGCTCAACTCATAATCTCGGCCCGCTTTTGTGGGATTGAAGTTCTGTGCGTGAAAGCCAAAAGCAATGTTGATTGCCACCATACGCCGCTTCACTACGGGGGCAGCCGCATTCGCGCTAGGCTGCATCGCATTCAAGAACGGTAAGCCGATGGCGACGCCCGATGATCGTAGAAACGTACGTCGTGAAAGCATAATTATCTTTCTCAATGTGGAGGAGCTGATTTGTGAAATTTCAATCGTGACTGTCGTATTGTGTCTCTTGCTTACGCTCTGGAGTACGATTTTCTGACCGATGGCAGTATTAGGGGCGGTGAAACGTGGGACTCTGAACGATCTCGTGTACGAGAGAACGCAAGCCGTATTGTTGGTTGCTCACTTTCGCCACAATTTCTTTAATGGCCGGGCGGTCGGAGAACCCAACGGTCCGTCCCAAGGAGTACGTCAGCAGCTTTTTAGTCAATCCCGCAGTGATTTGGTCGACGTCGTCCGCAAGTAGTTCTTTGAACCGTCGAATGTCGCTAAACGATTGGCCATCAGGTGTATGTCCCGTGGCATCGACAGGCCGTCCTAGTTTGTAGCTGACCCAGTCATGCGTGAACGGAGCTCGTTTTATATCTGGACGACGTCCCTCGCCGAGCGTGCGGTAATCGTCCCGCCACCCGCCGATGACGTCGAAGTTTTCCAGAGCGAATCCGGCCGGATCGATGTTACGATGGCAGACAGCACACGTGTCAATGTTTCGGTGTTTGGCGAGTTGCTCGCGGAGCGTCGTTGCGCCTCGAATATCGGGTTCGACAGTGGGGGTATTCGGCGGCGGTGGAGGGACCGGCGTGCCCATGATATTCTCCAGTACCCAGATTCCGCGAATAACTGGTGAGGAGTTCGAGCCGTTCGCGGTAACTTTGAGAATACTCGCTTGCGTCATGATGCCGCCACGGACACTGTCCGCCGGCAACGTCACCTTGCGAAACTCCAGTCCCTCAACGCCCTCGATGCCGTAGTGTTTGGCCAATCGCTCGTTGACGATCAAAAAATCGGAATCGACAATGTTCATCACGCTCAAGTCTTCGCGAAGCATCTCCTGAAAGAATTGCTGCGTCTCTTCGACCATGGAGATCTTCAGCAACTCGTCGAACTCGGGATACAATTTCTTGTCGGGCGTGGTGAAATCTATATCCTTCAAACCGAGCCACTGGGCCGTGAAATTGACAGTAAAGGCATTTGCCTTCGGGGAATTGAGCAAACGATCAACTTGCCCTCGCAGGACCATCGGGTCGTCGAGCTTTCTCGCAACCGCCAGGGACAGCAACTCCTCATCGGGCATCGAACTCCAGAGGAAGTATGACAGTCGTGAGGCCAATGCATGCTGGCTGATGACGTCACCACCCGGCTCTTCGAGGAACAGGAATTCCGGCGAACAGAGCACCGCCTTGAGAGCTAAACGCAATGCCACCTCGAACGAGCCTCCGCTATCCAATTCGGATTTGGCGAGACTCAGGATGGGTGCAACTTCGCCTGCATCGACTGGTCGGCGGAATGCGCGAGGCAGTACTCTTTCGAGGATCGCATTAACATCACTCACCGTGCCCGTCTTCGGATTGACTGCGCCCAGCAAGCGGGATCGGCTGAGGGGTGGCCACTCTTCGATGGGCCCTTCGATCGTGATATCCCCGATCTCAAGACCCGGATTTGGATAGGTGTCCGCATCTTTTCGGGTGTCTTCGGTCCCATAGCACTTAGGCAGAAATGTCCCGTTCGGTTCTAGCAGACGATCTTCAAACTCGACCGTCGTCCATTTTTCGGGAGGGATATCATAGTAGCCAACTAGGTGCATCTCGCGTCTGCCAACAATGGTATCGCCGCCATAGATACGCAGAGTCACGGGCTCTTTACTCTGAATCGCCCGGACGCGGACCTTCACGTGATACGTTCCCGCGGGAGCACGTAAACGGGCAAAATTGACAAGGTTAGACGGGCAGTATCTCGACTGAAAGATGATAACGCCGTCTTCCGTCTTTCGGAACATTTTTCCGAATCGATGGGCAATAAACGAATTCCCAAGGTGGTCCTTTTGGTCCAGGAGGTTCGTCTCGTGTCGAATGTACTTGGGCTTGATAGGCGGGCCGAATACGGCATCCAGCGTGGCATCGGCGGCTCGCAGATACGCTTGCATCGCTTCTGCGGAAACTGCCAGGCCTTCGCCCACGTTATCGAACCCGTCGGTCGGAGTGTCCTGAGGCAGCATGTTCTTAACGCGCGCCTCAATGCCGAACAGATCGCGAATGGTCGCTTCGTACTCGGTTCGGTTAAGGCGTCGCAACACGACGTTGCTGCGTGCCCGATCGGCCCTCGTCAGCGCGGTCGAGAGTGTCTTGATCGCAGACGATTGCTTCGCAGTGGCTATTCGCGGTTCGTCCTGAGGAGGCATTTCGCCTTTTACCATGCGATCGTGGACGAGCACCCATCGCCGGGCCGTTTCACGGTCGCTTAGGTCATCGCCCAGCTCCGCGAGGTCGAAGCGACCTTCGGCATCTTTACCCTCGTGGCAATCGATGCAGTGCGCTGTCAGCAACGGTTGAAGCTGGCTTTTCAATGAGTGGGCTTGCCCCATCACTTTGGGTTGCTCAGCAACGCTGACCGCGACTGTAAAAACGAGCATGATCGCTATGTGGCGTAGTTTCCACATTCTTAACATCGTTTCTAACCTCCTTGTCCTAGCCCATAGACATTCGTTGGTTACACTAATGTGATTCTCAATACAATTAAAGATGTGAATTTTTGCATCAAGAGGAGCCTAATCTATTCGATCCTGTCGGTCAATTATAATGCATGAAATCTGACCTGCCATGCGTTGTCATTTGTTTGTTTTACTTTGAGTTAAGCAGGATGCATTTAGGTCGCATCAACCTTTGGAACTAATTCAGAATGCATCCCTTTCAGCCGGAGCGTTATCAGATACATCTTCCTCAAGTTCTCGTAACTCCCGAAGAAGTGCGATTCGTTCATTCTACCAAGAGGCGATTTCCACTTTGCGACTAAATACTATATATCTGCGTCGTCGGGTCGCCTTAATTCTCTCCACTCAATCCCTATACAAGCACGCGGGCCAAGCGAGCGGACCGCCTATCCCGGCGCCGGGCAATGAAAATAGGGGAACTACTCGTCGGCATCGTCTTTTTGCTGGAAAAGACGATGAATCGGAATCGATCCAGATTGGTTTACTAGCCTGAGTCGATTTGGTAGTTTAAAGTCTTCTCCATGTTCAAAACCATCAGGATGAAATATCCTCCTAACATCAACAGACAGGACAAGACCGGCATGTTAAGCAGATATTGTTGGTTCGCCGGTGTGGCAGTCTTAATCACTGCCTGTCTCAATACGCTGTCCCTAGCTGAATCAGTCGATACTGAGCGGCACGTGGTTGTCATCAGCATCGATGGATTTGCAGCGTACCTTGTTGACGACCCCAAAGTTCCGTTGCCGACCATTCGTCGCCTCGCTCGGGAGGGCTGTATCATTGAAGGCGGAATGACCGTCTCGGACCCCTCCGTGACCTGGCCCAATCACACAACTCTGGTGACAGGCATGAAGCCTGGTCGGCATGGCGTACTTGCAAATGGAGTTCTGGTCCGTGGCGGAATTGGAGTGCCAGTAAAGATTGATTCCCATCGTGACCAGAGCGACCTCGTGAAAGTTCCCACCGTGGTGGATGTAGCTCACGCTGCGGGACTCAGGACTGCTGAAGTGAACTGGCCTTGTACTCGCAATTCACAATCGTTTGATGACCAGTTCCCTGATGTCCCCAATGCACTGGATTACACAACGCCGCGATTGCGGGCAGAACTCATCGAAATGGGGCTCTTGCGGGACGAAACACATGCCTCATTTCGTAAAGCGAGTGTTGTCGGCCTTGATTATGTCTGGACGGAAGCCGCCTGCCACTTGATTCGGGAACGCAAACCCCACCTGATGCTCGTGCATCTTCTGAACAACGATGCGACACATCACAGACGTGGAACACAATCACAGGCAGGCTACACCGCTAATGCGTATGCCGATATGTGCGTGTCTCGAATCATCAACGCAATCGATGATGCTGGAATGCGTGAATGCACCACGATCATTCTGGTTGCCGATCACGGATTCACCCTGACTCCCAAAGCGATTCGACCGAATGTCCTGTTGCGAAAAGCGGGGTTACTGACGGTGGAAGGCGGAAAGCTAACGCAGGCACAAGTGCATGTAATTCCGGAAGGTGGTGTTGGTTTTGTGTACTGCACTAATCCAGCAAAAGCTCCCCAGGACTCTGCCTACGTCAGGAAGATGTTCATGGGGCAGGAGGGGGTTGCTGACGTTCTGCTGCCAGATCGATTTAATGAAGTCGGCTTCCCACACCCACGTGAATACGACCAGGTGCCTGACGCCATTCTGGTTGCTAAAGATGGATATGCCGTCTCTGGAGCCGTGACTGGAGAGACCCTTGTCGCAACTTACGGAGAGGCACAAACGTCACTCGGTTCTCATGGATTTCTGGCGAAACTCCAGAAGATGAATGCGATGTGTATCCTCTCCGGTGCTGGTATCCGATCAGGAATCAAACTGCAAGGAGCAGACAATACCGTCATCGCTCCCACAATCGCCAAACTACTGGGACTCGAGTACCCCCATGCCGACGGCAAACCTCTGTCGGATGCATTACACACTTCAATCGGTCAGTGAATCACAGATTCAGTATGTGCAAATATTCGAAACTGTCATGCGCCGGGCAAGGAAAATGGGGAGGCTACTCGACCAGCTTACCAAAACACAACACGAAGTGCTTGGTTAGGCGGCGCCACCCTGCCGCTCGGGCCTTATGGCTTCTCTTTAAGCTCAAGCACGACCCGAAATCCGTTGTGCCTATCTCGATAGGACTCCGTATTACGACTTCGACTTGCTGAAAACATACGCGGGATAGTGTCGCTGAAGCTCCCGCCTCGCATAACACGATACTGCCCTTTTTCGGGGCCTTGGGGGTCAGAAGGAGGTGAAACGCCATAGTAATCCTCTGAATAATAGTCCGAGCACCATTCCCAGAGATTACCGTGCATATCAAACAAACCCCAGTTGTTTTCTTTCTTCTGAGCAACTGGGTGTGGTTTCTTGTCTGAGTTGGATCCAATCCAACCGTATGCTGAACTTTCTGAAAGCTCGCTGTAATTAAAAGACCACAACCCACTTGAGCCAGCCCGGCAGGCATACTCCCACTCGGCCTCAGTTGGCAAACGATATATTTGCCCCTCTTTCTTGCTGAGCTTCTTGCAGAATTCAACAGCGTCATTCCAGGTAACAGAATCAACCGGAAGAAACGACGGGCCTCGGGCAACACTTGGATCATCACCCATTACTGCTATGTACTGCGACCGCGTTACCTCGGTAATTCCAATGTAAAATGGCCTGGTTATTTCTACCTTGTGTCGTTGTGCGTCGTTTACGTAATGGTCGATCTTGTCGGCCTTTCCAAAACGTTGTACCTCCTCCGGAGTAAACCCCATTTGAAACGTCCCAGATTCGATCCGTCTGAACGCCATTCCAACAGTATTCTTACAATCAGGATTAATGGCGGACGGCAGATCTTCCGCGATTCCGCCTGAATCAATGCCAAAGATATCAATTCCCTCGAGGAGCAGCGCGTGTTTTGAGTTGTTCTTTAATTCAACAACCTGACCCATAATATTGAGTCTCTGACCGCGATCGAATTCGAGAAACGTATCTACCCACTCATTTTTCAATGCTAATGTGGCATAGAAATACTCACCCTCTTTATCCTTAATTTTGATCCCGAACCACTTGTCTCGTTCGTCCTGTTTGTAAGAACTCAGCAGTCCGTTTGTATCAATTTGAACGCTCGGTAGATAATCTATGTAATGGTCATCAAATCCTTGGAACGTTACATCTAGCATCTTCACAAAATCCAATCTATACCGGTCTGGTACAGTCTCTAAATGTTTAGCCAACAGTTCCTGCATTCCATTTCGGGAGATTTCACCCCAGCTGATCAGACCTCTGCTCTTCAACTCTTGATCAAAAGTACGCAGCCAGTCAACCCTGTATCCTTGCGAGGTTCTTGCGACTATATAGGTGAATTCTGTTCTGCCAGAACCATCGGGACGTTGAACAACAACACTCACGGTTGTGGATCCTCCAACAAGAGATGATTCTTGCGTGGAACCCCACCACACAACATCCAAATTCCCAGGCTCAGCAGAATCATAGAACTTTTCCATGAGGGGCTTGGCCTTTCTCGGTTCTGACACGTATTGCAACCTAGCTCGCCACTCGCCCTGAGCGAGATAACTACTAATCACTTCATGAATTGGGTTTTCCCTGCTTGTAGCAGTCCCGGGGGACGCTTCCTGATGACTCACTCCATAAGGTTGCTTATCAACAGGCTCCTTCTCCCCACACCCCACGACACCCACTAGCAGCAGACAGACAAACAGTCGTTTCATGAAAGCACCTCGTTGTCCTAAGAGAATTGCAACTCACCGATTGTAGCACCTCACCGGGCCGCCGGGCAAGGAAAATGGGGCTGAACGGTTTAGGGGTGATGTGTCCGCGAGTTACCGGGGGGTTGCATCCCGCGTTCGATATACAAGGACAGCGCAAACTATTGCCAAAAAGATAATTCCGTAAGAATTGTCTTCAACCCTCTGGAACACATGGTGCTCCCCGAAAGGGCCTTTGTTGTAATATCCCAAGCCGCCTATCGCCCAACCGATAGTTAAAGCTATTAGTAAAGACAAGTAGAATGTGCTTTTTCGCAAAATATTTTTGTTCTGCATAAACGTTCTTTCACACAAGAGAAGAACGACTACACACCCACCAACCCCTGCTCATGTGTTCGCAGTTCCGTGACCACGGCCTGCTGATCCTCGCTCTCAAGCCTCGCGATCTTTGCCGAGAGTGCCTCTGCAACTTCCCCACGAAACAGCTCTGCACTGGCAACCAACAGCGACAGCCACGAACGCACCTGTGCCGAGCTGCTCTGCTGATGCGCATAGGCAACCAACTGTAGCCCCTCAGACGACGTCTCGTAGGCACGATACGCAGATAGAACACACAGCACATACCAGAGATCCGCTAAGGACGGTTCCCCAGCTTCCACGGTACTGACGTCTGCCGGTGGAAAGTCACAGGCACTGAGCCAGTGAGCCGCTTCGTCATCAGCATCAAACGGCGGGTACGCCTCCAGCATCTCCTCCCACGCACCTTTGTTGGCTTCCTTACGGGTCATGCCCTCCCCTCGCAGACGTTCACGCACTTCTTCTCGGTAAAGAGACGCTTCGTTCCACAGGCCTTCACTCTGTAATCGCTTGGTAGCGACGATCTTACTTTCATTCATATTGCTGTTCCATTTTTGTTTTTTGATGCGCGACCCTCAGTGGCTATATACGTGGGACTCCAAGGAGGGGATGGGGGGTCTGGATCGGATTTCCAGCGGATACAAAGCGGGGGGGTCTACTCACTGGTATCTGGCTGGATCTCCTTGAGTAAATCTAGCAATCGTTGCTCTAGTTCGTTTCGATCCAAG
>Ga0208879_1004609_pt1 | contig 10685 bp, 6 predicted proteins | sample Knorr_S15_td_Bot_FD_185605 | JGI IMG/M metagenome (GOLD analysis project Ga0208879, IMG submission 185605) | Marine microbial communities from Southern Atlantic Ocean transect - Knorr_S15_td_Bottom_ad_5009_LV_A (SPAdes) (version 2) | ecosystem: Environmental > Aquatic > Marine > Oceanic | place...
AGGAACTTGAAGAAGTGCTGGCTTAAATCATTCAAAGCATATCATGGCGCCAAGATGGACGTATTCTGAAGCCAACGCCTCCCGCTGGAGGCCCTTGTTTGACGATCTGTTAGGCGACACACCCTCCGTCGAGGTGCCCCTCGAGGGCAACGGCAAGAGCCTCTGTTCCCTGCGCATCCGCATCTCTGACGCCCTCAAGTGGCTTGCTGACCAGTTCAAGGCAGGCAACGCCGACATGGAGCCTTACGCCCTCCTGAAGCGCCGCATCCGCTACTCCACGCACGGCCCAGCCCTCCGCATCCACATCAAACGGCCCCACAACTACCGTCCCATCCCGCACCTTGACCCAGCGCTCCGCGCCCGACTACAATCGGCCCTGCAGCGACCCGACCTAAAGCCCACTACTCGGGCCAAAATCGAGGCAGTCCTCAACAACCAGAAACTAAATGCCGATGAATAAATCTTACCTCATTCTATTTGGCTTCCTGCTTCCGCTTGCAGTTTGGGCCGAGTCAAAAAACCCGAATATTATTTTGATCATGGCTGATGATCTCGGGGTGGAGGGGCTGGGGTGTTATGGAGGCACGAGCTATGCAACGCCTGCTCTTGACCGATTGGCCGCGCAGGGAGTTCGTTTCACGCACGCATACGCGCAACCGCTGTGCACGAATACACGCGTCCAGTTGATGACCGGTTTATACAACAACCGCAACTGGCTCTACTTCGGGATCCTCGATCCGAAAGCGAAGACGATCGGCCACTACATGCAGGAAGCGGGATACAATACCTGCATCGCGGGGAAGTGGCAGTTGCAGAGTTACGATCCGCCAAGCTATCCAGGTTCGCACCTGCGCCGCGGCAAGGGGATGAAGGTCTCCGCAGCGGGGTTCGATGAATACAGCCTGTTTCATTCGTGGCACACGGAGGACAAAGGTTCGCGATTTGCCGACCCAACGATATATGAGAACGGCAAACTTCTGAAGGAATACAATGGTAAATACGGACCCGATCACTGGGTCGATTTCATCAACGACTTCATCAAGCGAAGGAAGGACGACGACAAGCCGTTCTTCGTCTACTACGCGATGGCGTTGCCGCATCGGCCATTCGTACCAACGCCGGATAGTGCCGACTGGTCAGACAAGACTAAACGATCAATTGAAGATCCACGCCATTTCCCAAACATGATCGAATACATGGACAAATGCGTTGGCCGTGTTATCAAACAGGTCGATGAACTGGGGCTTGGCGAAAACACGTTGGTTCTTTTCTATGGCGATAATGGCACTCACAGGCAGATCACTTCACAGACAAGAAGTGGCCCGGTGGTCGGCGGCAAAGGCCGCACTACCGATGCAGGCACTCACGTGCCATTGATCGTCCGATGGACGGGAAAGATCAAGCCCGGCATCAACGACAACCTCGTGGATTCAACCGATTTTCTTCCTACAGTCATGGAGGGTGCCGGACGACCTATTCCTGACGAGACGAAACTCGACGGCATCAGCTTCTACTCTCAATTGTGTGGCAAGTCAGGGCGACTTCGCGAATGGGTATTCTGTCATTACGATCCGCGACCGGGTTGGGACAAGGATCAATTTAGGAAGATCCGATTCGTTCGAGACAAGCAATTCAAGCTCTACGACGACGGCAAACTTTACGACGTGCCAAACGACAAACTCGAACAGCAACCCATACTCGCTGCGGCCGACACCGACGCTACGCGCAAGGCCCGTCAGCGCCTCGCCACTGTGCTGAAAGACATGCCCAACCCAGACCCCGTGCCGCGCGATGGCGATCCGCGTGATTTCGAACAGCGGCTGTATCTGGCCGCTGGCGGTCAACTCACTGTGTTTGGAGTGAACAAGGAAAGCGGCGAGTTGTCTCTCGTGCAGGCGCTGCCTTTAGAAGGCGCGGGTCCGTTCACCTTCGCACCGAATCGAAAGTTGATGTATGCGGTGGCGGTGATGTCCGATGAGGAAGATAATATGCCAGCGATTGCGACATTGCAAATTGGGAAGGGTGGCAAGCTGAAACTCGCCAACAGGGCGAGGGTCAATTTGCGTCCCGGTTATCTGATGACCGATAACAACGGCGAGTTTCTGGCAGGTAATCATTACGGCCCGGGCAAGGCGACGATCTGGAAGCTCGATCCGCTTTGCCGGGGCGTTGCCGTTCAGGAATTGACGTTCGAGCAGAAGGCGCACAGTACGGTATTCTCACCCGATAATCACTGGCTGCTCGTCCCCGCGACCGGACCCAACAAAGTCTTCATCAACCACTTCACCGCGCAGGTTGGAAGTACCAAACCCAACGATCCGCCGTTCGCCAATGGTCCCGCCGGTGAGCGCAATGCGCGTCAACCACGACATCTGATCTTCCATCCCAACCTGTCCATTGCCTACACAACGAACGAACGCGACCAGCCTGGCGTCGGAGTTTGGCAGTGGGATACAGAAAAGGGAACCCTGATTTCCATTCAGAACATTGTGACCCAGCCAGAAGGATTCAATGGCCGCATTACTACCGCCGATCTGCACCTGACACGCGATGCACGGTTTCTGTACGTGTCCAACCGCGACAACTCCAAACGGCGTTCGCCAACTGGGAAAGACAGCATTGTCGGTTTCAGCGTCGATCCACAGACCGGACGCCTAAAATTGATTGGACACAACCCATGCGAACGAGTTCCAAGGTCGTTTACAATCGACAAACTCGGCAAGTATTTATACGTCGCTGGTCAGGGCGATGCCCGACTTGGTGCGTATCGGATCGAGGAATCAGGCGTATTGAAAAAAATCACCAAATACGAGGTTGGCAATGGTCCGATCTGGGTTGAAGCGCTTTCGATTCTCAGGTGATCTTTTTCGCTTCTTAGTAGTTACCTTTCGTCCGACCTGTGCCTACCTCTTGGTCTTAGCCAGATTAATGGTCCGCATATAGAGGATGCGCAGTCCATCGAATCGATTAACCATCCAAACGGCTTCAACGGTTGCCTTACGTGGATCAGGTTTTCCCGTAAAACCCGAAATGTCACTTGGCAGATGTATCTTCCGAAGCACCGTGCTGTACCTTGTCGGCACCACGTCAATCACGGGCGAAACGGCTAATTGGTGTTGGACGGTTATCGGTGGTCTGCTATCGTTTAACGCACGTCCGGACTATGAAACTACTAATTACAACAATCGCAGCCGTGCTTCTGGTGCACTCGTGAACCCATGAAATACGCCTTCACTCTCACCACCTCCCGACGCCGGTTCCTGACCGCCACGGTCGGGGGGGTGTTGCTGCCTGGCGCCATGCGACTAAACGCCGCTACCGAGGGCGAGACGTTCCACTTTCATTACCGCCTGGCGCCGGCGGGCCCGTACATTGATTCGCAGCGAGGGAACCAGGCCTTCGGCTTCAGCGAGGATAAAATTCTCCTCTCCGAGGATAACGGCAAGACCTGGCCGAGACAGGCGGCGTTTCCCAATGCCCGCCACATTACCTTCAGCTGCATCCTGAAAAACGAAAATGTCCTCTTCGCCACGCGTTCGCAGCTGTACCTGAGTACCGACCGGCTCAAGAGCTTCCGGCCCATCACCGTGAAGAACCCCGACGGTAGTGATTACCTGCCTCACAAGCCACATAACCCGGAACAGCCGGGCTGGTATTTCCATCCGCTCGACGGTGTCCACACCTGGAACATGGGCGGCAGGGAAATGCTCGTCTGGGGCAATTATTGCAACGTGCTCGGCGGTTCGGTGCCGGTGAACATCTATTACTCCACCGATCAGGGCGAGACGGTGAAGGTCGCCTACTCCTTCGGCCTAAACCCCAAGTACACCGACCACGGAAAACTGTTGGGCCATCCCGGAAACCCCGTCATTTGCCGTCATATCCACTCGGTGGCCTACAACCCCGCGGAGAACGCCTTCTACGCCAGCACCGGCGACCGCGACCACGCCGATGGCCGCCACGAGTGCCACTGGCTGCGCGGTACCTATAACGCCCCGCGCGACACGTGGGAATGGAAGGTGCTCGTCTCCTCCGGCAGCAATTCCCGCTACAAGTCCGGCGGCATCAACTTCGTGAACGGCCAGCTCTACTGGGCCGCCGACGCCAACGGCTCCGTGCCCGCCGGGCAGTTTCACGACCGCGGCATTTTCACGTGTGACCCTGGTGACATTGCTGACAAGTCCAAGCATACCCAGCTCTTCAATCCCCTCTATGAATCAGCCAACATGATCATTGAGGACGATGTAATACTCTCTGCGCTTTATGCTCCCGCCTCGCCCTACCGCACCGGATTTATCATCTCCCCGGACTTGGGTAGGACTTGGGCCCAGTACGACCTGAAGCAATTCGGCCCCACCTCACCCGTGCGATTCGATAAAAAGAACGGCGAAGGCTGGTTCCGGGTCGATCTCCGACGCGGCTGGATCACCCGTCACCAGGTCCTGTTCATCAAGCCCAAAACCTAAAGGCAAATGAAACACTTACTACTCACAACAATAGCAGCCGTGCTACTGGTGGGGTGTGGGACTACTGACTAAAGCATCGTAGTGTTTTGTCCTCCAATCGGAGGTTCTATGATCACAACAAAACAACTGTTTTCGTGTCCCGCATTTGTCCCAGTGCATAGTGGTGTTTGGATGTGCATAAGTGTAAGCGGCAAATCAAAAAGCCCTGAAACCGTTTAAAAACAGCTAAAAAAGACTCATTCGCAATGCGAAGGTCTGCGGTTCGATTCCGCATGGCTCCACCACTTTTTCTTAACTTTGCCGTTTGTGTCGATTACCAAGCAGTCTTCATCAAGCTTCACGACGTGTGGATTACTGAATAAATTCGACGGACCAAGTGTCTTTACGTAATATTCTTCCTGAGTTGAATAGGATGCTGATCAATAGAAGAAAAATGCTTCAAGGAATGGCAGCGGCGGCTGTTGCAACCCCACTGCTTCCGAGTCTCGTTCAAGCGGCTACCGGTAAGGGAAAGCCGAAGAGAATCATTTTCTTTTTGCAAAACCAGGGGTTCGATCCGAAGACCTGCATTCCGGCCGGTATGACGAACAGTGGCTCGCTGGCCAAGGCCAAGCTGCCCGAGCCAATTGAGGCTTTGGAACCCTACAAGGAGCGACTGCACATCATCAACGGTTTGCACGGCATGCATACCAGTCCCTCGCACAGCGCCTTTTTCGGCGCGCTTGGCGGCTATCGTGGTAGTGACGGGGTGCCGCCCAGCGGTCCTACCATCGACTACGAACTTAGCAGGGTCCTGCCGGAAACACTCCTTCCCCACTTGTGCATCGGCATGGATTCCACGGAGAACATGACGACCAAGCCCACGGTCGCGAACCTCTCGGCAAGCGGCGCGGGCCAGCCTATCTTCATGCACTCCAACCCGAACCACCTCTACCAGATGCTCTACGGCGGCATTTCCCAAGGCGAAATTCGCAAGCAGCACGAGGCCCGATCCAGCATGTTCGACCGCATCGAACAACTGGCTGCAATCAAGGGTGGAGCCCTGCACGGCGTAAATAAGCAGCGCTACGGTCAGTACGTACAGGGATTTAATGACATCAACGGCTTGCGGGAACGCCTCGGCAAAGTTGCCGGCCATCTTCGGAAGTTTGCGCCTAAGGTGGACGAACGCTACACCAAACCCGAATTTGAAACCGACTGGCACGACGTTCTTCTAGACTTGGGCATCTCGGCTCTAAAGTCTGGCATCACCAGCGTGCTCACCATCGGCTCGGGCCGGGGTGAGATCTTTGGCGCTTGGAAGGGCTTGGGTGTTGAGCAGCAGGGCCACAACCTTGGCCACATAAAGCAGCCGAACAATCCGATCTGGATCAAGATTCGCCAGTACAATAGCCGCATGCTGGTCAAGCTCATGCAGGAACTAGATAGCGTGCCCGAGGGCAGCGGCACCATGATGGATAACACGCTGATCGTCTACACCAGCAATAACGCGGACTATCAGCACACCTCTGGCAAGAACTGGCCGGTGATGCTGCTGGGCAATTATGACGGCGCGTTCAAGACCGGTTGCTTCACGCAGTTGGACGGCAAGCGCCCAATCAACGCGCTGTACACGTCCATCCTTCGGGCGTCCGGCGTTGAGGTCGACCGCTTCAACATGTCCGAGAAGATGGCCGCCAGGTTTGATTCCAGCACCGGACCGCTCAAAGAAGTTCTGGCATGAACAAGTTGACCCTCACCCTTGGGGTGGCGGTCTTTGCCGTGCTCGGTACGGCGGCTCAGGCTGCGGACATCTACACGCCTGGAGAACCATTCCGCGGGGATTTTAAGAATTTCGCCCGTGTCTTTCTGAAGACTCATTGTTTCGATTGCCACGACAATGACACGACGAAGGGCGATCTTTCGCTGGAAGATTTGGGGCCGGTGGACGAGACGAGTGCTGCGGTTTGGAAATCTATTTGGGCGCAGGTCACGCTGCAGGAAATGCCGCCCAAGAAAAAGTCTCAGCCGGACATCATTGATCGGCTTCGGTTCTCCGACTGGATCGTCAGAGAATTGCAGCGCGTCATGAAGGACAAGGGCGGTTTTCACGCGCACTTGGATCCCAAAAAGGGCAACTACGTCGCCCACGATCTCCTCTTTGGCCCGCTGCCGAAAGGCATCCGCCTCGCGCCCACCTCCTCACCCGCGCGCATTTGGCGGTTGACGCCGCAGGAGCACATCACACGGCTCAACGAACTGATCAACACCGAGCCGCAGTACGACCCCTTGAAGCCCGGTTTGCGCACGCGCGGCGACGTCGTCCCCACCAATCACGGCGGCGAGTTGAAGCTCTACTTTGGCACCGATCGAATCATCCGGTGGGAAGGCGGTACGGTGGCTTACGCCACGGCCGTCAAGAGCGTGCCGGTTGTCCTTTCATCCGCCCGCAAGCACGGTCTGGAAAACTATCCGGACTTCTACACCGTCAACAGTTCCGAGGCGACGCAGATATTAGGCAAGGCAGAAGACATTCTGCGCTACATGGCCTACGGTCCGCTGAGCCTAGCCAATCCGGAACAGATCACCGACGACCCCAAGACTTACGACAAGGTCAAGCCCTCGGGTGATCTCCGCGGCTTGCCGATTGCGATTGTTTACAGCACCAAGATCGCACGTCCGATGACGCCCATCCACGATCTGATGAAGGAACCGGGCGTCACCAACGAGCGCCTGCGGACTGCGGTGAATTTCCTTTTCGAAGAGCTGACTTTCCGCCCGCCCACGACTGAGGAATCCAATGACTACCTCCAGATCGTCAAGGATTCCATCGACAAGGTCGGCAAGGAGAAGGGCGTGTTTATGGGGTTGTCCGCCGTTTCCCTCGATCGCGATGCATTGTTTCGGCCGGAACTTGTGGAATCCGGCAGGCCCGATCAACACGGCCGCGTGATGCTGCAGGATTGGGAGCTCGGCCTCGCGGTGAACCACGCCCTCAGTTACATCAAGCCTGACGAGCAACTCCGCAAGGTGATCGTCGAGGGCCGCATGCGGACGCGCAAAGATGTGGAACGCGAAGTCACCCGCATGCTCGCCGACGATAGCATTCGCAAGCCACGCGTCCTGCGCTTCTTCCGCGACTTCTTCGACTACGACTTGGGCGGTTACATTTGCAAGGACGCCAAAGCTCTTGGAGAGACCGGTGTCAGCACCCGAGGCACGTCGCACTACCGTGCAATGTTCGATGCCACCGCGAGCACCGATCGCCTGATTGAATTGATCGTTCAGAAAGACAAGGACGTCCTCAAGGAACTGCTCACCACCCAGCAAATAGTGGCCACGCGTAATGACAACACTTACTTCGGTCGGAAGAATAGCCCCGAAGAAAGGAAAGCCGCATTAGCCGTCAAGAGGAAAGCGGATGCGGAGCAGGCAAAAAAAGACGCCGCCGAAGTGGAGGCCCTGGAAAAGGAAGTGGCGCAACTTGAGGCCATGTTGAAGGCTGAGCCCAAGAATAATCGGACAAAGAAATCTCTGAACCACAAAACGAAATCGCTGACCGCTTTAAAGAAAAGAATCGCGAACGGCAAAAAGAGAAGGAGAGATAACACGAACGTAAACGTTACCTCAGCCAACCTGGCCGGACCGAAGATTCACGCCCGCGTCAGCCGCCGTTCCTTTGGCAACGGCTCCATGAATCCCAACCGCATTTTGGCCACCGCTCCCAAGGGTCAGCGTATGGGGATTCTCACCCATCCCTCTTGGCTCGTCTCCCACTCCGATGCCATGGACAATCACGCGATCCTGCGGGGCCGTTGGATCCGCGAAAAGCTGCTGGGTGGCGGCATTCCCGATGTGCCGATCACTGTGGACGCGATGCTGCCGGATGAGCCACAGAACACACTGCGTGAACGCATGCGGGTCACAAAGAAAACCTATTGTTGGACGTGTCACAGGAAGATGGATCCGCTTGGGCTACCGTTTGAGATGTATAATCACGCGGGACTGTATAGGAAAACTGAACTCAATAAACCCGTCGATACGACGGGCGAGATCATCGATTCTGGTGACCCAGCGCTCGACGGCAAAGTAGCAAACGCGATCGAGATGATTGAGAGACTCGCGGAAAGCAAAAAGCCCGAACAGGTCTTTGTCCGCTACGCGTTCCGTTTCTGGATGGGCCGCAACGAAACCCTCAATGACGCCCCTGTTCTGCAGGATGCCTACCACGCCTACCGCAACAACGGCGGTAGCATTAAATCCCTCCTTATCTCGCTGGTTACCTCCGATGCCTTCCTTTATCGAAAGGCAGAACGGGGTGCCAAATAGCTGCAGTGTGTTATTATAGCCGTGCCAGTCACTCTCCTTTGACCTAATCTTTGGTCATGCCAATAATTCGAATCTTTCTGTTGATAATCGCAGTAGCGACCAGCCCACAGGCCGCCGAGCGACCCAACATCCTTTTCATCTTTGCTGACGATGTTGGGCAGGAGGTTCTCCAATGTTACGGAGGCCAATCCTATCAAACGCCGCATCTTGATGAATTGGCTCGCACGGGGATGAAATTTAACCATGCCTATAGCATGCCGGTTTGCCATCCTTCGCGACTGACCTTGATGTCAGGCAAATACCCCTTCAGGCATGGCAAGGTGACTTGGGGCGATTACCCAAAAAAAGAGGAGGCCCATACATTTTCGCGCTACATGCAGAAAGCCGGTTATACAACTGCCATCGTGGGCAAATGGCAGATGTGTTTACTCAAAGACGATCCACTTCACCCGCGTCGAATGGGATTTGACCAGTGGGACCTCTTTGGCTGGCACGAGGGCCCGAGGTTTTATGAGCCCATGATCTATCATAATGGCAAGGTGCGAACGGATACCTTGGGGCATTACGGTCCTGATCTCTATGTACGCAGCCTGATTGATTTCATGAAAACTAATCGTGATCGCCCTTTTCTGGCCTATTATTCGATGGCTGTTGCCCATGAGGTGACTGATGACTTGGAGACACCAGTGCCTCACGGTCCCTTTGGCCGTTATGATAACTATGCGGAAATGGTGGCTGAAATGGACCGGGCAGTCGGCCGTTTGGTCGCTGCAATAAACGCCCTGAAGCTGCGTGATAAAACGCTAATACTTTTTGTAGCCGATAACGGCACTCCGCCTGAAATAATCATCCGTGCGGAGGGTAAAAAACTCATCAAAGTGCCGATTGTCTCACGTCGGAACGGACAGGATGTGCCCGGCGGTAAGAAGCAGTTAAATAATGCCGGCACGAATGTACCGATGATCGCCAATTGGCCAAGCACCATTGAGGGAGGGCAAGTGGTCGATGACCTGGTGGACTTCAGCGATTTGCTGCCGACCTTTCTGGATTTGGCGGGTACATCGCTTCCCGCGGGCCGTAAGCTTGATGGGGTTAGTTTCGCCAATCGCCTGCGAGGGCAGGGTGCTTCACCGCGATCCTTTGCCTACAGTGAGGAAGCCGTGTTACCCAAGCCCGGTGGCGTGGAACCTGAAGGAACCAGTTCCGGTCTCAAATGGGTACGCAATCAGAACTGGAAACTCTATAATGATGGTCGTCTATTTCACATGGCCAAGGACCCCTTGGAGAAACGTCCATATCTAGCTTCGACAGACACGGCGGCGATGCGTGAGGCAAGAAAGAGTTTGCGAGCAGTGCTCACGCGAATGCAAATAGTATGGTAAAGTATCCAATAATTGAGCTTATTATGTATTTTGGTCGACTGAGTATGAACTAAAGGCCGCTTTTGGTGGGGTGTGGAAAGCCACCACCGCCAGACATCTCAATTCATAAAGCTGCTGAAAAGGAAAACGTAGAAGCAGTTAAACAGCTCTTGGCAGCTGGAACGGATGTCAATGTGAATGGTGGCTGGGCAGTTGGGACAACCTTTGCTTTACGCTTCATCTGATAATATAGCCTTATTACTAATTACCAATGGCGCAGATATAAATTCGAAAGCCGTTAATGGCGAAACGCCTCTAGATATAGCAGTTTAGAGAGATAAAACAGAACTCGCTAAAGTGCTGAGTAAACACAGTGGGAAAAGCGGCGGTTTGGTTTTACTTTTTCAGCAGTTCCCAGGCACCCTCGCGGCGGTGTTCACCGACCGGATTTCACGATCGCGCGAATCCAGTCACCACGGGTGTGAATTGCTTCATTGACAACGGGCAAGCCATGTTTTTGAGCCAGTATGCTCCATCTTTTTCTGAGTTC
>Ga0208879_1004614_pt1 | contig 10671 bp, 3 predicted proteins | sample Knorr_S15_td_Bot_FD_185605 | JGI IMG/M metagenome (GOLD analysis project Ga0208879, IMG submission 185605) | Marine microbial communities from Southern Atlantic Ocean transect - Knorr_S15_td_Bottom_ad_5009_LV_A (SPAdes) (version 2) | ecosystem: Environmental > Aquatic > Marine > Oceanic | place...
TTTGCATGTCTATTATTTTTTGATGCAATAAATAAGCCAAAGATTAATGGCACTAAAAATAAAACTGAAATTACATCGAATCTCATTTGAAATGCAAATGATGCAAAAGCAACCCAAAACTCATGCCATGCATACTGTCCTTCATTAGCAAATCTGTCTGGTGAAACCGACAGTGCTCCCATTATTAATATTACTACAATTATCCCTGATAAGACAATTTTCTGTTTTTTAGGAATATGAGAATTCAAAATAAAAAATATCGACATTGGTGCAAATGTTGCAGTTAATGCTTTAGAAAACATTGATGCTACATAGAAAACTGGATTTGTAAACCAAACTTTTACTACTGCATAAAGTGATACAAGATAAAAAAATATCCAAAAGTTAGTATAAGTTGAAGACGTATCGTATGTCAAAAATGTGTAACTCTGTAATACTAATCCCATAGAAACTAATCCTGAGAATCTATTTTTTGTAAGACTGGTTGTAAATAGATATGTTACTCCAAGTAATGCCATACTAAATAATAAAGGAATTATTTTGTAGCTACCAAAAAGTATCATTGATTGTTGTAACAAAAAGTGTCTGACATGAGGATTTATAGAATTCATATCTGATAAATCAAATTCATCTACTCCACTTTTTACAAGTTGCCAATCTTGATATATTTCATCAGTGTATACTTCTGAAAATGATATGGAACCATATCCAATAATTACTATTACCACAATAGCAAGTGAAACTTTTTGAGGAATATCTATCGAAAATATTTTGGAAATTTTTGGAATTTTTTTCCTAAAAATATACAAACCAAAAACTATTGCATTTGAAAATATTAGTAATCCTGCTAGTGGTCCTGTTTCAAACATGTCTTGTTTATTGATTTCTAATCCCATTCTCTCAAATCCATTTGGTACTACTGAAACTGAAATCAATGCTGGAAATACAACTGGTACCAAACTGATTAATGATATAATTAAAGCAATTCCAAAAACTGCGTAAGAAATTTTAGAATATGATCTTTTTCCTATTTCTGATGATCTCTTCAATGATTTTTTTGATGGTTTTTTCAATAAATTAACAATTTGAAAGACCACTTTTAAGAATATAATTTTATCAAAACAAAATAAAAAAATTACGATACAAGAATTTTAAAATTAAAGGCAGAAATATTTACAAAATCTACTGAAAAACAAGACAAGTTTAATATATTAAAAAGAAAAAAAACAAAAAAATTAACTAAATTAGATTAATTATTGAAATAATACATCATAATCCAAATAAAAAAAAGGAAAATTATAAAAAAATGATATTTTGAGGATCAATTGTTCATTAGCCTTTTATACTAATTTTTAACAGAAATGTCAATAACATGAAAAACGAATTAGGACGTAAAATAACTAGTCTTACAATAATGACGATTATGATCGCAGGTGGTATGACTTTTGCCGCACCTGGTATGATGCCAGTTGCAGCAGCAGAAAACCAACTGTTGTACGTATCCGCAGAAAACGCAATGTTCGCAAACACCTTCAGTGGTGGACAAATTGTTGAAATCATTGTACGGGACCCAAATCGATCCGATACTGAAGTACAAGAGTCAGCACCAGAAGTAGAAGTTAACGGTGATACCGTTAGAATGATACAGGCTGATGATGGCTACTGGTACGCATACATTGCAGACACTGCTGGTATAGTAACCGCAGCTGCAAGTACCATTAACCTTACTTACGGTACCGCTATGACAAAAGGACATAACCTAACCTCCAATATTCCTGGGGAAGCTGATGTAGCTTCTGGAACTGCAGGCATTACAATATCTGCAGGTGCAACCGTATACTATGGAGTAGATTACATTGGTGGGGAACCAGCAATGAGTGCCTATGGTGGAACTTCACAAACATCTGGTGGCGTAAATATAGCTGGAGTCGACCGTGGTGTGAATGATAACCAATGGCCCTTTATTCAATCATTTGACTTTTCCGCAGGTCCTGCCGAAATTGTATTAGAAAAAGCCGGAGCCGATGAAACAGTTCTTCTAGATTATGATAATCAAGAAGACTTTGCCTCAATTTCAATGGATAGAAGTTCTGCACCAAAAGGTTCAGAATTACATCTAACGATTACTGATGGACAACTTAACGTCGACCCAACCGCAGATGAAACAGTATTATTCTATATTACCTCAGGTTCTGAAGGTGTATCCTTAGGCAGTACAACTGTCTATGATACAGTTGATTTAGGATTTGGAGATAATGGTGTATTGAAAATTAACAAGAACACTAACAGTGCAGCAACTGCAGTACTCCTCACTGAGGTTACCGCAGACGATGTAACTGCTGATGATTACTTGGTATTCTTAGAAACTGGTGCAAACACTGGTATCTTTGTCAATACAGATGATTCTGATGATTCTAACCTGGACGTACATTCATCTGCCGCAAGGCACATGACTGCAACTATCGACTATAACGATAGTCCAGTTTCATTTATTGTTAGCACTTCTGGTGCTACCATTGATATGGATGAAAGCTCAGTTGGCGATGAATGGAACTCTGGTGAATCTATGACCGTAACAATAACAGACGAAGATCTAAACTTAAACACCGCAGCAGAAAATAACATAACCGTAGCAAGTACAGAAATACCAACTATAGTAACTGGTAGTCCAGCATCAGCTGGTTCTGATACTTCTCGTACCTTTACTGTTACAATAACAGCAGGTGTGAATTACACTGATGGCTCAATCAATAAAATGATTATTCCAACAGGTATTGTTTTCGCTGATCTTCCTTCAGACACCACCTTGGACTTGTTACATGTTGATGTAACAAGTCTAGGTTCTGCTACTACAGGAACTACAGGTAACGTTAACTTTGTTAACTCAACCAATAATTTCTTGCAGCACGCAGCTTCTACTACGGCACATGTCGCTAGTTTGGAGGTCTGGAGTGTAGATGAAGCCTTAAGTGGCGATTATGAAATCATAATTGACTACATGAGTTTCGGTGATGGTCAAGCCAACGCTGTATATAGAATGTTATTGGAAGAAACAGGTGATAACACCGGAGTCTATGCAGGTTCCGCTGAATATCTCATGCTCAACCAATTAACAGCAGATACAATAGTTGCTGGTGATCTTACAGTAATGAGTCAAGACATTATTATGATTCTCGCATCAGACCTCACTGGTTCCGATGCACCAAGAATCAAATACATGGATACTGACGCAGATGGTCAACAAACCCCAGTAGCAGATCAAGCAGATGCTAACACCCATAATGGTGTTGTATCATTTGATTCTGATAACTACAAGGTTGCTGACACTGTAACTGTAACTGTAATGGACATGGATCTTAATACTGATAGTGACTTAATTGATGTATACACCGTATATGACACATCAACTACCGATTCAGATAATGCTGATGCCGTAGGTGATGCAGCAGGTACACAAGTGTTGACAATCTCAATAGGTGGAGAACAATGGGATGATGACTGTGATGTAACAATAACAGGCGATAATGAGTTTGGTTTGTTCGCATCTGGTTTCTTACTAGCAGAAACTGATACCGCAAGTGGTATCTTCACTGGTACATTCCAAATTCCATCAAACTACTGTAACTCAACCCCAGCATCTGAATCTACAACTGGCCAAGACTTAACAGCAGATTACATTGATTTCTTAGATGCCTCTGGTAACCAAATTGAAGTAGGAGCAGCAGCAACAATCACTGCTAATTCTGGTTCAGTCTCATTGGATAGACAAGTCTATCCAGTACCATGGGCAGCTGGTGATTTCAAAGATCATGCTGATACTAATGTCTCAGGCGGTGGTGGTTCAACTGGCATAGGTAGTATTGTCGTAACTATATCAATCGCTGATGAAGATTATAACACAAGCCCAGTAGGTGAGGACACAATCCCAGCCGCTCAACTTGTGCTAAAAGCTTACAGAGGTTCTTATAGTGCCGTGGTAACAACATCTTCTGATTTAGTAGAAACTACTGCTGATTCTGGTGTCTTCGAAACTGAAGTAACCATTCCAGCAACTTTTACAATCAATAGTGTTGTTCTCAAACAAGGTGATATACTAACTGCAGAATATACAGATCCAACTGACGCTTCCGGAAACTCATATCTAAACACAGACTCATCAACATTAGACTTAAGGACAGCCTCCTTAACGTCTGACAAATCAGTATATGTAACTGGATCAGATGCAATTCTATCCATTAATGATGCTGACTTGAACTTAGATTCTGGCACAGTAGAGAGTTATGTACTCAATTTAATTAATTGGGACTCTGACGCTGCTGATGTTAATCTAGGTGCTGAGACTGAATTTGATCCAGAGCCATCTAAATTCAGAGAAACAGGTGAAAACACTGGTATATTCCAGGTAGTCATCGAAATCCCTGATAAAATTACTGTCGGCGCTGCCGCAGCAGTTAATTTAGATTCTGGTGAGAAAATTGACTTAGAATATGTAGATCACGGAACTGCCGGTGAAGATAATTATAGTACAACCAGTACTGAGGATATCGGACTAACAATATACACATCAAACTTTGGAGCAACAATCGAATTGGACAAGAAAGTCTATACGTGGACTGATAGGGTATTTGTAAACATTACAGCACCTGATCACAACACGGATACTGGATTGGTCGAGGAGATTGGTGGTGATTCAACATTAACAGCACAGACCAGAAGCGACAAGCTTACCAACTATAAATTAGTTGAAACTGGTCCAGACACAGGTATTTTCTGGGGTGAAATTACACTAGTCGGCTTCGCAAAAGATGCTGATGGTGATGCCACAACAGGTAATGCCGGTGGCGTAACTGGTAATGAAGGTCCCGTCTTTACTTCTCCAAATACTGCAGCAGGACCAACCGATGGTTATCTTGAAGCAACAGATAAAGATGGAATTACAATATCCTTTGAATTTTCAGAGGATCAAACTGTAGTCTCATCAAGTTTGGTTAGATGGAATATTGCAGAGATCGCATTTGACGAGGATGCTTATTTAGCAAACTCTAATGCAACCGTCAACGTATCAGATATTGACATGAATTTGAATAACGACGCAATTGAAAACTTTACTGTTGAATTGTGGTCTGATTCTGATTCCGGTGGTGTTGATCTTACCGTAACTGAAACAAGTGAAGCCTCTGGTGAATTCTCTGGTGTTGTATACTTTACAACAACTGATGCATCATCAGGACATACACTAAGAGTTTCTGAAGGTGATTCAATTACTGCCAGCTATGACGATAATACACTACCTGAACCATACTCAAATACAGATGAACTCGAAGTCACATCTGTTGCTGTAATTGGTACAATTATACCTCCTCTTGAAAGAGCACCCGCTTCTAACTTGAGAACAGTTGACGCATTTGGTGGCGACGTAAATGTCGTATCAATTGATCAACAGGTACAATTGCAAGCCAATATAGCAAACGGATCTGATGGTGAGCAACCATTTGCATATTTGGTACAGGTTCAAAATGATATTGGTGTAACTGTCTCATTAGCATGGATTACCGGTACGTTATCTGGTGGTCAGTCATTTAGCCCTGCATTATCTTGGATTCCAACTGAATCTGGTAGCTACACAGCTACTGCATTTGTTTGGGAATCAATAAGTAATCCAACGGCTCTATCTGCATCCATCAGTACTACAATCACTGTAGAGTAAGAAACTAGTTCTAATTTTCCTTTTTTTCTTTTTTTTGAATTCTGACTTAACGTTAGTTGTATAATTTTCAAAAGTAATATCTACAAGGAAAATTACAATCAATTACAATGAAATTGTTGTTTTTTATTTTAATTGCCTTTTTACTAATTAATATCCCTGATTCGTTTTCTGAGCTAGATGTATCTACAAATAGTAAAGTGTATTCCCCAAATCACAATCTACAAGTTTACGGTGTAGCAACACCTGAAGAAAATATAATCTTACGAATTTTTGCACCTGATGGAACCATTACAAAATTTGATCAACATACAACAAGTGCTGATGGTTCTTTTAATTACAATTTATTAACTTGGCCCAACGCATCTACTGAATTTCCGTATGGGACATATCTAGTTGAAGTGATCAGTACCAAATATGGACTATCTGAACAAATTGAAGTAAAATTTGCAGAAACTACTAATCTAGAACATGTTCCTATTACTCGAGATATAATTACTACTGTATTTGCACCTGAAACTGTGGCAATTAATCAACCATTCCGAGTTTTCATTCAATTGACAAGTGATGGTTTGTTGTTGGGAAATGACTTGTCATTATTGACATCAACACATGTCCATTTACCATCTGGTTTTTCTGTTTTGTTAAGTGATTCACTAAGCATCTTACATCAAGGATTATACTATGTTGATTATACTCCTATTGAAGAAGGAACTTTTGTATTTCATGTTGTAACTTCCACTCATGGTACTGTATCGCATGGATCAGCAGCTACTAACGTACTTAGTCAAGACTTGGGCGGAATCTCTAATCAAATAATTAAATTAAACTCTATTTTAGATGATACATCTCAAGAACTTGACATTTTAAAATCTGAAATTAGCGGATTTGGAATCACATTAAATGAGGCAAGTGAAAAGCTTGATTCTAGTATTGGAACTGTTTCCACTTCAGTAAAGTATATTGGTGAAGCATCATCACAACTCAACTCATTACTATTTCCAATAATTGCATCAATTGGAATAATTGTGGCACTACAAATCACAATTATTGCACGAAATAGATAACTTTAGAAAATAATGAAAGAAATTATTATACTTGTAGCAATAATAATTTCTCTTTATGTGTTAATGCCGAATTCTGATGCATCAATTTTTGATTCAGAAATTATACAAATTGACTCTGATTTTTTTTCAGAAAATAATTTCAAAAGATACTTGATTTTTGGAAATCAAAAAAATGATCTAATTCAAAACAGTTCTATATACGGCATTCAATCAGATAAGGGATTTTTTACAGTATCTGTTTTATCACAAAAATCTGCACAATTATTATCTGCACAAGGGTATTACATTATTGAGGACTCTAGACTTGATTTTCATTCTGAAATTTTAGATGCATCACGAATTGGAAAAATAACTGGATCTGAACAAGCAAAAATTAAATATTCCTCAACTGGAAACGGTACAATAATTGCAGTTGTTGATACAGGAGTTGATTTTTCAAATCCTGATATTCAGCATTCTCTTGCACGAGACAAAGCAAATTATCCAATAATGCTTGATGCTGATGGACAGGGATTAGTTTTAACTGGCACAACTTTTCTTGCAAAAATTGACAAATACGATATGGTTCGTAACCAAATCTTACCGCTCCCAAAAAATGTCACATCTTCTGTCTATGTAAATGAAGATGGTGTATTTCTTGACATGCTTCGTGGAAATGGTACAAATATCACAATTTACAATTCTTTTTTTCCACAGATAGGTAATTCCATCACATTTAATGCAACAATTAATCATGACCTGAAAATTGGTAATTCAAACAAAGATTACATAAAATCAAAAAGTGGCATATATCATCTTGGAGTAATATTTCAAGGTAGTATGGAGAAACTCCAAGTAATTCCAGTATTGGTAGTTGATTCTAATTTTTCAGGAGTTTATGATACTGTAATTCCTGATCTTAGTACTTCATGGACTGATTACGTTAGATTTGATGACTTGTATAATACAAATTTAGATGATTCAGAGTATGACTTTGATTTTACTGACGAGTCTCCAATTGTTTTAGGTAGTGGTGAGGAATTTTTGCTGTATGATTATGATGATGATGAAATTAATGATTATTCTGCAGGAACATTAGGTGCTCAAGTATTGGATATTTATGGTGTGATGAATAATTCCAGTAGAATTGATTCTCTAGATCCACTTGATAGTGTACTTTTACCTGGACTTGACAAGTCTGGAAATTTTTTTGGATTAATGACTGATTTTATGGGTCATGGAACTGCAAGTACTGCATCAATTGTATCTTCAGGAAAACAAATGTACCATATTTACAATAACACAAAAACGTATTCCATTACAGGTGTTGCCCCTGACGCAAAAATTATTCCAGTTAAAGCACTATGGTTAGGCGATACAATTTATGGATGGTTGTGGGCTGCAGGATTTGACAACAAAAATAATTGGGAGTTTTCAGGAAAACCTCGAGTAGATATTATTTCAAATAGCTGGGGAATATCCAATTTTCCAACATCAAAGACATCACCCGGAATGGATATTTTATCATTAATTCTTAGTATGCTTGTTACTCCTCACTCAATTAGTGATGATTATCCTGGAGTCACAATAGTTAGTAGTGCTGGCAACTCAGGACACGGATATGGTACAATTGGATTGCCTAATGTATCTCCATATGGAATAACAGTTGGAGCTACCACAAACAATGTCTTTGTAGGGTATGGCCCATTTAGTGGACAGCCAAGATTTGGAAATTATACAACACACTATAATGAAATAGTTGATTTTTCTAGTAGAGGGCCTGGAATTATTGGTGATCCAAAACCTGATTTGATGAGTATTGGTGCATATGGATTTACTCCCTCCTCTGTTTTAAAATTAGAAAGAGACTCTAAAGAAGAATCTTTTTCCCTGTTTGGTGGAACTAGCATGGCAGCTCCTTTGGTATCTGGCAGTGCAGCTATTCTAATTGAAGAACTACAAAAACAATCTCAAAACTATGATCCGTTTCTGATCAAAAATATTCTAATGTCTACTGCAACTGATCTAAATAATGATGCATTCACTCAAGGTGCAGGATTATCTAATGTATTATCTGCATTAGATTATGTTAATGGGAATAACGGTAAATTTCTAGTAACAAATGATTCGTCTTATCAAAACATTAAAAAAATTCTAGATCCTGCTATAACAAATACAAATTCTACCATATTTGGGTTTGAAAAATTCAAACTATCTCCAAAGTCTTACTCCATGACTAGTTGGTTTGCAGGACAATTATTTACAGGAGATAGAAGTAGTACTACATGGAGCATTACAAATCCTAGCAACAAACCACTACCAATATCGATACTTCCACAAAAATTAATCATGTCTCATCAAAACCAATTCAGTGGAGTCACATCAATTATTCCAGACGATACTGCAGATAAAGACAATGTATTTTTACCCAATTTTCTTAATTTATCTGATGTAATTAGTCATGATTCTCTAAGTGATTATTATTCTGATACTAGTCCAATTCCAAAACAATCCACTTTAATGGTGCTCAATGTTAATTTCCTATTTAGTGAATTTATGAACAAAACTGCATCCACTTATGCTGATGACATCAAAATATCCTCTCTGTATATTTATGATTGGATTGATGATAACAAAGATTTAGAAATTAATTCAGATGAATTATCTCTAGTAAATAGAGCAGGTTCTTGGGGAACAGTACAGGAATTACGAGTATCAGATCCTAATGAAAAGTTTGATGGTACTCCTCTAGTTGGAATATATCCAGTACCAACTAGATTTTCTTACTGGCAAGGAAACACAAATCTGAATTCAACATCAATGGATTACACAGTTATTGCAAGTTATTATTCTAAGGAATCATGGCCATTAGTTTGGAGTGAATCTACTGATGTAATAGTTCCACCAAAACAAACTATCACTACTGATGTAACACTAGTGATACCAGATGATTTGCAACCTGGAGTGTATCAGGGATTTATCCAATTCAAAGGAGAATCACATACAGTAAATGCTCCAGTTTCTTTTGTAGTAAAATCCAAAGTAATACCAAATATTCCAATTGTTATCAATGGCACTACAACAACTGATGTTCTTTATGGAAACGCTTACACCAAAGGAGCATTTGACATGTCAAGCAGATACATGGCAGGGGATTGGAGACAATATTATTTTGATGTGGAAGATGACACAATAAACTCTGCAGCAATTGAGATTTCATGGGAAAATAAAGATACTAACTTGTCAGTATTTGCAATGAATCCTAATGGCAAAATAATATCAACAAATGTCCCCTCTGGAGTATTTGGGCATTTCTTAGAATGGCCTTCTCTGGATTGGTTGGGAAATTCTTTATTCAGTCAAGGTGGAGGATTTTTCCCTGTAAAAAATAAAGATAACACATCTACAGTTTTGTATATCCCAATTAATCAAACTGGCACCTATACTTTATTGACTCACACAACACTATTTGCAGGAAATAACATCACTGAGCCCATTTCCCTAATTGCAAAATTTACTGATATCTACTCTGAAACTATTCCTGAAACTATTCCTGAAACTATTCCTGAAACTATTCCTGAAACTATTCCTGCAATAATGGATATTATTCCATCAGAAACTGACAAAATAGTCATTAGTGATGATTCTTTATCTTTGGGAATAATTGTTGGATTAATCTTTGGAATATTAATCGGAGTCATATGTATATTAATTCTCAAAGCAAATAGTCCTACCGTCAAACAAGATTTATAAGCGATTTTACAAAAACGCAGGGTGAATGTCAGAGCTTGGTGTAAAAAAGTCTGGCGGATTATCCAGAAGGGACTTTCTGAAGTTGATGGGTGCCGCAGGCACAGGATTAGCATTTGCTCCGTTTATCCCATGGGGCAATTTCATGCCAAACCCAAACCAGGCATCTCT
>Ga0208879_1004616_pt1 | contig 10670 bp, 7 predicted proteins | sample Knorr_S15_td_Bot_FD_185605 | JGI IMG/M metagenome (GOLD analysis project Ga0208879, IMG submission 185605) | Marine microbial communities from Southern Atlantic Ocean transect - Knorr_S15_td_Bottom_ad_5009_LV_A (SPAdes) (version 2) | ecosystem: Environmental > Aquatic > Marine > Oceanic | place...
ATGCCCGAACAAGGACTTGATCGCCCCGCCCCAACCGAGACCCTCGGCGCGGAGAATGGCGTCGGTCGGCTCCACCGCCGCCTCGAACTGCCCCGCTTCGGCGATTTCCACCCTGGCCACCGCCGGTGCGGCCGCATCGTCGTCCAACAACAGGGGCTCGGCGTCGCCGGCCCGTTCGGCCTGGCTCTCCATCAAGCGGAAATACACCCCGCGCGCGGCCATGAGTTCGGCATGGGTTCCGGACTCCGCGATGCGGCCGCCCTCCATGGCGAGGATACGGTCGGCGCCGATGACGCTGGACAAACGATGGGCGAAAATCAGCGTGGTCCGCCCTTTCATCAACCGATCGAGCGCGTCCTGGATGACCGCTTCGTTTTCCGCATCGACCGATGACAGGGCTTCGTCCAGCACCAGAATGGGCGCATCGCGGAGCAATGCGCGGGCGATGGCGAGGCGCTGCCGCTGGCCGCCCGACAGCTTCACACCCCGCTCGCCGATCACCGTGTCGTAGCCTTGCGGCAGTTGCTCGATGAAGGACGCCGCGTTCGCCGCCCGCGCCGCGGCTTCCAGCGCCTCTCGGCTGGCGTCCGGTTTGCCGAAGCGAATGTTCTCCTCCACCGTGCCGTGAAACAGGTAGGTGTCCTGACTGACCACGGCGAGTTGTCGGCGGATGTTGTCGAAACTCAACCCGCGCAAATCATGCCCGCCGAGCCGGATAACGCCGGCGCTGGGATCGTAGATGCGCGACAGCAGCCGAACGATGGTCGATTTGCCGGCGCCGCTCGCCCCGACCACGCCGATCCGCTCACCGGCCTCGACCTTGAAGGTGAGGTCTTCGTGCGCGGCGCGGCGGCCGCCCGGGTAGGCGAACGCCACATGATCGAACTCGACGGTCGCGGCGATATCCCGCAGCGGGCCCTGGCGCGCGGCGTCGGTGACACCGGGCTTGGCGTCGAGCAGATCGAAGACCGAGATCGCCGCCGCCTGCGCCACCATGCCCTGATGCATCAAGGCACGCATTTCGCGGAGCGGACGAAACACCTCGATGCCCATCATCAGGATGATCAGCAACACCTGCACACTCATTGCCCCGTCGACCACGCGGTACGCGCCCAGCGCCAGGGTGGCCGCCGCGCCGACCGCGATGCCCGTGTCGGTGATGCCGCGCGACAGCGCGTTGGTCGCCTGCACCCATACGGTGCTGCGGAACAGCGCCTGCGCCTTGCCCTTCAGAAATTTCGTGCGCGCGGCGCTCTGGCCGAAGGATTTCAGCGTCCCCAGGCCCTGAACGGAGTCCAGGAACTCCGATGCGAAGGTCTTGTACGCCTTCGAGCGCGCCAGGCTGTTCTTGCTGTCCCATTTATGAAACATCGTGGGCGCCACGAAGGTTATCAGCGCGAACGCCGTCAGCACGGCGGCGACGGGCAGGTCGAGAAACGCCACGAAGCAAAAGATGCCGATGGGTGTCAGAACCGCGACGAACAATTGCGGCAGGTATTGTCCGAAATAGGTCTCGAGCTGTTCCACGCCGTCGACGAGCGACAGGATGACGTCGCCGGTGCGCTGAAGCCCGAAATACGCCGGTCCCAGCTCGACGACCTTGGCGTACATCTTAGCGCGCAATCTCTTCTGAACGATGGCGGCGGTCCTGTGCGCGACCATGTTGCGCCCGTATTCCAGGAAGCCGCGCAAGCCCATGGTCGCCGCCACAAGGATGAACGGCCCGATCAGCGCCTCCGCCGGATCACCCGCGAATATCTTCGCCAGCAGCCAGCCCAGCAACGCGAGCCGCGCCACGCCGACCGCCGCGGAAATCAAACCGACGAAAACCGCCCAGAATATCCGGCCTCGAACAGTGTCCGTGAACGCCCAAAGCTGCCGGTTGAAATACAATGGACTGCTCCGTCATGAGTGATGGAATCGATCGGAAAACCTTATACGTAGCGTAATTTAAGGTAGTGTCCCTGGACGTGGTGTAAGAGCGTTTGCCTACGCGTCTATCTCCGCCGGTTGAGGTTACCGGCTCATTCCGCGGCGATTGCTGCGGAACTATCTACATGATGGCCCAACCGGGCCAGGGTTTCCAGGGTCATGTATCGTCTTGATACGGCCCATTCGTCGTTCTGTTCGGCGATGATGGCGCCGACCAGGCGGATGATGGCGGCCTCGTTGGGGAATATGCCCACCACGTTGGTGCGGCGCTTGATCTCCTTGTTGACCCGTTCCAGGGGGTTGGTCGAGTGGATCTGCCTCCAGTGGTCCTTGGGGAATGCCATGAAGGCGAGCACATCCTGTTCGGCGTCGCCCATCATGGCGGCGAGTTTTGGGAACCGTCTGACCAGGGAGTCTACGATCTGGCGCCACTGGGCGACGGCGGCTTGATGATCCTCCTGCACGAAGGCAGTGCGGATGGCGGCGGCGACCATGAGGCGCTGTCCCTTGCTGACATGGGCCAGGGCGTTCCGCATGAAGTGAACCCGGCAGCGTTGCCAGGTTGCGCCGAGCACCTTGGCGGCGGCCGCCTTGAGACCCTCGTGAGCATCCGAGATGACCAGCTTGACGCCGCGCAAGCCGCGCCGTGTCAAGGCGCGTAGGAAGTCGGTCCAGAAGGTCTCGGCCTCCGAGGGTCCAATGGCCAGCCCCAGGACCTCACGCCGGCCTTGCGCGTTCACCGCCACGGCGACTATTGCCGCAACCGAGACGATGCGCCCGCCCTGTCTCGTCTTGATGTAGGTGGCGTCGAGCCACAGATAGGGCCAGTCGCCTTCGAGGGGACGGTCGAGAAAAGCCTTCACCCGCTCGTCGATATCGGCGCAGAGACGGGATACCTGGCTCTTGGAGATGCCGCTCATCCCCATGGCCTTGACCAGATCGTCGACGGACCGTGTGGAGATACCCTGGATGTAGGCTTCCTGGATCACCGCCACCAGGGCCTTCTCGGCGGTGCGGCGCGGCTCCAGGAAGAACGGCAGGTAACTGCCCTTACGCAGCTTGGGGATCGGTAGGGTGATGGCGCCTGCCCGGGTCTCCCAGGCCCGCTCTCGATAGCCGTTGCGGTGGTTGGAACGCTCTGCGTTGCGCTCGCCGTGGCCGGCGCCGCAGATACCGTCCACCTCCAGCGCCATCAGACGTTCGGCGGCAAAAGAAATCATCTCGCGCAAGAAATCCGCATCAGGGGCCTTTTCAATCAACGCTTCAAGCGCGATCCTGTCTTCGGTCATCGTGTCGTCTCCTTCTTCAGGTTGTTGTCTCGATAACCTCAACCTAACGAAGATCGACGCGATGGCCACCGGCCTCCGCCCTCCGGGCGCTCAACGCGCCCTACAGGCCGACGCCCGTGGCGACGCTCTTACACCAACCCTCGGGACGTAACCCACAGCGACCGTATTTCGGTATAAGAATCATGATGTTATAGATGAATTTTGGTGTAGTTATGTCTCACCCGATGGGTCAAAGGAAGGCCGGGGAACGAAGGCCGGCCTCTTTGCGAGGCGCGCTTGCGATGGTCAGGATCGCCTCGCCGTCCTGCCCGCCAACATCGGCGCGGCGGCCATGCCGGCTTGTGCTTATCAATCGGGCATGACGGGTTTGCCGATGGGAGCCCCTGGCAGATTGTACTTAGGGATGGCTGTTCCTGTGTCGGCTGCATCGACCTACGCTATCCGCGAATTTGGAACGGATCGGGGAAATGTCGAATAAATCGTCCTTCGAACAGCTTATGAGCCATGACCGGAGATTGCAGGTCTTCAATGATACGGTTCCTGCGGGCATCATGGTGTTACGGGTGGACGATGGAAGCGTGGTGTTCACCAATCGTTATTTTAACGACAAACTGGGCCATGACGGCGGCGAGATTCTGGGCGCGAACTGGGCCGATTTTTTCGCCGACGCCGATGACCGTCAGAAGCTGATGGTCGAATTTGTCGAGAAGAAAGTCGTCAGGGGCCGCGAAATTCAATTGAAGAGGCCGGATGGCGAGATCATCTGGAGCCTCGTCTCGATGTCTGAAATCCCCATTGAAGAAGAATCCCTGCTGCTTTTCGCCTTCACCGATATCACGCCCTGGAAACATACCGAGGCGGCGCTGATTTCGGCCAAGGAGAAGGCCGACCTGGCCAGCCGCGGCAAGTCCGAGTTCCTCGCCAATATGAGCCACGATCTACGCACGCCGCTCAGCGCCATCATCGGCTTCTCGGATGTCATGAAGGGCGAGGTGTTCGGCCCGCTCGGCGACCCGAAGTATCTCGAATACGTAAACGACATCAACGCATCCGGCATCCATCTCCTGGCGCTGATCAACGACATTCTCGACCTGTCGAAGATCGAAGCCGGAAAGTCCGAGCTGCATGAGGAAAATGTCGACGTGTCGCGGATCCTCAAATCCAGCCTCTCCCTGATCAAGGCGCGGGCCGAAACCGGGGGCGTTGCGATCGAGATAGACGCCGCATCCGACTTGCCGGCGATCTACGCGGATGAGCGCAAGCTCAAGCAAATCCTCATCAACCTGCTGTCGAACGCGGTCAAGTTCACGGCGGACGGCGGCACCGTATTCATAAGAATATGGTGCCACCCGGAAGACGGCTATGTGTTCCAGGTTGCCGATACGGGCATCGGCATTGCTCTCCACGACATTCCCAAGGCGCTGGCGCCGTTCAGCCAGATCGACAGCGACATTAATCGCAAATTCGAGGGGACCGGTCTCGGTCTGTCGCTGACCAAATCCCTGGTCGAACTGCACGGCGGATCATTGAACCTGCAAAGCGAGGTTGACGTCGGAACCACGGTTACGGTGCGCTTCCCGGCGGAGCGGATTATCACCACCCCAGGGTGACCGCGGTATCACCGCTGAATCGCTAGAGCGTTTCACGTTTAATCGTGCACACACGATCAAACGACGTTCAAGCGCCACGCAGGCTAACGCTCGCTTCGCGGCGGATTACGGCGTACGCCCCAATCAGAGCGTTTCGGGCTTGAGTGATTCCATTCAAACCCGAAACGCTCTAGTTCTTGGCTTTATCCACCAGGCGGCCTTCGGCGATCCACGGCATCATGGCGCGGAGCTTCTCGCCGACCGCCTCCAGCTGGTGGCCGGCGGCGCGCCGGCGCATGGCCTTGAAGCTCGCCTGATTGGCCTTGTTCTCGAGCACCCAGTCGCGGGTGAAGCGGCCCGACTGGATATCCTCGAGGACCGCCTTCATGCTGGCCCGGGTGTTCTCGTCGATGATCCTGGGGCCCCGGGTGTAATCGCCGTATTCGGCGGTGTTAGACACCGAATAACGCATGTTGGAGATGCCGCCTTCATAGATCAGATCGACGATCAGCTTGACCTCATGGACGCATTCGAAATAGGCCATCTCGGGTGCGTAGCCGGCCTCGACCAGGGTCTCGAAGCCCATCTGGATGAGCGAGGTCAGCCCGCCGCAGAGCACCACCTGTTCGCCGAACAGATCGGTCTCGCACTCTTCCTTGAAGGTCGTCTCGATGATCCCGGCGCGCCCCCCCCCGATGGCCGCCGCATAGGCCAGGCCGATTTCATGGGCGCTGCCGGTGGCGTCCTGATCGACGGCGAGCAGACAGGGCACCCCCGCGCCGCGTTCGTATTCGGCGCGCACCGTATGGCCGGGCCCCTTGGGCGCGATCATGAACACATCGAGGTCGGCGCGCGGCAGGATCAGGTCGAAATGGATGTTGAGGCCATGGGCGAAGGCGAGCGCGGCGCCTTCCCTGAGGTTATCGCGCAGGTCGTCTTCATAGATCGCGCCCTGCAGTTCGTCGGGCGCCAGCACCATGACCAGGTCGGCCCATTTGGCGGCCTCGTCCGGCGTCATCACCGTGAATCCGGCGCCTTCGGCCTTGGCCTTGCTGGCCGAGCCGGCGCGCAGGGCCACCACCACCTCGCCGACCCCGCTGTCGCGCAGGTTCATGGCATGGGCGTGGCCCTGGCTGCCATAGCCGATGATAGCGACTTTCTTGCCCGTGATCAGGTTGAGATCGGCGTCGCGATCATAATAGACGCGCATGGGGGTCTCCTTTCGGGTATCCGGTTCAGTGGAGTCTATCCACCAGGGATTAGAATGCTTCGCTGCCGCGCGAAATGGCGACAACGCCGGTGCGGGATATGTCGGTGAGGCCCAAGGGGGCCATCAATGTGATGAAAGCCAAGAGTTTTTCCGAGGTTCCGGTCACCTCGAAGACGAATGATTCGTTTGTGCTGTCCACCGCGCGGGCGCGGAAGATATCGGCGATGCGCAGCGCCTCGACCCGCTGCTCACCCTTACCGATGACCTTGATCAGCATGAGCTCGCGCTCCACATGGGGGCCCTCGACGGTCAGGTCGGTAACCTTGTGGACCGGCACCAGGCGGGTGAGTTGCGCCTTGATCTGGGCGATGATGGCCGGCGTTCCGCGGGTGACGATGGTGATGCGCGACTGCTCGAACTCGGCATTGACCTCGGCGACGGTCAGGCTGTCGATGTTGTAGCCGCGGCCCGAAAACAGGCCGACGACACGGGCCAGGACACCGGCCTCGTTGTCGACCAGAACGCCGATGGTGTGGCTCTCCGGCGCGACCTCGGCATCGCCGGCCTCATAGACGCTGCCCTTGCCCATGGCGGCGCTCATAGGGCGACCATCGCCTTGTCGGACGACTCGGCGTCGTTGTCTTTATCGGGGCCGAGCTTCATCTCGTAATGGGCCGCCCCGGACGGGATCATGGGATAGACGTTCTCTTCCGGGTCGACGATGATGTCGGCGATGACCGCCTTGTCGGAGGCGATCATCTCGGCGAACAGATCGTCGAGTTCTTCGGGCTTGGTGGTGCGCAGACCCATGGCGCCGAAAGATTCGGCGAGTTTCACGAAATCGGGCAGGGAATCCATATAGCTATCGGCATAGCGGCCACCGTGGAAGAACTCCTGCCACTGGCGCACCATGCCCATGTAGTGGTTGTTCAGGATGACCACCTTCACCGGCAAGTGGTACTGGGCGAGGGTCGACATCTCCTGAATATTCATCAGGATCGAGGCCTCGCCGGCGATGTCGATGACCAGGGCGTCGGGATGGGCCATCTGCACGCCCATGGCCGCGGGCAGGCCGTAGCCCATGGTGCCGAGGCCGCCCGAGGTCATCCAGTGATTGGGCTTGTCGAATTTGAGATGCTGGGCCGCCCACATCTGATGCTGGCCGACTTCGGTGGTGAAATAGGTGTCGCGGTCCCGGGTCGCCGCGTAGAGACGCTCCAGGGCATATTGCGGCTTGATGATGGTTTTCGAATTTCGGTAGGCCAGGCTGTCCTTCTTGCGCCACTCGTCGATCTGCTTCCACCAGGGCTCGAGCAGCTTGCCGTCGCGGCGATGAACCTTGGCCTTCCACAGCTTGATCATGTCCTCGAGCACATAGCCGACATCGCCGACCACGGGCACGTCGATCATCACATTCTTGTTCATGGACGACGGGTCGATGTCGATGTGGATCTTCTTCGAGCCTTGGGAAAAGGCGTCGAGGCGGCCGGTGATGCGGTCGTCGAACCGCGCGCCGACGGCGACCATGACGTCGCATTCGGCCATCGCCATGTTGGCTTCATAGGTGCCGTGCATGCCCAGCATGCCGAGAAACTGCTTGTCGGAAGCCGGGTAGGCACCGAGAGCCATCAGGGTCAGGGTCACGGGAGAGCCCGTCTGATGGGCGAAATTGGCCAGCAGCTGCGACGCCGCCGGGCCGGCGTTGATCACCCCGCCGCCGGCGTAGATCAACGGCCGCTTGGCCTGGCTAAGCAACTCGACGGCCTCTTCGAGGCGCGCGGCGTCGCCCTTGACCTGGGGATTATAGGTGGGATGGCGGACCTTGCCGTTGCCCTGATAGGCGCAAGTGGCATTGACCACGTCCTTGGGCAGATCGACCACCACCGGGCCCGGCCGTCCGGTGCGCGCCACATAGAAGGCTTCATGGATCGAGCGGCCCAGGTCCTCGACCCGCTTCACCAGATAGCTGTGCTTGGTGCAGGGCCGGGTGATGCCGATGGTGTCGGCCTCCTGGAAGGCGTCGTTGCCGATCAAATGGGTCGGCACCTGGCCGGTCAGGCAGACCACCGGAATGCTGTCCATCATGGCATCGGTCAGGCCGGTGACGCAGTTGGTGGCGCCGGGACCTGAGGTCACCAGAACGACGCCGACCTTGCCGGTGGAGCGCGCGTAACCCTCGGCCGCGTGGACCGCCGCCTGCTCGTGGCGAACCAGCACATGACGCAATTTGTTCTGCCTGTAAATCGCGTCATAGATCGGCAGCACGGCGCCGCCGGGATAACCGAATATGATATCGACGCCTTGATCGATCAAAGCCTTCAGGAGTATTTCGGCGCCTGTCATTTCCGTATCGGCCACGGGTCGTTCCTTTTTGCTGCGCTGCATCGAACAGATCCCCGCCCGCTTCGGGCGCGGCCCCTCGCGAGCGCCTCTCAAGAGGCGTCCACGAAAGCCCAGCAACCTAGTAGTTGGCTCCTATTCGGTCAATAGAAACCGGCTGGTAACCGCGATGATATCCGGCGCCATTTCAGGCGAATACCGCCGATCATAGACCACCGCCCGGGCGATTTGATGGTGGAACCAGGTGACTTGCCGCTTGGCGTAGTTGCGCGTCGCCTGTTGCGCCGCAGCAATCGCTTGCCCAAGGCTCGACTCGCCGGTCAGATGGCGGCGCAATGGCCGCACCCCCAGGGCCTTCATGACCGGCGCCTCGGAATCGAGGCCAAGGCTATCGAGGGCGCGCACTTCATCGAGGGCGCCGGCCTCGATCATCGCCGCAAAACGCCCATCACAGGCCGCATACAGGGCCTCGCGGGGCGGCGACAGAACCAGGCTGAGAGCCGGCTGCGCGAGTCCGCCGGCGGCGGCCGGCAGACGATGCCATTCGGCCAGGGAGCGCCCCGTGGCCTCGATCACCTCGAATGCGCGGATCATGCGCTGGCTGTCGCCGGGCGACAGGCGCGCCGCCATTTCGCCGTCGAGCGCCGCCAGCCTGTCGTGGAACGCCGGCCCGCCCAGGGTCGCGTGAAGCGCCCGCGCGCGTTGGCGAATCGCTTCGTCAATTTCGGGAATCGGGGCCAACCCCTCGATCAGGGCGCGGATGTAGAGGCCAGTGCCGCCGGTGACGATGGGCAGCCGCCCGGCGTCATGGGCCGCCGTGATCTCGTCCACCGCCAGGGCGCGCCAGCGCGCCGCCGAACAGGTCTCGGCCGCCGGCAGTACGCCATAGAGCCGATGCGGCGCGCGCGCCTCGTCGGCGGCGCTCGGGCGGCTGGTCAGAATGCGCAGCGCATCATAGACCTGCATGCTGTCGGCGTTGATGACGATACCGTCGAACGCCTCGGCAAGGGTCAGGGCGAGGGCCGATTTTCCGCTCGCCGTCGGCCCGGCGACGACGACCACGACGCGCCTTGCCGTTCCGCCCGCAAGCCCGTAACTTCCGCTCATGGATTCCGTCCTCACGCTGATCGCCAATCCCTGCACCCGCGACCTCGATGATAGCATGATCGAGGCGGCGCGCGAGGCCCTCGGCGCGCCGCCGTCGTCGGTCGCCTGGCTTGCCCCGGGCATCGCCTGCGATATCGCTTTCAACAACGGCGAAATGGTCTCCGCCGTGCGTGAGCGGCTCGACGGCGCCGCCGTGGATGTCATCGCCCAGCCGGCGCGCGGCCGCTGCAAGATCCTGCTGGTCGCCGATATGGAGTCGACCGTCATCGCCAATGAATTCGTCAACGAACTCGCAGAGTTGGCCGGGGTCGGCGAACCGGTCGCGGCGATCACCGAACGCGCCATTGCCGGCGAGGTCGATTTCGCGGAGGCGCTCGGCAAGCGCGTCGCCATGCTCGCCGGCCTTTCGGAATTCGCTCTCGATGAGGTCTATGAGAATATCACCGTCCTCCCCGGCGCCCGCGCCCTGATCGCAACCATGGCCGCCCATGGCGCCCATGCGGCGCTGGTCTCGGGCGGCTTCACCTGCTTCACCGAGCGGGTTCGCACCCTCCTCGGCTTCCACAGCCACGACGCCAACACCCTCGAGGTGACGGCCCATCACCTCAGCGGCGAGCTGATCCCGCCGATCATCGACCGCGTCGGCAAGCGCGAACGATTGGATGAACTCTGCGGCGAGCTGGGAATCGCCCGCCACCAGGCCATGGCGGTCGGCGACGGGGCCAATGATATCGATATGTTGGAAGCCGCCGGCATGGGCGTCGCTTTCCACGCCATGCCCGCCGCCACCGCCGCCGCGAACGTCCGCATCGACCACGGCGATCTGACGGCGCTGCTCTACCTCCAGGGCTACCACGCCCGCGACATAAGAGGCATCTAGGTCATGAAACACCGGAATAGCCCTTCCGGATGTGAGCCTGGGCCGACTATAATTACCGCCTTGGAGTGAATTCAAACCTGGGAGGTCAGCATGAGCGGAGAAACCAAATCCCTACTATCGGAAGACCGCATTCCGCGCGCTTGGTACAACATCGTTGCCGATTTGCCGGAGCCGCCGGCGCCGATCCTGCATCCCGGCACGGGCCAGCCCATCGGCCCCGACGATCTGGCGCCGTTGTTTCCCATGGCGCTGATCGGCCAGGAGGTTTCGACCGAGCGGGAGATCGAAATTCCGGCCCCGGTGCGCGAGATCTACCGCCTGTG
>Ga0208879_1004617_pt1 | contig 10669 bp, 8 predicted proteins | sample Knorr_S15_td_Bot_FD_185605 | JGI IMG/M metagenome (GOLD analysis project Ga0208879, IMG submission 185605) | Marine microbial communities from Southern Atlantic Ocean transect - Knorr_S15_td_Bottom_ad_5009_LV_A (SPAdes) (version 2) | ecosystem: Environmental > Aquatic > Marine > Oceanic | place...
GTAAGCGCTGGTGGATAATACAATGGATCGAGTTTGTCCAAAACAGCCTGGCCAGTAGCTCTAAATGGAAGCATGGAAGCTCCAGTCGCCATTAAAGTTCCATTGATGAAATCTCTTCTTGTTATTTCGTTCATCAGTTTTTTGTTAATTCGTAAACGTATGTATGTTCAACTCAAGTGATGCTGCTCCTTACAGGGGATTGTTGACAGGAATTTGTTTTTTCACAGGCGACCATACTTATCGATGCTTCCGCAATCAACTGTTGAACTCTCACGCGTAAATCGTTTGCGGCGCATAGTGTAGAAGAACCAAAGGCTCAAAGAATGGCCCAAATCAGCGTGATCGGATTTCTTGGACACTCCGCGGCGAACCCCGTTGCCGCATACCGCAGGTTATGGAATGCACTTCACCGGATACTTTCCGTCGGAACCCTTCACTCGCCATTCCCCGATGATCTTGGTCGCCTCGGGGGAGGTCTTCGGATACCATTTTGTGTCCGTGAGGCGACGGACGAAGGTGTGCGCGTTAGCTGCGCCGCGTCCGATCTCCCGGCGCCCTCCGCAGGCACATCTCCCCGTCGCCTTGATTCAACCTGTTGCTTAAATATCTCGGAGTAGGTCTCTAAATAGGCGATCTTGCGGCCGGATTTATCCGAGGGATCGCCGCTGGGAGAAATGACCAGAGCCCGAACGGCATCCCGCTCGATATCATTGATCCCTTGAATCGGCGGGAGCGCGACGAGGGGTCCCGCGAAAAGTTTTTCTTCGCTAAGATCGTAGAAATACGTTTCGCCGGGGAGCGGGTGCCGATCCCTCCAATGGGAGTAGAGCAAGATTCCCGCAACCACAAGCGCCGCACAGGAGAGGACCACTTTCTTATTCATCAATCAATTGTGAGAATCCACGGCGGCAGACCACCAGCACCTATCCTCGTTACACGGGATTTTGTTCGGGTCCAACAGGGTCGCGTGCCCGTCAGCGAAACCGTAATTGGACCGTTTGTTGTGGCGCATTGCGCCTGGATCTTGATCCTCGATCCTGTTGAACCCTGGACTGTTCGGCGAGTTCTCTTTCCAAATCCACCATCGATATTCCCTCCAGAGATCGAAACCATCGCTGTTGTCGTCTCCAAAGAAAATCGTTTCCAAGGGGTTTTCCACCATAGTTTGTCTGCAGCTTTTGCTGACGTTCCTCCAGCTGAAAGGAGGCTGAGCGCCGCCGGCCTGCCAGTGGACATTGACCGCTCCGATGCCGCTGCCCCATCTCCTATCAGCGCGGACGCCCGCAAATTGCCTAAGGGGCCTCCGAGTAACGATCCTCAAGCTCAGAGAGGCAGTCGTAGACCTTTAGGGTGCCTCCTACGTAATCGATAGAGGTAAACGCGCCAGGTGGTCGTGGTGATATCCTCTATTGGTGGAAGTGTGTCGTTCTCCTGGTCATCGGCGTACATCTGGGTCGCGAAAAAAGCTGCTTAATGTTGCTCAGACATTGGATCTGCTTCCCTTTGTCCTTTGCTTTGGCGAGAGCGGGCAGAAAGCAGGGAGGCCAAGATAGCTATGATGGCGATCACTACCAATAGCTCGATGAGGGTGAAGGCGTGTGCAATCCTGGTTTCATACGAACTGCGGCGTGCGAGCCTGGAGTTAGGACGCCCCTTTTGCCGTTGTTGATTCATAGGGTTACTAACAGACTAATAAGAATTTTCTATTTCAGACTTCAGCCAATATTGGCGTTCCACGGCCCTTTTTCGAGAAAAAAAGGCCCTCAAACCCATGTTAGTATTTAGAATCTGCTTTGGGCGGACGGGCGTGTATTCTTGTGGTTTCGTTGTGTTGCCGGGCAACCTACCAGCCGAGCGGCGGGCTTGCGCCAAGGCCTGGTCCGTAGACGACGGCGTTGGCCATCATCCGAGCAGTGGCGCGTTGTTGTGCCCGGTTGCCAGGCTCGGTGGCAAACAGGATGACCTGTCCCTTGCCGACACGCTCCACCGTGAGGTAGGCGCTCTGCTCAATCCGTTCGCGAGCTTCGGGCCACAGAAGCCCTGCCAGTCGCAGGGACTTGGCTTCGTCGAGACGGATCGCGGTGGTCACCGGGCTCTTGGCGAGAAACACCCGAGAACCACTGTAGTAAACCGGCATCTCCGGCCGACACCCGGAGGTGATCCAGGCGTTCTCGTTGACCAAGGCCCGGAGAAAAACCCCGCTCGGTGCAAACCTCCGCGCCCAACTATCGCGCATCTGCAGGCCTCGGCCGAGCCCTTTTTTTGCCCAAGCGCTTGGCCAAACGAAGCCGTCGGTTGACATTCCCTCTCCCCCCGAGGGGGAGAGGGTCAGGGTGAGGGGGCAAACGGGAGCTTGGCCAAGCGGCTGTAGTTTGGCGTCAGTTTTGGATTGCCTTGGCGCTGGTTTGGGGCTTGATTGGGCGTGTTCACCCACCGGATTCACGCACTGGAAATGCAATCAACCAAAATGAAACGATCACTGGCCATAATGACCGCTGTTGCCGGGTTTGCTCTTCTGGCTCCGGCCCATGCTGCCGTTAAAAATGTGGCCTGGCTTCAGGGAACCACACTCAAGAACGGCACCCCCGTCCTCAACAGCATTGAGCCCATGGGAATCAACTGGGCGGCCCACTCGTCGATCGACCCGGCGGTCTACGATCACAGGCTGGTGAACTCGTCCATGTTGACCATCAGGAAGGCCGGCGACTACCTGGTCGCCGTGACGCTGCCCATGAAGGGCAAGGGGGTCCGCTCGGCCCAGGCGATCGAGGTCTATGTGAACGGGCAGGTTGCGCCGGGAGCCATCAGCCGGTGCGCCTACATTCGGGCGGCTTCAGGCCAGGAGGAATCATCCGCGCACCTGGCGAGTTTGCTAACGGGATTGAAGGCCAATGATATGATCGAAGTGATGACCTACAAGGCCACCCACAACAAGGTGCCGGTCGAGATGGAAACGGCCAGCCTCTACGTGGAGCGTGTGCGGGACTCTCGAGATGTTTTTTCCGGCACAGCCACCGAGGCGGTTGGGGGCGCCATGCTCAATCGCGCGGAGGGGGAGGCCGAGCCGGGCGAACTGGCCTTGGTCTGGAAGGCCAACCGAACCGGGGCCGCCTTCGGGCACTCCGGGGAGACCATCACCCTCATGGACGAGGGCAGCTATCTGGTCTTCGTGAATGTTCCCCTTCAAGGCAACGTGACACACGCCAGCGTGGGTTTGCAGTTGTGGCTGGGCGGCTATGAGGAGGGGGATCTCGCGATCGGCGGGCGAGCCCAGCAGGGTTACATCCGCAACGTCAGCAACCACGACAAGTCCTCCATCCATTTTTCCGGGTTGATCCACACCACCCAGGCCAACCAGGAACTCGTTGTGGAGACACTGCAACTCGCCAACTCCGGTGAGATCACCATGGGGAACAAGCAGGCGTCCATCTACATTGAAAAAGTGAACACAACCTCCGGTCTGTTTTTCAGCTCCGCCTTTAACCTGACCGACACCGACAACTGGAACCCGAACAAAAAGGACTCTGTTTTCTGGGAGGCGATAGAGGGGCCGGCCATCGACAAGAGCCGGTTCGGCCACAGCGAGGAAGGGGGCAAGGAGATCGTGATCAGGAAAGACGGCAGCTACCTGCTCGTTTACAACGATGTCCTCGAGGGGGGTTCAGCCCGGGCCAACCCACGGATCACGGTGGAGGTCAACGGCAAGAGTGTGCCGGGGGCACAGTCAAAGGCCCATTACATCCGCAACGCCGGCGGCCATTCCGCCAGTTCCGCTTCCCTGGTGTTCCTGCTGGAGAACCTGAAGGCCGATGACGTGTTGACCGTGAGCGCTGCGCAGGAGGGCGGTGGCGGGGAGGTGTACGCCCAGGAAGACGCCCTGTTGACCCTGCAACACAAGGAAACGCTGACCCTGCCGGATGGGGACACATCCCCCCCGCGCATCATCGCCTTCCACCAAATCCTGAAGTCTCCAAGCGGACGGCCGGTGAACGGCTTTTCACTGGCGATTCAGGACATGGGACTGAAGCTCGATGACGCCTCTCTGAAAGCCTCCCTGGATGGCCTGGCCGTGAAATTGAAAGTGTCCAGGGATGGCGACAAGCTCAACGTGACGTTCATGGAGAATATAAACCTGAAGACCGGGCACATTTGGTCGCAGGCGGACATCTCCTTCTCCGACACCGGTGGCAACAGCCATGAGAAGGTTTTCTTCGGCAAGGCGCCGCCCACCCCGCCTCCATTTGACGAAACCAAGACACAACTCGCCCTGCCCCTGCCCGAGCCCCCAGTTATCGACGGTGTCATCGACTTGGATGGCGGGGAATCGTGGATTTGGGCCGGTGGCGCCGCCGGGGAATGGTGGCGCTCGGAGTTCGACGAAACCATGACCGACGGCATCCGCGGAGGCGCCATCGGCGATAAAGGCACGCCGCCAAGCGACAAGCAGGACTTGGGCATCCGGGTGTTCGCGGGCTACGACGCGGACAATTTTTATATCGGTGTCAAGGTGCAGGATGACAACTTTTTCGGCGACAGCGCCGAGGAGGAATCCCAAAATGGAAACACGTGGCACGATGACGCCGTGGAAATATTCATCGATGGGGACAACAGCAACTTAGACACACGGGACACCAGCGGGAACAACCCCGATGTCGTGGGCACCGGCGGCCAGTTCGTCATCACGGTGAACAACGCTTATCGCGAACAGGAGGCCGGCAACCCGGGGTACGGCGAGGATGAAGCGTGGTACGCCCTGGTTACCACTGGAGACGGTGGTTACGATGCTGAATTTCGCATTTCCATGGACACCATCGGCAATCCCAATCCCGGGGAGGTCATTGGGTTTACCGTCGGCGTCAACGACGACAATGATGGCGGCGTCCGGGAACGCCAAATCCTCTGGGTTGGCATTCCGCACACCGAGGCCACCTATGGCAACCTGCTCCTTGAAGGCAAAACCTACACAGCGCTCAAAAAAGCCGCCCCGGTAATTGATGGCGTGATCCACACCGCCGAGTATGCGGGTGCTGAAAGAACCTACGTCAACCCGCATAACGGGATTTACGACATCACCGTGGGCGACGACTCATGGGACTCGAGCGACCAAAGTTTCTTCGCCTGGGTGACCCATGATTACGAGGCCGTCTATGTCGCGGTTGATGTCACGGATCCCAACGTGGTCACCGACTCCGCCGACGCCGGAACCGAGGACGGACAGACCTGGCAGGATGACAGCGTGGAAATCTTTTTCGACGCGGACGACAGCAATGACGCGGGGCGGGGAACCAAGGGGTTTGAAGGCCAATACGTGCTGACCGCCAACGGCGCCTGGCGCGACAAGGAGGCCAACAATCCCAAGTTCGGGAAAGCCGGGGATTGGTTTGCCGCCACCAAGCGAACCGGCAAGGGCTATCAAGTCGAGTTCAAGATCAAGAAATCCGCCCTGTCGAACCCCGCGGACGGCGCCAGCCTGGGCTTCAACATTGCCATCAACGATGACGACGGGGAAAACGGCTCGCGCAAGGCGCAGCTCAACTGGAGCGGCCGTGCCCATTCAGAGTTCACCTACGGCCGATTGATCCTGGAGGAAGGCGAGGGAGGCGGCCCGCCGCCCTCAATCAGCGCCAGGCTCAACGACAACGGCACAGTCACGTTGACCTTTGATGGCAAACTGCAAACTGCGCCAACAGTAAACGGCCCGTGGCAGGACGCGAACGCCACCAGCCCGCAGATCGTTCCGGCCAACCAAGCGGCGCAGTTTGGCCGTGCGGTGAGATAAGTTTCACTCCACCAACCAAGCCAACCCAGGAGGATCCGGCCCCAGCCGGGCCCTTTTTGGTTTTGCGCTTGGCCAAGCGCTCGGGATACCTTGGCCAAGCGCAATCGCAGACCCAACTCATGGCGTTCGATCAACAGGCTCTCTCCCAGTACAAGGAGAAACTTCTCATCATGGCCAGCCACGCCGAGGGGATGGTCACCCGGGCGGTGCGTGCCCACATCGACCGCGACGAGGCCCTGGCCGGCCAGGCGCTCGAGACCGACGAGACCATCGACCAGTTCGAAATCCAGATCGACCGGATCGCGCTTGGCCTGTTGGCCCAGCAACCCGGTGAGTTCGATCTGCGGCAGATCACCTGCGGCATGAAGATTGCCCGTGACCTCGAGCGCGTCGGCGACGAGGCCACCACCATCGCCCGCCGGGCCATCAAGCTCATGGCGCTCCCTCCCCTGTCCACGCCGCTCGACATCGCCGAGATGACTTTCCTGGCCAACGCCATGCTCAAGGATGCGCTCGACGCCTTTGTCAGCGGCAACACCGTGCTCGCACGGGGAGTGATCCCCCGCGACAAGCGGGTCGATGAAATGAACAAAACCTATCAGGACAACCTGACCGAACTGATGGAAGCCTCGTCGGAGAACATCCGGCGCTGCCGGCACTTGACTGTCATCTGCAAGTGCCTCGAACGAATCGCCGACCACGCGAAAAACATCGCCGAGGACGCGGTCCTGCTGCACGAGGCCAAGGACATCCGCCACGCGGGCGCCGCGAACGGATAAGCTCATGCCCCGGAAAAACGACATCCGAATCCTGGTGGTCGATGACGAACCGGACGTCCTCGAGTTGGTCGTTTACCATCTCGAGAAGGAGGCCTACCGGGTGGACGTGGCGGACACCGGCGACAAGGCCCTCAAGATGGCCCGCGAGAATCTGCCCAGCCTGTTGGTTCTCGACCTGATGCTGCCGGGAATCAACGGGCTCGAGATTTGCCGCCTGCTCAAGCGCGACCCCAAGACGCGCGACATCCCCATCCTCATGCTCACCGCCCGCGCCGCCGAGGAGAACCGCATCAAGGGGCTCGAGCTCGGCGCGCACGACTACGTGACCAAGCCGTTCAGCCCGCGCGAGCTGGTGCTGCGGATCAAAAACCTGCTTCGGCTCACCGAGAAAAGCCCGGACGGCGTCAAGATCATCGAGGCCGGGCCGTTCCGGCTGGACACCGTCCGGCATCAGGCCACAGCCGATGGCAAGTCGCTGAACATCACCGCCACCGAGTTCAAGCTGCTCTGCCTGCTGGCCAGCCGCCCCGGCGAGGTGCAGCCGCGCGAAACCCTCCTACGCGATGTCTGGGGCTACGAACCCACGCTCGACACCCGCACCGTGGACACCACGATGCAGCGTCTCCGGGCCAAGCTTGGCCAGGCGGCCCACCACTTGGAGACGGTTCGCGGCGTCGGCTATCGCTTGACCGACTTGAACGCATGACCGGCTGGATTGTTGCCATCCTGCTTTTGTCCGGGCTGATCGGGCTGCACCTTGGGTGGCGGCGGCGCTACCGCTTGCTGGCGCTTGGCCAGGCGGCCAAGCCGGCCGGACTGACCGATGCGCTTGGCGTGACCGACATGTTCGAGAACATGGCCGAGGGCGTCCTCGTCACCAACCAGAAGGGCATCATCGAGTTTGCCAACCCGTCCTTCTGCAAATTGTTCGAGCTGGCCGCCGAGCCAAAAGGCCAAACCGTGATGGAGGCCATCCGCATCCACGAGGTTCACGAGTTGGTCAACCTCCTGAGGCAGAACAACCAAGTCGTCCAGGAGGAAATCATGCTGCCCAACCTCGACCAGCAGTTCCTGCAGGTCAACGGGGTGGCCATCCGCGACAAGCGCGAAAAACACCGGGGCGCCATCTTCGTCTTCCACGACCTCACCCGGCTCAAGCGGCTGGAAAACCTGCGGCAGGAATTCGTGGCCAACGTCAGCCACGAGCTGCGCACCCCGCTCTCGATCATCAAGGGATACGTCGAGACGCTGCTCGACGCCGAGACGGACGCCGAGTCGCTCTCCCATCGCTTCCTCAAGAAAATCGAGAACCACTCCAACCGGTTGACCTTCCTGATCGAGGACATCCTGGCATTGTCCCATCTCGAGTCCGGCGACATCGGCCTCGACCAGCGGGAGGTGAACATCCGCCAACTCGCCGAGGGCGTGCTGGATGGCCTGCGGGAAATGGCCGACAAAAAAAAGGTGCGCCTCGAGAATGGCGTGCCCGAAAACCTCACGTTGTTTGCCGACAGCCAGCGGCTGTTTCAGGCGCTAAACAACCTGGTCGAAAACGGGATCAAGTACGGCGGCGCGTGCGTCCGCGTCTCAGCCACCAATGCGAATGGCGAACTCGACCTCTGCGTGGAGGACGACGGCCCCGGCATTCCCGCCGAGGCGTGCGAGCGAATCTTCGAGCGGTTCTTCCGCGTAGACAAGGCACGCTCCCGGGAACTGGGCGGCACCGGCCTCGGCCTGAGCATCGTCAAGCACCTCACCCAACTCCACGGCGGCACCGCCCGGGTCGAAAGCACGCTTGGCCAAGGCGCAAGTTTCCACCTCACCTTCCCCACCCACAAACCTGAAACGGCGGAGTCGCAAACGTCCGGCTAACGCATCAACAATCCGGCCACTGTTGCCGTCAGGTAGCAGGCCAGCAGCCCGCCGACCATCGCCCGCAGGCCGAGCTTGGCCAAGTCCGCCCGGCGACCCGGCACCAGCGCGCCGATGCCACCGATCTGGATGGCAACGCTGGCGAAGTTCGCGAAACCGCACAGCGCATAGGTCGCGATCGCACTGGTTCGCGGGCTGAGCGCGCCCTCCCCCTCCATCATGCCAGAGAGGTGCAGGTAACCGACAAACTCGTTGAGCACCACTCGCTCGCCGAGCACCGCACCCACCCGCACACACTCGTCCGGCGGCACCCCCATCAGCCAGGCGAACGGCACGTTCAGCCAGCCGACCGCCTCCTGAATTGTGAAGTTCCACGCCGTCCACGACAGCGCCCAGCCGAGAATGGAGTTGGCCATGTAAACCAGCGCGACAAACGCGATGAGCATCGCGATGACATTGATCGAGAGTCGCATCCCATCCGACGCCCCCTGGCACAGCGCGTCGATGCTGTTGGCCGCCGTGCTCTTGGGCAGCTCACACGCTTCATCTGCCGTGGCGCTCTTTTCCGTTTCCGGAAACATCAGCTTCGCAATCACCAGCGCGCCCGGCGCGCTCAGGATGGATGCCGTCAGCAAATGCCCTGCATCGATCCCCAGCGAGGCATAGGCGGCCGCCACGCCGCCCGCGATCGTCGCCATTCCGCCGACCATCAGCGCCATTAACTCGCTGCGCGTCATCCCGTCGAGATACGGCTTCACCACCAGCGGCGCCTCGGTCTGGCCCATGAAAACATTGGCCGCCGTGGCGAGCGTCTCGCTGCCACTGGTGCGCATCGTGCGGCGCATCACCCACGCGATACCGGTCACCACCCACGGTAAAATGCGCCAGTGGTAAAGCAGCGACGACAGAGCCGAGACAAAGATGATCGTGGCCGGAATTGCAATGGCAAAGATGACTCCCTCACCGAAGGTCTCCTGCATTTTTCCACCATCACCAAGCGCCCCAAAAACCAGCCCGGCCCCTTCGCCTGCAAACTCGTTCAACTTGGCAATGACCACGTTGGCCGCCTCGAACAGCCCCTGGCCAAGCGGCGTCCTGAAAACAATCAGGCCAATGATCAACTGCAACCCCATCCCCCAAGCCACCACCCGCCATGGGACTTGACGGCGATTCGACGACATCGCCCAAGCCAGGCCAAGGAACGAGACAACCCCCAAGAGACTGATCAACTTAACGGTCAAAACAACGGCGGGAAGCTAGTGAGCCGCTTGGCCAAGCGCAAGAAAACTTCCGGCTACTCTCATTCAATCCCTGTCCCACATGGCCAAGGGGTGGCCCTTCGGATATTGAAACCCAACCTCACTTGCCTTCATGGACGAGGCATGTCCGTCAAGGAACAACATCATGGATCGACCCCCATGCCGGTTCACGATCCGTGAGGGCAATGAGTAATATGCCCCCCCATTGGGAGTGCGAAAGAATACCGTCCGGAAGATCGTCCATGTTTTTGAGGGGTCAACGGTCACCCTCCATTTGTCCGGATTCCGTTCGTTTGGATTTTCAATGATGGCAGCGTCGGCAAGGTGAACCGTATCCACCGGGTGTTTAATATCGTCGTACTTGATGACATGCCCCGGTTGGGGGCGCCAGATGCTTAATTCATGATAGTTCAACCCAATGCCAAAACCGTGCTGACGCTGAACCGAGGGGCATTGATTGACCGACCGATCCTGTGAATACGGTTTGAGAAGGTCAGGCCACCAGCGAATCCCACCCGCGCGGTTGTCGGTGACAACCTTGTCCTTACTGTTGACGTCATTCACCGCCAGGTTGATCAACTCGGCATCGTTGTCATCCGTGTAGAGGATCATGGCAATGCCAAGCTGCCGTTTGTTGTTCAGGCAACTGATAGCCTTGGCCTTCTCCTTGGACTGGGCCAGGGCCGGGAGTAACAACGCGGCGAGTATGGCAATAATTGCAATAACCACCAGAAGCTCAATCAACGTAAAACCCCTGGTGGACACATGCTCTTTTTTCTTTGTTATAAAGGGTGCCAAAATAATTCGAAACTGCTCAAGATACGTTAGGCCTTTGCCAGAGTTTTCGATTGACTACCACCAATCAAACTCAATATCGACAGGCTCCCGGATCCACTTGGCAAAGTCGTCAGGCCAACGGACAAACTCCACGTGCCCGTCACCAAAGACCATGTTGTAACGCGCCTTGCCCTTGTAGTTGT
>Ga0208879_1004619_pt1 | contig 10667 bp, 5 predicted proteins | sample Knorr_S15_td_Bot_FD_185605 | JGI IMG/M metagenome (GOLD analysis project Ga0208879, IMG submission 185605) | Marine microbial communities from Southern Atlantic Ocean transect - Knorr_S15_td_Bottom_ad_5009_LV_A (SPAdes) (version 2) | ecosystem: Environmental > Aquatic > Marine > Oceanic | place...
AAGAACCAGAGGATGAATCCCCAACAAAGGAAAAATATGCACCTGTATTAGAAGTGGAGCTAAAGAAACCAGAGCCACCCCAACTAGAACTGGTTTTACAAGATACAAGTTCTGCAGACACTGTTTTTGCATCTCCCGGCGTTCGGCGGTTAGCGCGTGAATTGGGTATAAATCTCCAGATCATCAAAGGTTCCGGACAAAAAGGCCGCATCACAAAAAACGATTTAAACGGTTATATCAAACTCCAGATGGCCCTGTCATCCGGGATTATTTCTGGGCAACCACTGGAGATCGATTTTTCCCAATGGGGTCAGATTGAAATACAAAAACTCACTCGAATCAAACGAATCACCGGCCAGCGGCTTCAGCAAGCGTGGCAATCTATCCCCCACGTCACTCAATTTGATGAAGCGGACATTACCGAACTGGATGCCTATCGGAAAGAATTGAAAACAGAAGTTGCGAAGCAAGGTGTAAAAATTACGTTTCTCCCATTTTTAATGAAAGCAGTCGCCATTGTTTTGAAAGAAATGCCGGAATTCAATAGTTCTTTGGATCACACGGGACAAAACTTGGTTTTAAAAAATTATTATCATCTCGGTATTGCCGTAGATACGCCCAACGGACTTACGGTTCCAGTGGTGAGAGACGTGGATCAAAAATCAATTTTTGATCTATCGGAAGAACTCATGAATTTGAGTTCCCGTGCCCGGAACAAAAAATTGAAGCCCGATGAAATGAAGGGAGGCACATTCACCCTTTCCAGCCTGGGCGGTATTGGCGGGACGGGATTTTCTCCCATCGTCAATCCACCGGAAGTTGCCATAATGGGTATTTCACGAAGTATTTGGAAACAGGTGTTTGATAAAACATCGGGCGAATTTGTCACCAGATTTGCTATGCCCTTTTCTTTATCTTATGATCACCGGGTGATTGATGGTGCTGCTGCTGCCGCATTCACATCCCGGTTTGCGACAGTTTTAACGGATATATCACATTTTAAAGATTGATCAATGACAGAATCAATACATTCTGAAATTGTTGTTATGGGTGCAGGTCCCGGCGGATATGCTGCCGCCTTTCGTGCTGCTGATCTCGGGAAGAAAGTTCTCCTGATTGATAAAGACCCAACCCTGGGCGGTGTTTGTTTAAACCGTGGATGTATCCCCTCCAAGGCATTGCTTCATATTTCAAAGGTTATGGATGAAGCTTCCCATTTATCCAGTATGGGGGTAACCTATGGCAAACCGGACATTGACCTGGATGCTATCCGGGCCCATAAAGATAAAATTGTTGCCCAATTGAATGGAGGTATCGCTCAAATAGCCAAAGCCCGCAAAGTTGAATCTATCCGGGGCACAGCCACATTCAAATCCAATTCAGAATTAAAAGTAGAAACAGAAGACAGCGATATTTCTGTCTCTTTTGATAAATGTATCATTGCTACCGGCTCAACTTCAGCCATGATTCCCGGTATTCCTGCAGATCATCCATCTGTGCTCACATCCAGGACCGCATTGGATTTGGTAGATATTCCGGAAAGACTTTTGGTCATTGGCGGAGGCATCATTGGATTAGAATTGGGACAGGTTTATGCGGTGTTTGGCTCCCAAGTCTCCGTGGTTGAATTTTTACCTAATTTGCTTCCCGGCACAGATCCGGACCTTGTAAAACCACTCCACCGGAAATTAAAAAAACAGTTCCAGTCCATTTTACTTTCATCCAAGGTAACATCTGTTGAAGCCAACGATGACGGCACCTTGAATGTAACAATTGAAAATGATAAGGAGACTTTGATGCAGGTCTATGATAAAGTGCTGGTATCTGTAGGTAGAAAACCCAATACTAATTTACTCAATATAAATGTAACAGATGTTGAAGTTGATCAACAAGGTTTTATTCATGTGGATGTGTACCGGCGAACATCAGTGAAAAATATATTTGCAATTGGTGATATTACGGGCAACCCCATGTTGGCTCACAAGGCCACCCATGAAGGAAAAGTTGCGGCAGAAGTGGCCTCGGGTCATCCGGCAGCTTTTGATGTCCGGGCGATTCCATCTGTTGTTTTTACGGATCCTGAAATAGCCTGGGCCGGACTTACAGAAACAGAAGCTAAAGAAAATGATGTAGCTTATGAAAAAGGAGAATTTCCCTGGGCAGCCAGCGGGAAGGCCATTATTATGGGTGCCAAACAGGGTAAAACAAAAATATTATTTGACCCGGAGACCAAACAGGTACTTGGTGTAGGCATTGTTGGATCCGGCGCAGGCGATATGATCTCCGAAGGAATGCTGGCCATCGAAATGGGCGCCGATGCGGAAGACATTGGTTTAACCATACATCCACATCCAACGCTTGGTGAAACATTTGGCATGGCGGCTGAAGTTTTTCAGGGCACCATTACAGATTTATATATTCCAAAGAAAAATAGGTAAACCTATGAAAATGTTTTTTCAAATTTTAATATTTCTAATCTCTTTTTTATTCGCACAGGATCCAGCTACCGGACAAACCCCAATCGTTACAGCCGGTACCCTAAAACCGACAGAACCTCCCAAAAAGAAAACCATGGAAGAAGCCCTGAAAGATAGAATAGAGATTCCCGGGTTGTTCACTTTATATCAAGACACAACAAACGGGAAACTGTCCATGCTGATCAAAAAAAACCAGATTGGGAATGAATTTATCCATTTTGTCCACGGCTTAAACGGACAATTGAATGCGGGCGTTTTCAGGGGCAGTTATCGCGGTGCCCGTGTGATAAAACTAAACCGGTATTTCAATCGCATCGAATTTGAAGTGCAGAATAATGCTTTTTGGTTTGATCCGGAAACACCGTTGAGCAAATCTGCAGATGCAAATATTAGCACATCAATTTTGGCATCATCTTTTATCATTGCAGAGAAAGATGGAAATGCATTGATCGAGATTGATAACGTATTTCTATCCGAGGCGCTTCATCAGATCTCACGTGGATTTATCCCCGGAAGCCCTAACAAGAACCCGTTTAAAATCGGCAAACTGGCGAAAGATCGGACCAAGTATGCCGCGATCAAGAACTACCCGGAAAACACAGATTTGGCTGTGCAATACGTTTATACAAATCCAATGCCAACCAACCGGGGATCTGATCAGGGTTTAACGGATCCACGATCTGTGAACGTGACCATCCAGCATAGTTTTATTCAAATGCCCAAGAATAATTATCAACCACGCTTTGAAGATGTGCGTGTTGGTTATTTCACAACGCAGGTTACAGATATGACAACACCAGATGATGTTACGCCCTATCGGGACTTGGTTCATCGTTGGCACCTGGACAAGGCAAACCCTGAAAACGAAATATCCGCCCCCATTGAACCCATAGTCTGGTGGATTGAAAATACAACCCCTCATGAATTCCGGGGTGCCATTCAAGAAGGTGTGTTGGCGTGGAATAAAGCATTTGAAGAAGCGGGGTTCAGAAACGCGATCCAAGTAAAAGTTCAACCCGATGATGCAGACTGGGATGCGGGGGATATCCGCTATAATGTGCTGCGCTGGACATCGTCCCCAAATCCACCTTTTGGTGGCTACGGACCCAGTTTTGTTAATCCAAGAACGGGTCAGATCCTGGGCGCAGACATAATGCTGGAATACGTTTATTTCACCAATCGGGTAAAGTATGAACAGCTTCATAAAACTCTGGGGCCGGAATTAGAATTTGACCCTAAAAGTACATGTATGGCTGGATCATATCTTCACCAGGGGAACTTGTTTGGAATGACTGCTTTAAGTAGTCTGGATAATTTTTCTCAACTTGAACAACACCGCCTCATCTATGAAAGCCTTGTAAAATTAACACTCCATGAGGTTGGACACACCCTTGGGTTAAACCACAACTTTTTTGCAAGCAACCTGCATAGTCTCCAAAATATTCATGATAGAAATATTACCGAACCAGTTGGATTAACATCCTCTGTCATGGACTATGTTTCTGCCAATGTAAACAAGGATTCAAAACACCATGGCCAATTTTATTCCACTACGCCAGGACCATATGATATTTGGGCTATCCAATTTGGTTACACACCACCATTGGAGAACTCCTTGGAAGAAAAAATGCGGACAGAATCCCTTTTAAGCCAGTCCACAAAAAAAGAATTCGGCTTTGGAAATGATGCTGATGATATGCGCTCTCCCGGAAAGGGTATTGATCCACGAGTCATGATCGGAGATATGAGTGATGATCCTGTAGGATATGCCCAGGATAGAATGGATCATGTACGATCATTATATCATGGTTTAAGAAAAAGGTATGAAAAGAAGGGTGAATCCTACCATGCATTTTCGGATGCAATAAGCATTCTTAATCGGGAATATTCATCTGCTGCAACCGTAATATCTCGATATATAGGTGGCGTGTTTCTGGATCGATCCCTGGTGGGACAACAAGATCGGAAAAAACCGTTTACCCCGGTTCCGGAAACACAACAGAAATGGGCCATGACCTTATTGAAGAAATATATTTTTTCGCCAACCGCATTTAAAATGCCTGAAGGTATTTTTGATCATCTTCAATGGGAGCGCCGTGGATTCAGTGGCACAAATGATCCAAAAATACATGACCAATTTCTTGGGGTTCAAAAGGGGATTTTGAATCATTTACTGCATATAAATGTTGTAAAAAGAATTTCTGATTCCGAAATGTATGGCAATAGCTATGGCTTAAGCGCGATGATGTCAGATTTAACTGATGCTTGTTTCTCAGCGGATTTTGGCACAAACGTAAATACCGTCCGACGTAATCTACAGATAGAGTACACAGAGCGCTTGATTCGTATTGTTCAAAACAAAGGCAAGGTAAAATATGACCACATCACCGTATCCTTTGCATTTGACAACCTTGGGAAGGTCCAAAAATATTCAGCCAAAATTCAGGGGGTTGATGATGCAACAAAAGCTCACCGGAAGTATTTGACCTATCGAATAAAAAAATCGTTAGACCTATTATAAACAGTATATGAAGGGACATTATTTTGAAAAAATTACCAATTATTATTCTTAGTTTATTGATCATGAGTTTCACACCAATAAAAAGTAATAGCATTGATAAACATCCATTAGATAGATCTGAGGTCCGGAAATTGACCCTGGATAATGGCGTAAGAGTTTATCTTCTTTCGGATCCGAATTTTAATGTATCTGCTGCCTCCATGGTTGTGGAAACAGGATCACTTGAAAACCCCAATGACCGTGAAGGACTGGCGCACTTTTTAGAGCACATGCTTTTTCTGGGTACAGAAAAATATCCGGACGTGGATGAATATTCAACGTATCTCCGTACCTTTGGCGGATACTCAAATGCTTATACAGCCAGTGACCATACGAATTACCAGCTCCAGGTGTTGCCAGACGGATTTGAAGGTGCCTTAGATCGATTTGCACAATTTTTTATTAGTCCGCTTTTCACAGACGAATATACAGCAAGAGAAGTAAATGCGGTCAATTCCGAACACCAGAAAAATATTATGAGTGATACTTGGCGCCAGCATCGCATCACAAGCCAATTTGTGAAAGCAGGTCATCCGGCACGGAAATTCTCAACAGGAAGCCTTGAAACTTTGGGTGATATCACGAGTGAAGAATTGATCAATTTTTATAATAATAATTATAGTGCAAACCGTATGGGGCTGGCCCTGTTGTCAACACATTCTCTGGATGACATGGAAGCGTGGACGCACCAGTATTTTTCTGATATTAAAGATCACAATTTGGAACGAACCGAACATGACCCCGAACCATTTGAAAAGAAAGGAACATTCAGGTTGGTGCAAATTGATCCGGTAAAAGATCTCCGTAACTTGGAGATCAGTTTTGCCCTGCCCAGCACTCGTGGCTTGTACAAAAGCAAGCCAGGCCGACAGTTAGGATTCATTCTTGGATACGAGGGTAAAGGGAGCCTGTTATCCTATTTAAAAGATAAGGGCTGGGTACGATCCCTGTCTGCAGGTGCAGGTTCAGAAACAAAAGAATACGGCTTGGCCAAAATCCGTATCGGGCTTACACCAAAAGGCCAGAACGAATACAAAGAAATTGTAAAAGCTACATTAGATTACATTGCCCTGATGAAAGAATCGGGACACCAACCCCATGTATTCGATGAATTAAAAACTATGGCGGCATTGGAAGAGATTTTCGCAAGTAAGGGAGAGGGAATGTGGCGTGCCACACAATTAGCAAATGAAGCCATGATGTATCCCCTTGAAGATGCTGGCCGTATCAATTATATCTATAATGATGATTCCCCCGATTCATTTGAAAACCTTTTGTCTCATCTCACACCTGATAATATGTTGGTGATTTTGGCAGCAAAAGGAGTTGAAACAGACCACATTGAGCATCATTATCAAGCACCCTATTCATATAAAGAGGATGATGATTTTTATAATGAACTCACTTCATCCACACCTCGTCCGGAATTTATACTAGCTGAAGAAAACCCATTTATTCCGAAAACAGCATCCGTACCAAATCGAGAAATGAAAGAAGACATATTACCAAGAGCCATTTTAAACGGAAATGGTGTGAATCTTTATTTTGGTGCTGATCAAGAATTCTTACGTCCCAAGGGCGTGATCAATTTCAAGATTCTTTTCCCCAATACTATGATGAATGTGAAGCACCGTGTGTATTCAAAGATCTATGCAGCGTGTGTGAATGAATCGTTGAATGAGATCAGTTATCCCGCAAAACAGGCCGGGTTGAATTTTTCATTCAGAGATGGATATGAAGGCCTTTATTTGGATGTGTCCGGCTACTCAGAATCTGCCATGAAATTGTATGAAATGCTATTGTCCCACATGGTTGATTTCTCTATTAGTGCAGATCAGTTTAATGCGATTAAGGATAAAATTGTTCGAGATTACAAGAATTTTTCTTTATCGGATGCCCACCAACAAACACGGGACAAAGGTGACGGCATTTTCAACCATGTGAAATACAGTTGGAAAGAAAGCCTACCAGTGGCTGAAGCTGCTACCTTATCAGATATTGAAGAATATGGAAAATATCTTTATAAAAAAACCTTTGTTGAAGGGCTGGTTTACGGCGATTTCAAAAAAAGGGATGCACGCAGGGCACTGCGCCTATTTAAAGAGAAAACCAAAACAAGAGGCATTAGGCGTGAACACGCATTTGATATCAAATATTTGGATCAATTACAAACTGAGAAGATCCAATATGTTGGCAAACTGGCAGTGAACAATTCCTGTTTTTACCGGGAATATGTCCTGGGAGAAGATTCACCTGAAATTCGAGCTACGTCTATGGTGATCAGCCAAGCGCTCCAGCAGCCCTTCTTTACAGAAATGAGGACGAACCAGCAATTGGGATACATTGTTTGGTCCTATGCAAGGAACCGGGATGAGACTCACTATTTGTCTTTTGTGATCCAGTCCGGTGCATTTACTGCGGATGATGTGAACCAAAGAGCCGCTGATTTCATTGCATCCACTCCAGAATTCCTCGCATCAATGGATGGAGAAACGTTTAACCAATTGAAAAAATCCGCGATTGAACAATTGGAGAAAAAACCCATGAGCATCCGTGAAAGAGCCAATAAACTCAAAACATTTATTTTTGAGCATAATGCTGATTTTCAACGGGATGATAAAACAATTGCTGCCTTGAAAAAGCTTGACCAAACATCGGCTGTTGATCTCCTTGCGAACACAGTTTCCAAGGACACGCGAAGGATGGTGAATTGTCTTATGTTTGCGGAACACCATGATAATCCAACAGGTGTCAAAAGTTCATTCGATGATGTAAACACCTGGAAAGCATCTAGATCCTATAAATAAGGGACAATGCCTAACGAGGTCATCCTGATTGCAGCGGTGACGGTTGATGGATTCATTGCCCGTCACAATCACGAGGTGACGACCTGGTCGAAAGACCTTCATTTATTTAAAGAACAAACCCTGGGGCATCCTGTGGTCATGGGCTCTAACACTTACGATACATTGGCGGCAGAACTGGAAGGCCGTGAAATGATCGTGGTTCACCGGACAGATGACCCGGAATCCATCCTTGCTGACATTGAATCAGATCGGTGTTTCATTATTGGCGGTGGCAAAACCTACGCCCGGTTCGCACCCCATTTAACTCATCTTTATATTACGCCTCATCCGATTGTTTTTGGGAACGGCGTCCCCCTGTTTGATGGTGGTATCCCTGAATTGAACTTGTCTTTCCAAAATATGATTACCATAGATAAAAAAGACGGTATATTCCAATATCAGTACAAGGTTCTCCCATCTTGAGAAACACCCTTTTTCTTTTTTTATTTTTTATAGGTTCAATCGGGTTTTCCCTGGATGTGTACAGCGGTGGAAAATTATCGAAAAATCAATCTGCAATGGATGTGACCCATTATGATATCCGCTTAAGGGTAGATCCTTATAAACAAACAATTGGTGGCAAAGTAATAATCTCATTCACATTGATAGATAGAGCAGAAAAAATCGAGATCGATCTTTTGGATCTATACCATGTTTCAGGGGTATCCGTGAATGGTATGAATCTTTCTTTTAAACATGAGGAACACAAGATTTTGATCGAGAATCCTGATTTTGAATTATTCAAATCCCACCGGTTAGAGATCAAATACAGTGGCAAGCCACCTGTGGCGAAAAAACCGCCCTGGGATGGAGGATTCACTTGGGAAAAAAGCAAAAATGGTCACCCGTGGATAGCCATATCCTGCCAGAACAATGGTGCCTATATCTGGTATCCTTGCAAGGAGCACCCCAGCGATAAGCCAGATGGTGTTGACATTTTTATCACGGTGCCAGACCCCTTAATGGTTGCAGCCAATGGCTTGATTCAGTCTATTCATCCGGAGGGGGATAAATGGACCACGTGGCACTGGCGGACAGAATACCCCATCAGTACCTACAATGTGAATTTTACCGCAGGATATTTTGAAGCCGTTGAGAAAACAGGATACATTTTAGACAAGCCGCTACAAATGGTTTTTTATGTTTTACCCGAATCTAGAAATGGAGCCGAATCACTTTTAAATGATGCCGAAGAATACCTGAATTTTTATGCCCGAAATTTTGGTCAGTATCCCTGGATGGATGAAAAATTCGGATTGGTGGAAACACCTTACTGGGGGATGGAGCACCAGACCATCAACGCCTATGGCAACAAATATAAGAAAACAAAATTAGGATATGATTTTTTACTGTTTCATGAAATGGGACATGAATGGTGGGGAAATTATTTAAGTGTAGCAGATTGGGCAGACTATTGGATTCATGAAGGATTTGACACATACGCCGAAGCTTTGTTTGTGGAAGAACAATATGGGGCAGAAGCGGCCAGAAATTTTGTAAATATTCGCTATAAGAAGAATATTCAAAATGAACAGGCAGTTGTGCCAGAAAGAAATACGTCCACAGAATATAAAACAGATAATGACGTTTATTATAAAGGAGCCCATATTCTACATACACTCCGGTATTTGATTGGGGATGATATATTAAGGGAAAGCCTGAAAGAATTTATTCAAATGCCAAAAGAACTTCCTCATAACCAGACATCTACCACAGAATTTATATCGCTGATCCATGAAAATTCAGGCAAGAACATCCAGTGGTTCTTTGATTATTACCTTCATCAGAGCGAACTTCCTACTCTGATTGTGAAAGAAGAGACCATCAAAGAAAAAAAGTTTATTGATCTCTGGTGGAAAGATGATGGTTTTAAAATGCCGGTGGAGATCACCTTTGTTTCTTTCGATGGGAAAAGAGAACGGAGGTTGGACTTGACAAATTCTCCAACACGGATTGCCATCCCCAAAAAATCAGAATTGAAGATCGATCCCCATGACTGGCTACTTTATCAACTCGAATATTTAAAAAATGAGAAATAAAATAATTTCAATTATTTTAGGGGTTATTGCATTGATTGCCACTTTATTTTGGTGTTGGCTCCACCACCCATTACCCCGGTACGAAGGAGAAATATCACTATCAGGGTTGAAAGAATCCGTGGATATTTACACCGATGAATATGGTGTTCCACACGTATTTGCAAAAAATGAAAACGACCTATTTTTCACTGCCGGATACCTCGCTGCACGGGAGCGTCTCTTTCAACTATCCACGGTTGCCTTAGCCGTTCGTGGAGAACTTGCTTCTGCACTTGGTGATGATTTATTAGGAAGCGATATTTATTTACGCACTTGGAGGATTCATGCCACTGCGAAAAAAATTGTGGCTGCCATGACCCCGGAAAACAGGAAGATCTTTGAAGCGTTTTGCGATGGGATCAATGCAAGGATTGATGAGGTAAAGAGCGATCCACCGGTTGAATTCAAAATCCTAGGCATCGACCCACCCTATTGGGATCCAAATATTGTGGCCGGTTATGCCCGTATGATGGCCCGCGAATTGCAAAGTTCGTGGGAACCGGAAATTGTCTATGGTGCCGTGGCATCTTACTTCGGTGAAGAGAAGCTTGCTGAGCTCATTCCCGGTTATGAGTCGGATCTACCCACAATCGCAGAATCCACGTTTTATCATTTAAAACCAGCTTTTGATGAAATTATTGAACAGGAATTTTCTCTCCGTGATCTATTTGGAAAACACAACGCTGATATAGGTTCCAATAATTGG
>Ga0208879_1004620_pt1 | contig 10662 bp, 10 predicted proteins | sample Knorr_S15_td_Bot_FD_185605 | JGI IMG/M metagenome (GOLD analysis project Ga0208879, IMG submission 185605) | Marine microbial communities from Southern Atlantic Ocean transect - Knorr_S15_td_Bottom_ad_5009_LV_A (SPAdes) (version 2) | ecosystem: Environmental > Aquatic > Marine > Oceanic | place...
CGTTAGCAAGCAATGCTAAAACAGGGAATTAAATAAACCGTTTGCAACAATGGACACAGAAAACAATCACGAAAACAAGCCGACGGATAAACCGAAGCGAGCAGATGAATTTTCTGATGCATCTTTCAAACCCAAGACGAATAAAGAGCAGAATGAAGAAAAACCTGCTAATAAAATCAAAAGGCAAGCTACCGAAGAACAACTAAATCATCCCTTACATGGGGTGAAACTGGCCCATATTTTAGAAAGTCTGGTGGACCATTATGGCTGGCCGTACCTGGCAGATCGTGTCAAAATCCGCTGTTTCATGTACAACCCTACAATGAAATCAAGCCTCAGGTTTTTAAGAAAAATGACTTGGGCTCGAGAGCATGTTGAGGATATCTATATGGATATGTTGGAAAAAGGAGTAGAACCAAAAAGACAGGTAAATTAAAAATGCTGCTAACAAAACCTAAAGTACAGAGCCTAACCTACCAAACCGTTTCTCCGTACTTTAGCCGAACGTTGTGCGTCATAACTACAAAAAAAATACAAGAAAATTTATGAATCTATTTTTTAAAATGTCTTTTAATATCTTCTTAAAAGGTTCTTTCTTGCTGGTCAGTTTATTTATTTTTTCATCGACCACCTTAGCACAGACATTTAGTGTCGGTAATACCTCTGTAGTGTTTTATGATAGCATTAGAAACAGGAACATAGCAACGGAAATCTATTATCCAGCAGATAACCCTGGACAAAACGAACCCGTTTCGGTTGGAGCCTTCCCTGTTTTGGTTTTTGGACATGGATTTTTAATGGGTTGGGATTCTTATCAAAACTTTTGGACTGAAATAGTTCCAAACGGATATGTTATTTGTTTTCCTACCACTGAAATGGGTATAACTCCGGACCATCAACAATTCGGTGAGGATTTAAAGTTTCTGGCTACACAGATGCAAATTGAAACGCAAGACATCACTTCATTATTCTTTAATTCTTTAGCTCCGGAAACTGGTCTTATTGGTCATTCAATGGGTGGTGGAGCTTCTTTTCTCGCTGCAGAAAATAATTCAAACATACATGCTTTGATCAATTTTGCAGCGGCAGAAACTACCCCATCTGCAATTTCGGCTGCAAGCGGTATAACTGTTCCTTCACTTATCTTCTCTGGAGATGATGACTGTGTCGCTCCACCAATAGATCATCAAAATATTATGTATGATAGTTTAAATTCAAATTGCAAAACACAAGTAAAAATAATTTATGGTGGTCATTGTTATTTTGCTGATGAAAACGCAGCTTGCAGTTTTGGGGAATCTTTTTGCAACGGAAGCCTAAATATTACTAGACCAGAGCAACAAGCAGTAACGAATGATTTTTTAAATCTTTGGTTAGACTATTCATTAAAAGGAAATCAAAATGCTTTTACTGTTTTCAACGATTCTTTGCAAACTTCAAATAGAATAAATTATTTACAAAATTGTAATACTGTAGGTTTACCACATTTAGATAATTCTGTTGAATTAGATATTTTTCCCAATCCAGTCATTGAAAAATTAAATCTGGTTATTCCAATTGAGCATATAAATGGCATACTTACAATTTACAATATAGCTGGGCAAAAGGTGTATCAAAATTCAATATTAAGTACCAATACTCAAATTGATGTATCTGGTTATACGAACGGATCATATTATATAAAGTATAATAACGACTGGGTTATTCAGTATAATAAGATTATTAAAATAGATCATTAGTTAATAAAACTACGAACGCACAACAAAACCTAAACTGCATTGAAACGCAGTTTAGCTAAACCGTTACCTCAAAAACTTCTTATCCACATAAAAAGTTCCAAAAGGAAGAATAGAAGCAAGTAATACAATAGCCAGAGTTTTCAAATTCCAATGTTGTTCCATCTTTAAATAGAAGGCAAAACCTATATATGCCACAAACAAAACACCGTGTGGCATTCCTAATAATTTCACATAGCTAGGGTCTCCTAGAGTATACTTAATAGGTACAGCAATAAATAATAAAAGTAAATAAGAAGCTCCTTCTAAAAAGGCTATAAGGCGGAATAGTTTCATGGTTGGTTGTTGGTTGTTGGTTGTTGGGATTTGCTTAGTTGTTGGTAGGCAGGGATTTGCTTAGTTGTTGGTAGGCAAAACTAATACTTCCTAATTAGATACCGAAATTATATTCACTTGTACACTGAGCCTATAGATAGCTACAAACAAATTGGCTTATCCTTCGACAAGCTCAGGAAGATAATTCATTTTATCATACCCTATTAAACAAAAAAAAAGAGGCTCTCGCCTCTTTTTCTTATTACATATTCTCCATTTCTTTTTCGAAAGTACTTTTAAACTTCTCGTAGTCGTAATCGATTTTAAGTAAATCGTCTTTCATCATTCTTTCGTGGAATTTATCAACCAATTTTTGTGCAGACAACTCTATAGCGATATAAGTTTTGAACTTCCCTGTCGATGTTTTCGTGAGTTTCTCACAGATGGTTTTAATCCCTACAAGCTCTTCCTTAATCACTTCTCGGTTTAATCCTTCAAAACGCTCCTCTACTTGCTCTACATTATTCAATTCAGAGGATTTAACGTAATTATCTACTACAGATTCTACTAAAATCTTCACCGAAGCGGCTAAATCTGCGCGTGCATTGCTTAATGCTTTCTTTTTAGAGACCACTTGATCTAAACTCTCACCAATACTATTGGCTCTAAAGTATTTTTTATTAGTAAAGAAATCTGGTCCTGAACAAGGGATTACTACTTCTACTTCATTCGCAGGGATTGGCTGGTTTGCAGCTTTCTTAGAACCGCTACACGCAAATAATAAAGGGATAATACCCAATGCTAAAATGTACTTTTTCATGTGTTTATATTTTTATTCAAATGGGTTTGAAAATTGTGGATTCGTTAAAAATTCTTCATCGGTTAATGTACGCAAAAATGCGATTAATGCCAGTTTATCTTCGGGCGAAAGCAATAAACCCTCTCCAATATTTTTCATTAATGGATCTACTGTAGAGGAGGCATGCCCTCCAGAATTATAGTGTTCTATTACCTCTTCTAAACTTGCAAAACGCCCATCGTGCATATAAGGCCCTGAAACTTCGATATTTCTTAAAGTTGGCGTTTTAAACTTTGCTTTGTCAATATTACTTTCAGTAACTTCATACAAGCCTAAATCATCAAAGGTTTCATCTGTATCTAATCCGTTATTATGGAAAGAAAAATCGGTGAAATGAGGTGCTGTATGGCAATGAAAACAATCTGCTCCTACAATAGGCCCATCCACATTAAACAAATCCCAACCTTTCAACTCTTGCGCTGTTAAAATGACTTCGCCCCTAATCCATTTATCCCATTTTGAATTTCCAGAAATCAACGTTCTTTCAAATTGAGCAATTGCCTTTACAACGTAACTAGAATCAATTTCGTCTATATCGAATGCTTTTTTAAATAAACTTGGGTATTCTGAATGCGCATTTAATTTCTCTGCTGCATTCGTCCATGTTTCGTGCATTTCAATAGGATTGATTTAATTTCTCTGCTGCATTCGACCATGTTTCGTGCATTTCAATAGGATTGACGATAGGACCCAAAGCTTGAAGCTCTAGACTAGTAGCTCTTCCGTCCCAAAACAAAGTAGGACTCCAAGCTAAATTGAAAGCAACCATAGCATTTCTAGCTCCTTGTAAACCATCAATTCCAGTACTAAAACGGGCGGTATCCGTAAATCCGGCAGACTGCACATGACAAGAAGAACAGGATTGTGTTCCATCACCACTTAATAACGGTTCGTAAAACAACCTTCTACCGAGGGCTACTCCCTCAACCGTTAAAGGATTTTCAGCTGGAATATCCATGGGTGGTAAAGTAGATGGTATCACCAAGCTATAGGGACTGGGACTGAACTCATCAATAGGCTTATCACAATCTGTTTTACGACAAGATTGAACCAAGATAATGACTAGTAAATAGAAAACAAACGATGCAAATTTGATCATAATCCAAATGTAGAAAATTTTTCTAGAATGTACTTGAGCAAATGTCATACCACGAAAGTATAGATATTCACCACTAGGGTTTCTGAATCTTCAAATTTGAATTATATTTGAAGTTCAATTTCAGCCCTATGATTGCAGAACAAAAAGCACCACTTTATCTAAATTCTGATTTAGATTCAGGACTTAAAACCATAGCTAAAAAAGTACTTTCTAAAGAGCGTATTACTGTTGAAGAAGGGATTTACCTTTTTGAAAAAGGTGAATTGGCATTCTTAGGCAGTTTGGCTAATCATGTTCGTACAGAGCGTCATGGAGACTACACCTATTTTAATAGAAATTTCCACGTAGAACCGACCAATCTTTGCGTTTTCGACTGTAAGTTCTGCTCCTACTCTCGCCTACTTAAGCACCGGCAAGAAGGATGGGAATTAAGTGCCGACGACATCTTTAATAAAGTAAAAGAATACGATGGAAAGCCAGTAACCGAGGTTCATATTGTAGGTGGGGTTCACCCAAATGGGGTTCACCCAAAAATGGGCTTAATGTATTTTGCCGAACTCATCAAGAGAATAAAAGAACACAGACCCGATTTACACGTAAAAGCATTTACTGCGGTGGAGCTTGAATATATGTGTCGAAAGGCGAAAGTTTCCTACGAGGAAGGTTTAACAATTCTCAAGGAACACGGACAAGACTCACTACCCGGTGGTGGAGCAGAAATTTTTGATGAAGAACTTAGGACTAAAATTTGTGATGATAAATGTACGTCTGCCGAATGGTTAGAAATTCACGAAACAGCACATAAGGTTGGGATGCCTTCTAATGCCACCATGCTTTATGGCCATTATGAAACTTACGCTCACCGTATAGATCACATGAATCGTTTGAGAGAACTTCAAGATAAAACAGGAGGTTTTAACACTTTCATTCCATTAAAATTTAGAAATGGTAATAATCAGATGTCTGATGTACCTGAGGTTTCTACCATGGAAGATTTAAAAACGTACGCTGTTTCCCGAATTTTCCTAGACAACTTTGACCACATCAAAGCTTACTGGCCAATGATTGGTAGAAATACAGCACAAATGTCGCTTAACTTTGGTGTGAACGATATTGACGGAACTATTGATGATTCGACTAAGATCTACTCCATGGCAGGTGCCGAAGAACAAAATCCAAATCTAAGTACAGAGCAACTTTGCAAATTGATCGAAGCTATTGGACGACACCCTATAGAAAGGGGGACTTTGTACAATATTATTAACGACTATAAAGGTTACGACTGGACGCAAGAATCTTCTGCTAACTAATAGATCTACACAAAAACATTTCAAGATGAAAAAGATATTACTCAGCTTATTTCTACTCAGTTCTCTCGCACAAGCACAACATGTACTTAGTGAACGACTACAAACTGCAGTTAACAATGTCGATCATATAAATCAAATCTTTTCTATTAGAATAGAAATGCTTGATAAAGTTGATGCCTTTGAGATGCACAAAGAGTTTATCCTGAACGAAACACCGATTAAGCAAAGGGCTATTCAAATCGTTACAAGTCATAAAGAAAATGCCAAAACGAGTCAAAAAGACCTACTCGAATACATATCCAATAACATCCCAGATGCATATAACAGCTTACGTAAATACTGGATTGTAAATCACATTTGCCTAGAAACAAGCTCAGAATACATACACCAAATTGGTCGTAGAGCAGATGTTGCTTTTGTTGATTTAAACATTGACCGAATTGAGCCTCTAGAAGAGGAAGATGATACCCATAATTTATTAGTAACTACTGGACTCATTGAAACAGGGTTACAAGCAATTAATGCGCCTGCACTTTGGGCTTTAGGATATACAGGTAAAGGTTTATTGGTTTACGATTATGATACGGGAGTTTGTGCTGAGCACCCCGCCATAAAAAATAGATTTTTAGCCAATCGATTTCCACTGAACCAAAGTTGGTATGGACATTTTAGAGATTATCCCAACGAAATAAACAGCAATCATGGAACCCATACTTTGGGTACTATGATTGGAGAAGGTCTCCCTAGTGGTGACACCATTGGTGTAGCTCCAGGTGCTTACTGGATGGCCTGCGATCTGGTTACTACGACTGTTGCCGCACTCCCTCCTCTAGAGAATATTGTAGAGGCATACGAGTGGGCATTGGACTCAGATGATAACCCTGAGACTACACTTGACATTCCTCATGTTATTAACAACTCTTGGAGATGGTATGATGATCCAGACACCATTCACTGTAACGACTATATTGTAGACCTCATGAATACGCTTGAGGCAGCAGGTATTGCCAATGTATTTTCTGGCGGAAATGCAGGACCTAGTAACACAACTATTTCGGCTCCGCAAAGAATAAACACGACTATAGTAAATACTTTTTCTGTAGGAAGTGTAAATGCAAATACTGCAGGCAACCCGATTAGTTATTTTTCGAGCAGAGGTCCATTACAATGCCCTGCTTCTGACAGCTCCTTATACATCCACCCTGAAGTTGTTGCTCCGGGGCATGATGTGAGATCGTCGATAGGGGTGAATTCTTATAGCTCTAAATCAGGAACTTCAATGGCTGCGCCACATGTTTCGGGTGCAGTTTTATTATTAAAAGAAGCTTTCCCTGAACTCAGCGGAGCTGATATTCTTACCGCATTGTATTTCTCCGCTACAGACCTCGGCGACCTTGGTGAGGACAATACTTTCGGAATGGGAATCATAAACTGCCTTTCAGCATATGAATATTTGAGCCTAACGAATACTCCAATAGACCCATTACTTCCAACAAACGATTTACTCTTGAGTAAAATCTACGAACCATCTCCACTAATTTTCTGTAATACTACAGTAAATCCAAACTTCGATGTTTACAATAATGGGTATCAATCTATCGACTCTATTATTTTCGACTTAAGCTTAAATGGCGAACTTCTAGAAACATCTACTTGGTATGGTTTACTAGAACCTGGAGAAACATTAAATCACTCTATGATGTCTTTCACTATTACGGATGTAGATAGTGTGGAAAATGAATTTCAAATCTCTGCACATGTACCTCATTGGAATGAAATTGACCGATACAACAATTCACTAATGCAACGATTTAGTATGCACAATACTATTGAATCTCCATTTATAGAATCCTTTGAAAGTGGTTCTTTTGACACCAATTATTGGAGAGTTCTTAACAGCGATGGAGAGGATACGTGGGAGCTAGATGAAGCTGGAGGTTTAGATAATTCATTTACATCTGCCATGATGCCCTTTTTTGTTTATGGAAACCTCAATCAAAAAGACTTCTTATTGAGTCCCAATATTGCAATTGATCCTGCACAAGATTACTATTTATACTTTGATTACGCACACCAACACCGAAACACTGGCGGTAGGAAAGATTCACTAATAGTTGAAGTAAGTACAGACTGTGGATACAGCTACCAAAGAGTGTTTGCTAAAGGAGGCGAAAGCCTTACTACGACCGACACCTTAGACATGAACTTTGAGCCGATTTATGCAAGTCATTGGAATTCAGAAAACATACAACTAAACGAATATATTGCTGCTTCAGAAAATGTGCAAATTAGATTTACGGCTATTAACGGAAAGCAAAACAATTTGTTTATAGACAATATAGCCATTGCTACACTCGCAGAATTCTCTTCAATAGAAGTAGATCAAGAGTATATTCAATTAATGCCTAATCCTGCAAACAACAATATTAAAATAGCTTGGAAAGCTAATAACAAACAAGATATTGAAATTGAATTAATAGATTTAAGCGGTAGAATTTTATCAAAAAAGGCATTTTCAAATCAACAACACTTAGAGCTTAACTGGAATCTGTCCGATTATGACAAGGGATACTATTTCTTTAGATTAACATCAACCAAAGGGAGTGTAACCAAAGGCTTCATTAAAAATTAGCGCATAAAAATGCCTCCCAGATGGGGAGGCATTTTTTATATAATTCCGTTTTACAATTCCCAATATCAATCCCCTTCTTTCATCATACGTTGAGTAGTATAATTTCTCCAACGCTCTAAAACATCAGAGAAATCTGCAGGTAGTTCTGAATCAAACTCAGTCCAAGTTTCATCTTTAGGATGGTTAAAACCTAAAGTTTTAGCATGTAAGGCATGGCGCGGCATAGCTTTAAAACAGTTATGAATAAACTGCTTATACTTAGAAAAAGTAGTTCCTCTTAAAACTCGATCTCCTCCATAGGTATCATCATTAAATAAAGGATGACCTATATGTTTCAAGTGAGCTCTAATTTGATGGGTGCGTCCTGTTTCAAGCCTACACTCAATTAAAGTAACATAGCCAAAGCGCTCTAAAACTGTATAATGAGTAACTGCATGACGGCCGTATTCTTCCTCCTCAGGAAAAACGTCCATTATTTTTCTATTTCTTAAACTTCTTCCAATATTTCCGGTAATCGTTCCTTCGTCTTCATCAAAATCGCCCCATACTAAAGCGCGGTAACGACGAGAAGTGGTACGTTCGAAGAATTGTTTTTGCAAATGAACAAGTGCATGCTCTGTTTTAGCAATCACAATAATCCCCGAAGTATTCTTATCAATACGGTGAACCAATCCTGGCCGCGTCTCATCTTCACATTTGGCTAGTTTACCTATATGAAACTTTAAGGCATTTAGTAAAGTGCCAGAAAAGTGCCCGTAACTTGGATGGACTACCATCCCAGGTTCCTTATCCACAATTACTAAATCATCATCTTCGTGAACAATCGTAATAGGGATGTCTTGTGCTAATAAGGTATTATCTCTTTTAGGGAAATCTTTTACGATTCGGATAATATCCTTAGGTTTTATTTTATAACTCGACTTTACCGCCTCATCATTAACCAAAACAAAGCCCTGCTCTGCAAGTTTCTGAACCTTATTACGTGTCATGTTTGCAATCTGGCTCGACACGAACTTATCGATACGCATAGTAAGCTGATTCTCTTCAACTACTTGCTTAAAATGCTCATAAGCAATTTCACCATCAATTTCAATCGGCTTTTCGAATTCCTCTTCTTCTTTTTCCTTCATCTTAATCATTTAAGATACTATCTAATCTTGCTTTCAGGCTATCCTGACGCATTAATTCTATGGTGTCGATAACCAACTTTGAGCTATCCTCGGTAAACCACAATGTCACAAATGTTCCCAAATCAACTTCTTCTGTTGCTTCGTCGGGTCTTTGCTTGTATACAAATGCACTCAAAGTATCTATTACCGAGGCATCATAATAAAACTCACCTATATTTAAAGATAAATTCTGTAATCTACTCGTCATATTCTTATGAGATAAACCAATCAAACTTGGCATTTCAAACTGCATTCCTTTTCCGTTACCCAGTATTAAGTCTAGCTTAGTTGATTTTTCTAATTTATCTTCCACCTTAATCACTTGTCCTAAGTATTTAACTCCTAAAACAACATTGGCATGCTCATCATTTTTATAGATAAACTTACCAATTCTGAATCCTTTAGCTTTTAACTCAGAAATATACTGTCGCGACGATCTATCGGTAAAGTTTGGCAGAGAAATTAAACTCACATTCTTTGGGTTTACTGTTAAATACAGCTCCCTATTCTTTTTTACTCTAGAACCTAATTTTGGCAATTGTTCGATGACAGAACCACGCGGATAGTCCGCATTATAAGCACCGGAATCTACCACAGAAAAGCGCAAACTTAAAGCCATCAAAGTATCTTCTACTTCCGATATAGAAAAACTTCGCATATCGGGCACAAGAATAGTTTCACCATGCCTAGTCATAGAGTCTAGCCCTTGCAATGCAGCATACACTACACCACTTAAAAAGAGTAATCCTAAACAAATGTGAACGATAATTCGTTTCATGAATTGATTTTATAATGCGCAAAGATAGTAAAACAGTTGGCAGTTTACGGTTTAGTATTTACAGTTCCCTATTATTAATTTAATCCACCTTTAAGTCAATCCAATTTTCAATAATCAGCTTTCCTTCAGGGCTCATAATAGATTCTGGATGAAACTGAATCCCATAAATAGGTAAGATAGCATGGCGAAAAGACATTAAGATATTATCAGCGTCGTAGGCCGTTGGAATTAATGCTCTTGAACGTTCAATATTTAAAGCCCATGAATGATACCGTCCAACTTCAATTTCAGGTGAAACACCTTTGTACAAACAAAAATTATCGATTATTGTAATGGGCGTTTGTAAACCATGCTTTACAGTTTTCATATTGTAGAGGTCTGCACCGAAATACTCACCTAAAGCCTGACAGCCTAAACAAATTCCTAGTATAGGTTTTGAATCTGCAAATTGCTTTATGAGTTCAGGCATTTGTCCAGCTTCGTTTGGTAACCCAGGGCCTGGGGAAAGAAGAATTTTATCGAATTCAGGAACTCGACTAAAATCAATCTCATCGTTACGCCACACTTCATAATCATTGGTGAAGCACTCTATTAAGTGCACCAAATTATAGGTAAAGGAATCGTAGTTGTCAATAATTAAGACTTTCATGTGTTATTAAAATGCGCGTTTCTTATCTTAGCCTTGCAATTGCAACAAAACTAAACAATAAAATGAAGACTATAATAGAAACATCTAATGCTCCTGCACCAATTGGTCCTTATTC
>Ga0208879_1004625_pt1 | contig 10658 bp, 8 predicted proteins | sample Knorr_S15_td_Bot_FD_185605 | JGI IMG/M metagenome (GOLD analysis project Ga0208879, IMG submission 185605) | Marine microbial communities from Southern Atlantic Ocean transect - Knorr_S15_td_Bottom_ad_5009_LV_A (SPAdes) (version 2) | ecosystem: Environmental > Aquatic > Marine > Oceanic | place...
TATTTTTATGCCTGGAAATGTAAAAAATCTTGAATTACTATTTATACTAAAAGAAAAAAGACCTGCCATCCTAGTTGCTAACAACAATAGTTTTCTAAATCTAATTGCTTGGACAAAATAAGATTGATTTTCCTAATTAACAGGTTGTTTTTCTTCATGAACCATATTTATAAACTCAAGAGAAAAACTGTAAATATCTCCTGGCCAGCGTGCAGATAAATAATTACGATCTCTTACTATAAATCCTCTTTTTAAGTTTTCGAGGCTATCTTTAAAAAGTGGTGCTGGACCTTTAATAAAATATTTTTGGTTAGATAATACAGACCTCACTTCGTCTTCGGTTGTAAGTCCCGGATAGGTAAGATAGTAGTCTTTAAGCCAAAGTCGTGTGAGGTTATATGCCAACAGTTCCTGAGATTTTAGTAATGAAGTAGTTTTATAGTTATGTAAAACCGATTTTCCTGTTTCAGAATCAACACTTCTTGCTGCTAACACAACGCCATGACACACCGCTGCAACAGGCTTTTCGGCTTTAAAAAATTTTACAATTAGTAGTTGTAGTGTTTCAGATTCTAAATATTCTTTAGCTCCTTTATCGTGACCTCCAGGCAACAGGATAGCATCAAAATTAATTTCAAGAACTTCATTATATGGTAATGGATTGCAAAACTCCTTGCTTTGCTCCATTTCCAAATAAGCAGCAACAGCATCTTTTCGTGCTTTTAAGACTGGTTTCCAAATACCTAATTTTTTTCCGTTTACCATAAGTCTATCAGCAGCAGCTTTGTTTCCGTCAGGTGTTATAAAAGTTATTTCTATATTTTTTTGAGTCATTAATTTCCAGGGAATAGCAGCTTCACTTGGGTCGAATCCATAATTGGGTAAGGGTATTAAAACTCTTTTGTTCACATAAATTAATTTTGTTAAAGGTATATTAGATTTTTATAAAATAAAAATATCTAAAATGGTATAATTTTACAATTTTTTTATCGTTAAAATATTACTTGTTTTATGCTTGAATTGTATTATTTTTGCTCTCACTAAAAAAGTTTTAATGAATATAAAAAATAATATCTTATCTATATGGGGTTTTCTGTCTTTAGTAATTTTTACTAATGCACAAATACAAAAGGATGATGTATTATTTACTGTTGAGAATACACCAGTATTAGCTTCAGAATTTTTAAGAGTGTACAACAAAAATTTAGATTTGGTTATAGACGAATCTCAAAAGGATGTCGATGAATATCTTAAGCTATTTATAAATTTCAAACTCAAACTTATTGAGGCAAGAGCTTTAGAATACGATAAAAACCCTAAATATATTAAAGAACTCGAGAGCTATAAAAAGCAGTTGGCAAAAAATTATCTTACCGACCATAAAGTCACCGACCAATTAGTTAAAGAGGCTTACGAGCGGATTTCTTACGATGTAAAAGCGAGTCATATTTTAGTAAAAATTCCTCAAAATGAAAAAGATACAGTTAATGCTTATACAACAATTTTAGAATTGAGAGAGCGTTTGTTGAACGAAGATTTTGAAAGCGTTAAAAAAGAAGTTCATAATGGCACTACAATTATTGCAGAAGATTTAGGTTATTTTTCCGGATTTAAAATGGTTTATGCTTTCGAAAATGTTGCATACACCACAGCAATTGGTGAAGTATCTATGCCTTTTAAAACATCTTTTGGGTATCATGTAATTAAAATTTTTGATAAACGAAAATCCAGAGGAGAGGTTACTGTTGGGCATATAATGATTTCTAAAAATTCAAAGGATTCTTTAATTAAGCCGGAAATTAGAATTCAGAAAATATACAAACTCATAGAACAAGGTGAGGATTTTGAATCGTTAGCCAGACAATTTTCAGACGATAAAAATTCTGCAAGAAATGGAGGTAAACTGTCCCCTTTTAAAAGCGGACAGTTACGATCGATCGAGTTTGAAGATTTAGCGTTCAGTTTAACCGAAATTGAAGAGATATCCAAGCCCTTTAAAACCGATTTTGGTTGGCATATTGTAAAACTGTATGGTAAAAAACCACTTGCATCTTTTGAAGACATGAAGTTTGACCTAAGGGCAAAAGTAAGGCGCGACAAGCGTTCTAAACTTATAAATACATCTTTGCTTAATACTTTAAAAAGGAACTATAATATTCAAAAAACGAATCATGAGCTTGCTTATTTTAAATCGATTATAAACGATGAGTTTTTTAAAAGAAGTTGGACAATACCTTCCGGTTTAGATACAAATAAGAATTTCTTAAAGATTGGAAATAAACAATTTACTTATAAGGATTTTGCTGATTTTTTATATAAATCACACCAAAAAGGCATTGCAAAAAAACCTGTTGACGAATTAATTGAAGAGCAATACAATACCTTTCTTAATTCCAGATTATTAGCCTTTCATGAAGAAAATTTAGAATATGAAAATACAGAATTTGCCGAGATTTTAAATGAATACAGAGAAGGCTTATTGTTGTTTGACCTTATGGAAGCAAAAATATGGAATGCTGTAAAACTCGATACGGTTGGGCTTCAAACGTATTTTAAATCCCATAAAGCCAATTATATGTGGCAGGAACGTATTGATGCTGTTGTGGCAACTTCTACAAAAGAAAAAGATATTAATACTGTAAAAAAGATGCTTGAAAATGGCGATGATTTAGAAGACATAAAAACTAAATTAAACCAAAATGATTCTCAAAATGTTATTTTTACAAGTGATATCATGAATGCTGAACATCAGGCATTGCCTAAAGATTTTAACTTTAAAGAAGGACTTTCTAAAGTTTACTTTTACAACAATGCATACCATGTTATTAATGTGAAACATATTTTACCAGAAACAGAAAAAACCTTGGAAGAATCAAAAGGAAAAGTAATTATTGATTTTCAGGATGAGGTAGAAACGACTTGGTTGAAAAAATTAGAAGACACCTACAAAGTTGTTGTTAATAAAGACGTTTTAGCAAAAGTAAAATCTCAAATAAAAAACAATTGAAGTCAATCCACTACATATTAATATGGTTGGTTATACTTGTTTCGTCCTGCGATTTTTTCAAAAAAACTGAAAACGGAAATCCCATTGCCAGAGTTAATGACACTTATTTGTACCAAGAAGATATTAAAGGCTTAATTTATGATGGAATAACAAAGGAAGATAGCACATTACGTGTAAATAATTATATAAATAAGTGGGCAACCCAACAACTTCTCATCAATGGAGCTCAAATAAATTTAACTGAAGAAAAACAAACAGAGTTTAAGAGATTGGTAAAACAATACAAAAACGATCTTTTTATTAAGGCCTATTTAGAAGCCCTTGTAAAGCGTAGTATTGATACGATAGTGACTGGAGAAGAAGCTCTTGAAGTTTATAATAGAAATATTGAAACCTTCAAATTAAATGAAGAGCTTATCAGGTTTCGATATATTAATATAAGTGATAATAGTATCAATTTAAAAGACATTGAAGAACGTTTTAAAAGATTCAATCAGGAAGATAAAACCATTTTAGATTCTATATCAATACAGTTTAAGTCTTACTCCTTAAACGACTCTATTTGGGTACGATTAGATCAAGTTGTTACAAAAATTCCTGTTATTAATAATGATAACAAAAAAGAACTGTTAAAAAAATCTAATTTTGTACAACTCAAAGACTCATTAGGATTATATTTGATGCAAATTAATGATGTGCTATTCAGAAATGATACAGCACCTTTAGAATACGTAATGCCAACTATAAAACAAATCGTTATTAATAAGCGTAAGTTGGAGTTTATTAAACAATTAGAAAAGGACATCACAAAAGATGCCATGAAAAACAAACAATTTGAAATTTTTAACTAAAGTGAAAAAAATAGTATTAAGTGTTTTAATGTTGTTGCCTATTGTAACATCAGCTCAAGAAATTATTGAAGACGAAAAAGAAGTAGTTGCAGTAGTTAAAGAAGTAGATTCTACAAAACGCATAAAAATAGATGGTGTTGTAGCAGTTGTAGGAGATTTTGTGATTTTAGATTCAGATATCGACAAGCAATTTCTTGAATTAGAACAAAGTGGTGCTTCTATAAAAGATATTACAAGATGTCAGTTGTTTGGTAAACTGTTGGAAGATAAATTATATATGCACCATGCCATTCAAGATAGCCTAGAAGTTAATGATATAGAAATTAGATCTAATGTAGATCAACAAATCAATGCCTTTTCTCGGCAAATAGGTTCGATGGATAAATTACTTGAGTTTTATAAAAAAGAGACTGAGCAAGAATTAAAAGACGAAATGTTTGAGCTAAATAAAAATGGAAGGATGATAGGTTTAATGCAACAAAAAATAATTGAGGATATTGATGTTACACCTGAAGAGATCAGGCAGTTCTTTAATAGCATTCCTAAAGACGAGCGTCCAATCTTTGGAACCGAACTTAAAGTGGCTCAAATTGTTGTAATTCCAAAAACCACTGAAGCCGAAAAACAAAAAGTGATTAACAGGCTTAAAGAATTTAAGGCAGATATTATTGAAAATGGCGCTAGTTTTACTACAAAAGCAGTATTGTATTCTGATGATGTTCCATCAAGAAAAAATGGTGGAAAATATACATTAAACCGAAAACGTCCACAAATGGTTAAAGAATTTAGAGCTGTGGCATTCGCGTTACAGAAAGGTGAAATATCCGATCCATTTGAATCCGAATTTGGATATCACATTATTTTATTAGAAAAAATTAGAGGTCAGGAATACGATGTGCGTCATATTTTATTACGCCCAAAAGTAACTCTACAAGATATTAATGAAGCAAAAGAAAAATTAGAGTTGACCAGAAAACGAATAGTTGATGGAGAAATTTCTTTTGCTGATGCAGCCAGAGAAGTTAGTGATGAAGATGAAACTAAATTTGAAGGTGGTTTATTGATTAATCCAGAAACACAAGATTATGTGTTTCCATTAACAAAAATGGATCCTGAATTATATTCACAAATTCAAAATTTAAAAGATAAAGAAGTGAGCCTTGTACTTACGGATGAAGATCGAATTAATAAAGTGAAATTTAAAATACTAACAGTCACAAATAGAGTAGATGAGCATGAAGCCAATTTTGCCAATGACTATATTAAAATTAAGGAATTAACTTTAAGAGAAAAACAAATAAAAGCAATCGAAAAATGGCAGAAAGAGAAAATTATGGATACTTTCATTAAATTAAATGGAGAATATCGTGATTGTGAATTTAATAGTAACTGGCTTAAAAAAAGTTAATTTATGTCGGATGTTGCTGCTGTAGAACAACTGGTTTTAAAATTTAAAGCTTTAAAAAAAGAGATTGCCAAAGTAATTATTGGTCAGGACGAGGTAGTTAACCAAGTGCTAATTTCTATTTTCTCTGGAGGGCATACACTTTTAATTGGTGTTCCTGGTTTGGCAAAAACCTTAATGGTAAACACAGTTGCACAAGCTTTAGGTCTCGATTTTAAACGTATTCAATTCACGCCAGATTTAATGCCAAGCGATATACTTGGCAGTGAAATATTAGACGAAAACCGACACTTTAAGTTTTTGAAAGGACCAATATTTGCAAATATAATTCTTGCCGACGAGATTAATCGTACACCACCAAAAACACAAGCAGCTTTATTAGAAGCAATGCAGGAACGTTCGGTAACTATTGCTGGACATAATTATAAATTAGACTTGCCATTTTTTGTGTTAGCAACTCAAAACCCAATAGAACAAGAAGGAACCTATCCATTACCTGAAGCCCAGTTAGATCGTTTTATGTTTGCTGTTAATCTGTATTATCCAAGCTTTGATGAAGAAGTAGAAGTGGTCAAGGTTACAACTTCAGATAAAGAAGTTGTAGTAAACCCATTGTTCACAGCACAGGAGATTATCAATTTTCAACATGTAATTCGCCGTATTCCAGTAGCAGATAATGTGGTAGAATATGCAGTGAAAATAGTTTGTAAAACAAGACCAGAGAATAATACTGCCAGTGATTTGGTAAAACAATATGTAGATTGGGGAGCTGGACCAAGAGCATCACAAAATTTAATTTTAGCAGCAAAAACACATGCAGCTATACAAGGCAAATTCTCTCCGGATATTGAGAATGTTCAAGCCGTTTCCAATAGTATTCTTCGGCATAGAATCATTAAAAATTACAAAGCCGAAGCCGAAGGTGTTACAGTAGAACAAATTATTAAGAGTTTGTTTTAAATTTCCTTAATTATTGTACATTGAAAAACCATCAGTGTATATAAATTATCAACATAGAATTTTTGGATTAGATGTAATTAGAACCATTGCAATTCTATTAGTTTTACTATAACATTCTACACTATTATTATTTCCTTAGAACAATCATATTTCACTTACGGCAATTCGGTTTTTCGGTACTATTGGTGTAGATCTTTTTTTTGTATTGAGTGGCTATTTAATAGGAGGCTTACTGTTAAGGCAAATACGAAATGGAAAAACAGCTTTTAAAAATTTTATGTATTTCTAGATTAGACGTTGGTTTAGAACATTGCCAAACTATATTTTAATTTTAGCATTTAATGTTTTATTATATTATATTTTGTATCATCTAGTTATAGATGATATAGGATATTTTATTGTTTTTCTTCAAAATTTCGCTACTCCACATCCAGATTTTTTTACAGAAGCCTGGAGTCTTTCCGTTGAGGAGTATGCTTATATAATTGGACCTTTAATATTATATATTCTTTTACTATTCCGCAAAAACAATTTAAAAGAAAAACTCTATATAGTAATGGTATTTATAATAATATAAGCAATCACATATTTTAGAATACGCTATCATAATAATCATGGTTTGGAGTCTTTTGAAACCTGGAGTCATAGTATTCGTAAAGTTGTCATTTATAGAATAGATAGTATCTATTATGGTTTTATCGGTGCTTATGTTGCGGTAAATTATACATCTATTTGGCAAAATTATAAAAAGAGATTTTTTAATATTGGGATGTTAATATTTATTGTTACACACACATTTATTTTTGCTTATGATGCTAAGCCAAACGACTTTCCATTATTTTATAATATCTTTTACTTGCCACTAATTTCAATAAGTTTATTATTGTTTTTTCCCGTTTTTTCTAATTGGAAAACAGGAAACTTTTAAAAAAAACAAATAACCTCTACGAGTATATTATCGTATGGTATTTACCTTATTAATTATTCGTTGATCTTGCTGACAATCCAATATTTTATTGATGTAGAAAGCGTTCCAGTTTTTATGAAGCTAATACTACTTTTAGTATATTGGGTAGTAACATTTTATGTGTCATATCTTTTATATCGCTATTTTGAAAAACCCATGACAGATTTAAGAGATTCAAAATGGATTAAAGAAAAATTTAACAAAACATAATTGTTAACTTATCATTTTTTTTAACGATTAATTAATAATAATTCATAATATATAATAACATTCATCAATCCATTAAATAATATTCAATAATAACTCCAATTAGTTGCATATATTTTATTTTTGTATTTTTGCAACTATGTTCACCAAAGCTTTTGCATAGGTGAATAACTCTAAAAACTTAAATTTTAGCTTATGGCATTCGATATTGATATGATAAAAAAAGTGTATCGCCAAATGGTCGAACGTGTTGATAAAGCGCGGGAAATTGTAGGCAAACCGTTAACACTTTCCGAAAAGATTCTATACTCACATCTTTGGGATGGAACTACAGATAAAGCTTTTACAAGAGGAAAAGATTATGTAGATTTTGCTCCGGATAGAATCGCCTTACAAGATGCAACTGCTCAAATGGCATTGTTGCAGTTTATGCAGGCAGGAAAGGAAAAAGTTGCAGTACCAACTACGGTGCATTGCGACCATTTAATTCTAGCAAAACAAGGTGCAGAAAAAGATTTAAAGCGTGCCAATGATGTTAGTAGTGAAGTATTCGATTTTCTTGGATCTGTATCAAATAAATTTGGAATTGGTTTCTGGAAACCAGGATCTGGAATAATTCATCAAGTGGTATTAGAAAATTATGCATTTCCTGGAGGTATGATGATTGGCACAGATTCTCATACTGTTAATGCGGGTGGTTTAGGTATGCTTGCCATTGGAGTTGGCGGAGCAGATGCAGTAGATGTAATGGCAGGTATGGCTTGGGAATTAAAATTTCCTAAACTTATTGGAATAAAATTAACTGGAAAATTAAATGGGTGGACATCTGCTAAAGATGTCATTCTTAAAGTTGCTGGAATTCTTACAGTAAAAGGAGGTACAGATGCTATTATAGAATATTTCGGCTCTGGAGCAAAAGCATTGTCTTGTACTGGAAAAGGCACTATTTGTAATATGGGAGCTGAAATAGGTGCAACTACTTCAACGTTTGGATATGATGACTCTATAGAACGTTATTTAAGAGCAACAGATAGAGCAGATATTGCAGATGCTGCAAACGAAATTGCAGCTTATTTAACTGGTGATGATGAGGTTTATGCAAATCCGGAATTGTATTTTGATCAGGTTATAGAAATTGATTTAGATACATTACGACCACATTTAAACGGTCCTTTTACACCAGATTTAGCAACACCTGTTGGAGAACTTGGTGCAAAAGCAAAAGCAAATGGCTGGCCTATAAAAGTAGATTGGGGACTTATAGGTTCTTGTACAAATTCGTCTTACGAAGACTTAACACGCGCAGCTTCAATTGCAAAACAAGCAGTTGATAAAAAGATAAAAGCAAAAGCAGATTTCGGAATTAATCCGGGATCAGAGCAAATTCGCTATACAGCCGAACGTGATGGTATTTTAAAGATTTTCGAAGATTTAAACGTAACAATATTCACAAACGCTTGTGGACCTTGTATCGGACAATGGGATAGAAGTGATGTAAAAGGTGACGAAAAAAACACTATTGTACATTCGTTTAATCGAAATTTTTCAAAACGAGCCGATGGCAATCCTAATACACATGCTTTTGTTGGTTCACCTGAAATGGTAACGGCAATTGCCATTTCAGGACGCTTGGATTTCGATCCAATGAATGATACCTTGTTAAATGAAGATGGAGAAGAAGTAAAATTAGATGAGCCTATTGGAATTGAATTACCACCAAATGGTTTTGAAGTCAAAGATGCAGGTTTTGTAGAACCCGTTGCAGATGGAAGTTCTATAAATATATCAGTAAACCCAACATCCGAAAGATTACAATTATTAACACCATTCGAGCCTATTGGTAATAAAATAGAAGGTGCTAAATTGTTAATCAAAGCCTTCGGAAAATGCACAACCGATCATATTTCAATGGCTGGACCTTGGTTGCGTTTTCGTGGACATTTAGATAATATTTCTAATAACTGTTTAATTGGTGCTGTTAATGCTTTTGGTAAGAAAACAAATTTTGTAAAAAATCAATTAACTGGTGAGTTTGGAGGCGTTCCAGATGTAGCCCGAGCATATAAATCCGCTGGAATAAAAACCATAGTTGTAGGAGATCATAATTATGGTGAAGGGTCTTCTCGCGAACATGCCGCAATGGAGCCTCGACATCTTGGTGTAGTTGCAGTACTTGTAAAATCGTTTGCTCGTATTCACGAAACTAATTTAAAGAAGCAAGGGATGTTAGGCTTAACTTTTGCTGATGAAAGTGATTACGATTTAATTCAGGAAGATGATACCATTAACTTTTTGGATTTGAATGAGTTTGCACCAGGAAAGCAATTAACTATTGAGTTTGTACATACAGATGGAAGCAAATACATTATTAAAACAAATCACACATACAATCAATCTCAAATTGAGTGGTACAATAAAGGTTCTGCTTTGAATTTAATAAAAAGACAAAGTGCGTAATTAATAGGTTTAAAAAAGAAGAAAGCTCTTAAAGAAATTTAGGAGTTTTTTGTACTACATATTATAATTGTTAAGAATCTACTATCTTTAAAAAAAATAATGAGTGCTATTTGGTTTTTTGACGATGTAAATCTTTTTAAAATGCTTTGCCCACATAAATTTAAGGCATACAAAAAAGATAACGAATTTGATGCCTATAGTAAGAAGGATTATATATATTTTGAAGAAGATTCATCAAACAAAGTGTATCTAATAGAAAAGGGGAAAGTGAAAATTGGTTATTATAATGAAGATGGATCAGAAATTGTAAAAGCTATTTTAACTCGTGGCGAGTTATTTGGTGAAAAAGCGATTCTTGGTGAGACAATACGTAATGAATTTGCTCAGTCTATAGATGATTATACGTCAATCTGCCCAATTGGTGTAGAAACAATGCACGATTTAATGCGTAATAATAAAACATTTAGTTTTAAGATTTATAAGATTATTGGGTTTAAATTTAAAAAATTAGAAAGACAGCTTCAAATATTATTATTTAAAGACACTAAAACAAGACTATTAGAATTCTTAAATGAACTGTGTATAGATTATGGTCAACGATTGCTCAAAATCTGGAGATGTGGTAATAAACCATCCTTATACCCAAAAAGATATTGCTTGTCTTATAGGTACTTCCAGACCAACTTTAAACATTCTTTTAAATGAGTTAAAAGAAGAAAAAATAATAGATTTTAGCAGAAAAGAAATTAGAATTTATAAAAATATTACCTAATGTTAGATAGCTAACATTTCATGATTAAATCA
>Ga0208879_1004626_pt1 | contig 10656 bp, 7 predicted proteins | sample Knorr_S15_td_Bot_FD_185605 | JGI IMG/M metagenome (GOLD analysis project Ga0208879, IMG submission 185605) | Marine microbial communities from Southern Atlantic Ocean transect - Knorr_S15_td_Bottom_ad_5009_LV_A (SPAdes) (version 2) | ecosystem: Environmental > Aquatic > Marine > Oceanic | place...
CTGTTTCATATACGTAGTATCACATCTATCACAATCTAAAAATATTTTTAAATCGCTATTAGAAACTTGAGAAAAGGATGAAAAAGTAAAGCAAAAAAATAAAAGTGTAGTAATTGCTGATTTTAACATTGATTGATGGTTTTGTTAACTTAGCCAAATTAGCCTTTACAAAACGACCTAAATACTTTTTTAGTTTATTTTAACAAAAGGATTTCTAATTTAGAACGAGTCTAATAAAATTCCTTTTTTATTAATAAATTATTTCACTTCTAAAGCTGTTTTTTCAGAACCTATTTGGATTGTATATTTTCCTTTGGGTAAATAGTAATTTCCGTTTTTAGCCTTTTTAATTTTAATATCGGTATTTTCTTTTAAAAAAGATTTTCTTCCTTTTTCAGTGATGGTTAAATCATAATCGGTATAATTAAAGCCTATATCTGTTTTTACTGATATTGTATTTAGTTCTATTCCACTTTCTGATACTATTTTAATAGTTAGATTTTCAGATGTATTAGCATAGAATTTAAAAGTTGTGGACGGCTCAAAAGCTTGACTCCATTTGCTGCGAGAACTTCCCCAACGTGAAGAATATCGTACACTTTCAGTTTTGAAAAGTAGTATAGATGCATTCATTTTTGATGCATTCATTTGTTGTAAAGGTGCAATATTAGCTTTATAAATGCTTCTTCCGTGAGTTCCTAAAAGAATATCTTTTGCTTCAGCCTGTACAGCAATATCATGAACAGCTACATTTGGCAATCCTTTACTAAAAGCTTCCCAAGAAATTCCATGATTAAACGATACATAAGCACCATTATCTGTTCCGAGATATAAAAGATTTTCATTTTCAGGATCTTCTCTAATCACATTTACTGGTGACATTGGAATATTAGAGCTAATACTTTTCCATGTTTTTCCATAATTTTCACTAACATAAACATAGACTTTAAAATCATCCCAACGATATCCATTCAAGGTTACATAAACACGTTCTTTTTTATATTGTGAAGCTACAATTCGAGACACCCAAAGATCCTTTGGAAATGAATCAGAAACAATATCCCAATTTCCTCCACCATTTTTGGTTATATGTAATAATCCATCATCACTTCCTGTGTATATTAACCCAAATTTAAATGGAGATTCGGTAATACTAGTTATAGTTCCATAAGCTACATTTCCTTTCTTTCCTCCTTTGGTTAAATCTCCACTTATAGCTTCCCAATCATCACCTTGATTCATAGATCTCATTAATTTATTACCTCCTAAATACAAAATGTCCTGGTTATGAGGTGATAACAAAATTGGCGTTTGCCAATTAAATCGATATGGATTCTCTCCTAACTCGTGCTTTATAGATAAGCGCGTTGTTTTATTAGTTTCCCTATTAATTCTAAAATAATTTCCAAATTGAAATCCAGTATAAACAATATTGGCGTTTCGAGAATCTACCTGGACTTGCATACCATCTCCGCCCATAATACCTTCCCATGGATATTGACCTCGAGCATGCCATGATTTATTTTCTCTGGCATTATTTGCGCCAACCCAAACACCATTATCTTGCAAACCTCCATACACATTATATGGTTTTTCATTATCAACAGCAATTGCATAAAACTGCCCAACAGATGGTGCATTGTTTTTAATCCAATTTTCTCCATCGTCATAGGTTATGTTCACTCCACCATCGTTTCCATTTATTAAATGATTAGGATTGTTAGGATTTATCCAAAGAATATGATGATCGCCATGAACATTTTCAGCACCAATCGATGTAAATGTTTTGCCACCATCTTTCGATTTTAAAATAGGCACGCCATAAACATAAATATTATTTTCATTATTTGGAGCAACATAAATGTGTCCAAAATAATAACCATAACTATAATACAATCCGTCTAAAAAGCCGTCATGTGTTTTACTCCACGTTTTGCCTCCATCTATACTTTTATAAATTTCGGCGCCAATAACAGGAGTATCAAATAGCATAGAATTCGCATCTTCTAAATATTTAGCAAGGTCAATAGGTTTTACACTACCACTTCTTACCATTTGTTTAACATTTTGGGCGCGATATTTTTCTTGAAAACCATTCGTTTTTAAAAATGTATTAAGCTTTTTATCATCCAGACTTAAAAGTGTTTCGGTACTCATTGTCTTAAAGTCATCTTTAGTTAAATCTTCAGATTTTTCTTTTTCATCTTCAGAAGATCTTCTAAACTGATTGTCGTGAATAGCATAAACTATATTGTAATTGTAAACAGCAAAACCAATTCTACCAACACCTTGTCCTATTGGGAAACCACTTCCTTCTATTGAAACTTTTGTCCACGTTTCTCCAGCATCAGTACTTTTATAAATAGCTGAATTGTTTCCGCTTCCATCAAAATCCCAAGCTTTTCTATCTTTTGTCCAGGACGACGCAAACATCACATTAAAATTATTCGGTGAATGTTGCATATCTATAATCCCACTTATATCATCTATAAAAAGTGTTTGCTTCCAAGTATTACCTCCATCTGTAGTTTTATAAACACCTCGTTCGTTATTTGGTGAATATAAATGTCCTGTTACACCAACCACAACTTCGTCTGGATTGTTAGGATTAATTAATATTCGCCCTATATGATGCGAATCTGTAAGCCCAACATTTTGCCAAGTTTTACCATTATCGCTAGATTTTAATATTCCAATTCCTGCATAAGACGAACGTGAGGAATTATTTTCTCCTGTCCCAACCCAAATAGTTCTGCTTTTCCAATCAACTGCAATATCACCAACATTTTGCGTGTTTGAATTATCAAGGATTGGTGTAAAAGTTGTGCCATTATTTACAGTATACCAAACACCTCCAGAAGCATAGGCCACATAAAACTCGGATGGGTTATCAGGATTAACAGCCAAATCGGTTACACGACCACTCATAATAGTGGGGCCTATATTAGTAAAAGGCACATTTTTTACTATTGAATTTTTTTGCATTTCTTCTTTTTGTTGCAATGCGTTTTGCACTATATCTGCAGTAGAAGCAGCTTGTTGTGCATTAGCTTGTAAAGTAAAAAGAAGACTTAATGATAAAATTAATTTTAGGATATTCATAAGTTAGTTAGTTTAAGGTTTGAAAGTAAACAAATGTCATTGTTTCACAAAATTTTACTTCCGTATTAACGTCTATTGCTTTAATTTATTTTATTTTTGAAGCATTACGAAAACCTAATATATAATGAAATACAATCTAATAGATAACGCCTTATTTATAAAAAATCGAAAAAACTTCATAGCTCAAATGAAATCAAACAGTTTGGCTGTTTTTAATTCTAACGACATGTACCCAATAAGTGCGGATAGCACCATGCCTTTTGAACAGCATCGCGATATTTTTTATTTAAGTGGTGTTGATCAGGAGGAAAGTATTTTAGTGTTGTTTCCTGGTTGTCCAAAAGAAAAGCATCGTGAGATATTATTTTTAAAAGAAACCAACGAACATATCGCTGTTTGGGAGGGCGAGAAATTAACTAAAGAAGCTGCTTTAAAAACTTCTGGAATTAAAACCGTGTATTGGTTACAGGACATGGAGAAAATATTGTTCGAAATTATGACACAATGTGATACCGTGTATATAAACACCAATGAACATTATCGCGCTGCGGTTGAAACGGAAACACGTGAAGATCGTTTTACCAAATGGTTGAAAGACAAATATCCTGCTCATTCTGTGGCAAAAAGCAATCCTATTTTACAACGACTTCGTTCAGTAAAAGACCAAATAGAATTAGATTTAATACAACAGGCTTGTGATATTACTGAAAAAGGATTTCGTCGTGTTTTAAACTTTGTAAAGCCTAATGTTTGGGAATATGAAATTGAAGCTGAATTTATACATGAATTTTTATGTAATCGTTCTAAAAAGTTTGCCTACACACCAATCGTTGCGTCGGGCAATAATGCAAATGTGCTGCATTATATTGAAAATAACCAACAATGTAAAACCGGAGATTTAATACTTATGGATGTTGGTGCAGAATACGCTAATTACTCTAGTGATATGACCCGGACAATTCCTGTGTCTGGAAAGTTTACCGAGAGACAAAAAGATGTTTATAATGCTGTAAATCGTGTTAAAGATGAAGCTACTAAACTTTTAGTTCCCGGAGCTATTTGGGAAGATTACCATATAGAAGTTGGTAAATTGATGACATCTGAACTCTTAGGTTTAGGATTGCTCGATAAAGCTGATGTGCAAAACGAAAACCCAGATTTGCCAGCTTATAAAAAATATTTTATGCATGGCACATCGCATCATATGGGATTAGATACCCACGATTATGGTATTTTAACCGAACCAATGCAAGCCAATATGGTGTTTACTGTAGAGCCTGGAATTTATATTCCAGATGAAGGTTTTGGAATTCGATTAGAAGACAATGTCGTAATACAAGCACAAGGAGAACCTTTTAACTTAATGAAAAATATTCCTATTGCAATTGAAGAAATTGAGGATTTGATGAATTAGTTTTCATCTAATTTTTTTATCGAATTATTGAAGTTTACTTTTTACTAAACACATTAACCAACAAAAAAGTCATAAAAGCCGGCAAAACCCAACCTAAATTATGTTGAGCAAAAGGAATAATGGTTTTTATACCTTCTAAATTTTCAGATGGAATTAAAAAACTTGCAACATCTGGAATGCTAAAAATAAAAGTTACCAAAACTACTCCCCGAAATACTGTTTTAGAAGCAAATTTTTCTGGTATTACATTTAGCAAAATCAATACTATAGTTATAGGGTAAATAAACATTAATACCGGAAGTGATATCATAATAATGGAATGAAAATCTAATTGTCCAACTAATATTCCTATTAAACACGCGACTACTCCTGTAATTGTATATGCATTTTGAGACTCTTTAAATAGCCCTTTAAAATAATCGGCTGTTCCCGTAATTATTGCAACAGCAGTTGTAAAGCATGCTAAAGTAATTAAAACACTTAAAACTGTGTTTCCAAATGATCCTAATGACGCTATACTTATGCCTCGCAACAATGTTGCTCTTTGCATATCACTACTTAATGATGTGTCAATATTAATTTCTGAACCATAAAAAGCACCAACCGAAATTAGACCTGAATAAATTATAAATAGGCCTAAACCAGCTATTAATCCGGATTTTTTAATAAGATCTTTTTTTGCTTCAAATGTAGCATGACTTTTAAAATTCAACGATATAATTATAACGGCTCCAACAACAACAGCTCCAATTGCGTCAAAGGTTTGGTAACCTTCTAATAATCCGCTCACAATGGGTGCTTCAAATTTAGATGCATTCGTTATCATTTCACTCGAAAACAAACCAATTCCAATAATTAGTAACAGCATAATCACAATTAATGGTGTTAAGTATTTTCCAATAAAATTTAAGATTTTATTACGGTTTAAAACAAATAATAGTACTAAAGAAAAATAAATAGTACTGGTTAACAATGCACTAGTTCCAAAAGTAGGATAAATAGCAATTTCGTGGGTTGCAGATGCTGTTCTTGGTGATGGGATTGCTATAGAAATTATATATACTATTACACAATACACTAAACTAAAAAAGGGTGAGACTTTTTTACCAAAGTCGTACATTGTACCTTGTAACTTGGCATGTGCTAAAATTCCTAAAATTGGAATAACAACAGCTGTAATCATAAACCCAATCGTTACCCAAAACCAATCTTCTCCTGAATTATAACCTAAAAGTGGCGGAAGTAATAAGTTTCCTGCTCCAAAAAACATCGAAAACAAAGCAAAACTTGTAATTAGAACTTCTTTAGTTTTATTCATTTTTTTAAATTTAGCTTCTTCGAAGATAACTGAAAAATAAGAAGATATGCAAAACGCACTAAAAACGAAGTTCATAAAATATGAGCATATTGAAACACATAGCAATAAAAACAAAAATATTGTACGTTTTAACTTATAATATAATGCATTTCATCGAAAAAATACGTAGTTTTAACGTGGTTTGTTATTTTTTTACTATGTTTATACCACCCAATAACCTACTTAATTATGAAAACAACTTCTCCTAACTCAACGGGGTCAGTTTCCAAAATGTACTGTAATGTCTTTGGACATCAGTATGATGTTACAAAAAAAAGTGACAAAACATGTGAAAGAATACACCTGTAAATGTTGTAAAAAACAGTTAACAACAAACAGTAATAGTCACTTAACCGAACTTACTCCAACTTTTAGAGAAATCAACTCGCTTTTAGAACGTATTTATTCAAATAGAATGATGCGGTTAAAACAAAAAATGTATGCAACAACTGCTGCATAACTTTAGCTCTAAATGTCTTATTTTTGGCAATGTGACCAACAATAAATTTAATTTCTTTTAGTAAAAATCTCTATTCCTATACTTGTAACTATATCGAAGAAATATACATTTAGTGGAATAACCAACCTGAAAAGTTGCTTATCAAAGACAAAACAAACCTTTCAACGATTTTTTACATAGAACACCAGCTATTTTAAATAAATATTTTACTTTAAAAGTCCTTAATTAACTAGCTAAAAGTAAAGTATATTGAAATCCCTCTATTGTTCCCTTTTTGGACACGATTATTCTATAAGTAAAAATGTTACTAATTATGTTAAAGAATATATCTGTAAACATTGTAAAGAACAAGTGACTACAAGCGAAAATGGTCATTTAATCTTGCTCACTCCAAAGTACAAAGAAATAAATTCTGAACTTGAAAAAATCCATACAAGGAGACTTAAACGAAAATCGCTTCTTCTTAATCCTCAAGAGAATTCCAGCCTTGTGCTGTAATAGGAATTTTTGTGTCTGCTCTGGTTATAAGATGCATTCCAGAACTTTCATCTGTCATATATCCAATTACAGTTAAATTAGGATTCGCCTTAATTTTTGGATAATCCTCTTGAGAAATCGTCATTAATAGTTCGTAATCCTCTCCTCCATTTAAAGCGATGGTAGTACTATCCATTTTAAACTCTTCACAGGTAGAAATTACCTGAGGATCTAATGGTATTTTGTTTTCATACAAATCGCATCCTACTTTGCTTTGCTTACATAAATGCATAATTTCTGAAGACAAGCCATCACTTATATCTATCATTGCAGTTGGTTTTACTTCCAAATCTTTAAGAAGTTTTATAATATCTTTACGGGCTTCCGGTTTTAATTGACGTTCAATAATATAGGAGTATTGATCTAAATCTGGTTGATTATTCGGATTTACTTTAAATACTTCTTTTTCTCTTTCCAACACTTGCAAACCTAGATATGCAGCACCTAAATCTCCAGTAACAACAAGCAAGTCACTTGGTTTTGCAGCGTTCCTGTAAACGACATCCTCTTTATTTGCTTTACCAATAGCGGTAACCGAAATTAGCAATCCAGATGTCGACGAGGTTGTATCTCCTCCAATAACATCTATGTTATAAACATTTGCTGCGGTTTCAATTCCAGCATACAATTCTTCAAGTGCTTCTAGAGAAAATCGATTGGAAACTGCTATTGAAACTGTAATTTGAGTTGCTTCAGCATTCATTGCATATACATCTGAAAGATTTACAATCACTGCTTTATAACCTAAATGCTTTAAAGGCATATAACTCAAATCAAAATGAACACCTTCAATCAGTAAATCTGTTGTCACTACGATTTGTTTGGTCTTGTGTTCTAAAACAGCAGCATCATCTCCAATTCCCTTTATGGTACTTTTATGTTTTAACTTGAAGTTTTTAGTAAGGTGGTCAATGAGAGCAAACTCTCCTAATTTGCTTAAAGGTGTGCGTTGTTGATTTTTGTCTTCTATCATACCACAAAAATACTGTCCTTTTTGAGTATTGCCAATAAATAAATATTAAATTGCAATAAAAAAAACTATGAAATACCCAAAACTTATAATCCAAGTTGCTTCATTATTTATCGTTTTTATTATAATGACTAACTGTTCTGATGAACCAGTAGATATAACTATTATTACTGATACTGATGGAGATGCAATTTCAGATTCTAATGACAATTGTGTTAATATTGCAAATTTGGATCAATTAGATACAGATAATGACGGGATTGGAGATGAATGTGATGATGATGATGATAATGACGGTGTTTTAGATAATATTGATAACTGTCCGCTAGTAGCAAACCCTAATCAAGAAGATCTGGACAACGATGGTATTGGTGATGTTTGTGATGATTCTAGTATGTTAGCTTCACTATTCCCTTGTGAAAATGGATTTGCAGATATCTATCCTTGTAACGATTACGATTTAATGGCTCATGTTCCTATTGAAGATTTAGGAGGGACAGGAGCTGAAGGTAATGATTCCTGGGGTTGGACAGATTCTACAACAGGAAAAGAATATGCATTAATAGGAACAACAACAGGAACTGCATTTGTTGATATTTCAAATCCGATTGAACCTTTATTACTTGTGACACTTCCTACTGCAACAGTAAATAGTTTGTGGAGAGATATCAAGGTCTATAACAATCATGCTTTTATAGTGAGTGAAGCACCAAATCATGGCATGCAAGTCTTCGATTTAACAAGATTAAGAAACGTAGCAAATCCTCCCGAAACTTTTACTGCTGATGCACTTTATACTGGATTTGGCAGTGCTCATAATATAGTTATTAATGAAGATAGCGGTTTTGCCTATGCGGTAGGAACTTCTACTTTTAGTGGTGGCCCTCATTTTATTAATATTCAAAATCCAACAAATCCTATTGCAGCTGGAGGATATGCTATTAGTGGTTACTCTCACGATGCTCAAGTTGTGACATATAATGGTCCTGACAATGATTATTCTGGGCGTGAAATTTATTTAGGAAGCAACGGAAATGAAATTATTGTAATAGATGTTACCGATAAAAATAATGTTATCAATATTAGTAGTTTTTCATATCCACAAAATGCATTTGCTCATCAAGGATGGTTAACTGAAGATCATAGGTATTTTATTATTGGGGATGAGATTGACGAACTCACTTTTCACTTTAACACAAAAACAATAGTGTTTGATCTTAACGACTTGGATAATCCTGTTTTGTCATCTACCTATTCAGGACCAACATTAGCAATAGATCATAATGGATATGTTGTAGGAAACACATATTATTTAGCTAATTATAGAGCTGGATTAAGAGTCCTTGATATCACTAATATTGGTGCTGCAACTAACTCAATGACTGAAATAGGTTTTTTTGACACTTTTCCATCAAGTGATAGTGCCAACTTTAATGGCGTATGGAATGTATACCCATATTTCGCTAGTGGTAATATTATTATTAGCGATATTGAAGGTGGTTTGTTTATTGTACGTAAAAGCGTTAATTGAGTACTTAACTTCATTCCAATAGAAATACACTGTCAAATCATTTATAAATATAATGTAAGCCCATAAGGTAAAACAGGACTAAAATTGTATATTTGCACTCTATTTAGAATTAATCTATATAAGAATTTATGATTAAAGTTTCAGAAATAGCTAAAATTAAAGTTATTGAGCTTATGCATGATGAAGGCTACGATTACAAAACCGCCTTTGTAAGAGTTGGGGTAAAAAGTGGTGGCTGCTCTGGTTTGTCATACGATTTAAAATTTGATAGAGAAAAAGATGATGATGATAAAGTATTTGAAGACAATGGGGTTAAAATTATTGTAGATAAAAAAAGCTTTTTATACTTAATAGGAACTACTTTAGATTATTCTGGAGGATTAAATGGAGCTGGATTTGTGTTTAACAATCCTAATGCCAATCGCACTTGCGGTTGTGGAGAAAGTTTCTCATTATAATTTTAAAACAATGAATAAGTATACAGAAGACGATTTAAGAGAAGAACTTAAAACTCAAGAATATGAGTATGGTTTCTATACTGATATTGAGTCAGACACATTTCCTAAAGGATTAAATGAAGATATTGTTCGGGCTATTTCTAAAAAGAAAAAAGAGCCACAATGGATGACTGATTGGAGACTTGAAGCATTTCGTATCTGGGAACAAATGGATGAACCCAAATGGGCAAATGTAACCTACAAAAAACCAGATTTTCAAGACATAAGTTATTATTCTGCACCAAAATCAGTCGATCCAAATAAAACATTAGACGATGTAGATGAAGACCTTTTGGCCATGTATAAAAAGTTGGGCATATCTATTGACGAACAAAAAATGATGAATAACATTGCAATAGACATTATTGTAGATTCTGTTTCTGTTGCAACAACTTTTAAGAAAACACTGGCAGAAAAAGGCATTATTTTTTGTCCTATTTCTGAAGCCATTATAGAACATCCCGAATTGGTTAAAAAGTATTTAGGAACCATTGTTCCTCAAAGAGACAATTTTTACGCAGCGTTAAATTCAGCAGTTTTTACCGATGGTTCTTTTTGCTACATTCCAAAAGGTGTAAAATGCCCAATGGAATTATCAACCTATTTTAGAATTAACGAAGGTGGAACAGGTCAGTTTGAGCGTACCCTTTTAATTGCTGATGAAGGAAGTTATGTGAGCTATTTAGAAGGCTGTACTGCTCCGGCACGTGATGAAAACCAATTACACGCAGCAGTTGTAGAACTTATTGCCTTAGATGATGCCGAAATAAAATACAGTACAGTACAAA
>Ga0208879_1004629_pt1 | contig 10654 bp, 6 predicted proteins | sample Knorr_S15_td_Bot_FD_185605 | JGI IMG/M metagenome (GOLD analysis project Ga0208879, IMG submission 185605) | Marine microbial communities from Southern Atlantic Ocean transect - Knorr_S15_td_Bottom_ad_5009_LV_A (SPAdes) (version 2) | ecosystem: Environmental > Aquatic > Marine > Oceanic | place...
GAAACGACATAATTGGTATGGATTTGGAGGGGACGCTGAGCCGCTAAATCATCAATCCAACAGTGGTTGGGGAATGTTCGCTGGACGCGACATTTCGCGGTATACCAGCGGTGAATTGCAAACTCGCCAGGCGATTGTTGTGAATGCGGAAGTCTCTGGAAAGCTGAAGCGGGCAACGAAGTCTGGAAATGATTACGAAAAAATACGTTTGTATAATAGCTTGCAAACTCTAACCGATTTGAATGCCTACTCGGACCAACGCGACATTAGCCAACGCAACGAAAAAGATTTAGCGGAACTCGGTGAGCAAGTACTTGATTTAGTAGAAGACAATAGTTCCGATCAGAAAACTGATGAGTTGATGTTTGATAATCGAGCGAGATTGCTGCAAGGTTTTGAACAGCAGTCTAATGGGTTTTCGCGAAATGCGGTGAATCAATTAGGAAGTAATTTTGACGTTCCGGTCGTAAATTCAACAGCAAAACCGAGCGGCAAGAAAGAAGCTGATGGACGCTGGTTTAGGAGTAATGATCTGTTAGCGCCGCAAGGTGGAGAGGGCAAGTCCGGTGAGGCGAATAAACGACTTTACTTTCTAGACCAAGGAGGCAAGGGCGCTAAGTTAGACGATTTGCAAAAGCAGAGTACTGCCCAGCCCCAAGGGCAAATTCCGGGTTTTGATGCAATTGTGCCTGAGCAGAGTCAAAGTAATTCTAGCTCCGCTCACGCACAGCAACGAGAGCAATTTAAGCGTTACCAGAAGCAACAACTGATTGAATTGGAAATGCGAAATGGAACCATTGTTGATGCAGTTGAAAACATACGACGTGGACGCTCCGGAAATGAACAGGCTCAAGCTAACAACGAATTCTCATTCCGCAGCGACGTCGCTACGGATGGTAACGGCGGCATAGGTGGCATGGTTGGCGGTGGCGGCGGGCAAGCTACGCAGTCTCTTCCAGGTAATTATGGTCTCCCGGCGACCGGTCGTTTGGAAGGCCGTGAAGCGACGGGCTTGGCTAGCGTCACTGGGTTCGATTTGGATTTTGATAGCGTGGAGCTGCAAGCGGAGTATGATCGTTTTGACTTTGAATATTTGGATGACAAGTATGATTTCAGCGCGAACTACCTAGGCTTGGAGTTGCGGGAGGCGATTTGGCGAGTTGGAGGAGTGTTGGCGGTTTTGATCAGCTTGAGCATGCTATTTATGCTCGTGCGTGTGATAAGTAAAACGAGAGTCGTTAGTACCGTTGTAGCGCTGCTAGCAATGCTCATTAGCCTGCCGATGATCTTCGGTTGGATTCTTCCAATTTACGGTATGTTGTTGTTCACCGGATCGCTACTCTGGATCCTGCGGTGCTGGTTTCCGATTCCCGTTTCAATGGAAACAACGACGTCATAATCTAAGCGCAGAAGTGAATGCGAATTATCACGCCGGTGTTCGGGCATGGCATAAATGTGGATAGATTGGTATCCTGTTATAGATAGTGATGTCGTACACTATTAGTAGTTCAATACACGCACGAAGTTGGATATATTAACGGTGCTTAAATGGATCCTTGCAGCGAAAAATGGGCGAATGAATGTGTGCATCTGACGACATACAAACGGCAGTAGATATTTCAGAAGTGGTGATTGCTGATTCAAGTGACAGGCTACATCGACCTCGTGTGCTGACGGTGTTATTGTTCAGTTTGTGCGGTCTTTTGGCCGTGACTTGGGGGATGATGGGGGTCGAGCCGGCGCTGAACTCAGAAATTCCTATTTTGACTCGGCATCCTGATGTACATTGGAGTCAAATATCGGTCCCCGTCAAAAAACACATCCCGGCGGAATTTTCCGAGTTACTGCAAGTCAATAACGTACCGTTTGATGCAGCGATAGCGTCTCACGAAATCCGGATTACTAACGTCCAAGTGATCGATATTGATGGAGACGGCAAGCCAGAAGTTCTAGTCTGCGACGCCTCGACAAACACGGTAACCGCCTATCATTATCGTGGTACTGAGAAAATTGATATTCAACAGCAACTTAAAACGAATCCAGATGCTCTAAATGACGTGTGGTCTAACGGATCTGTTCGGCATAAGTGGGATCAAACACTTATCGGCGATAAGCTAATTGCACCAGCTCACGCAACGGTTGTTGATGTTGACCAAGACGGCGATCAGGATATCGTCGTCTCGACTTTGGGCGACTTGATGCCATCGGATGAGTTGATTGGCACCGTGACGTTGTTCGAAAAGGTTGATGAGGGTTACCGCCGGCGCGTGCTGTTGCGGGATGTTCGTCGAGTGGCTGATGTGCAGTTTGGCGACTTCGACGACGACGGTGACACGGATTTAGTCGTAGCCGTTTTTGGTTATGCCAGAGGCGGCGTTGTTATACTCGAAAACATGGGTGACGGCTCTTACCGTGATAAAGAGATCATTACCCGTCCAGGAATTGTACACGTGCCGGTTGCGGACTACGACAATGATGGCGATTTGGATATTGCAGCCATTGTCACCCAAGACGAAGAGGAAGTTTGGGCTCTTGAAAATGACGGCCAAGGTAATTTTACGCCCCGCGTATTATTTATGACTGACAATTTCGATGTCGGTGGTGGCGGGTTGATTGCCGCAGACATCGACCAGGACGGCCTGATGGATCTGCTCATGAGTCAAGGTGACAATCTTGAGTATGGTCATGGTTGGCCGCAGCCATACCATGGAGTGATTTGGTTGCGAAATCTGGGCAATTGGAAATTCGAAAGTGAACAAATCGGGCATCTCGGCGGCGCCTACGGAACGGCGGCGACTGATGTTGATGGCGATGGCGATATCGATGTCGTCATTGTTAGCATGTCGAACGACTATGCAAATCCTCGGAATCCGAGCATTATTTGGCTCGAAAATGACGGGAATAAATTCAAGCGGCAACACTTGATCGACACCAAGCCAACCGAGTTGATTGCCGTGGGGTGTGGTGACGTTAACGGCGATGGCAAAATCGATATCGTCGCTGGCCAATTTAGAATTCCGTTGAGCGTGGTTGAGGACCAACCAATAACCGTTTGGATTAAGGAGTAGTGATGAGTCGATCTCGATTTGTATTGCTTATCATTGTGGTGGCGGAACTGGTTTTGATCGGTATGCGATATCAGGAAAATGCTGGATTCAGTGCGCCTGTAAAGTCACGAGTGAACAAATTAGAGCGTGGTAATCGTTTGGCTGTCCGTCAGATGGAAGCAGACTTAGACACACACAGTATTGATGATTGGGTGAATTTAGGCCAAGTTTATACGACGTTTGCGTTGATGCCCGAGGCTGAATACTGCTTTAGGCGAGCGGCGAATTTGGGTAGTTTGACGTTGGAACAACAATTCAAGTATGGAATCTGCTTAAGTCGTCGCGGAAAAATAGAAAAAGCGATCCGCATTGTGTTGCCGGTCGCGAATTCTAATAATGAATTGGCAGTTCATGCAAATCAACAGATAGGTTTTGATTATTTGCGTTTAGATCGCCGTATAGAAGCTGAAAAATATCTCCGCAAGGCAGGCGCTGACCCAATATCGGAACTGAGTCTGGCACGCGTTCTAATTCGTGAAGACCGAGTTGCTGAAGCGATTCGTGTACTCGACGGTCTAATCACACGCGATCCTGATTCGATGCGTGCTCACCAAATGCGAGCTTGGGCCTATGAGACGCCCGGTGATACCTATGATGAACATGAGTCTCACGTCTCTTACGATAATTCGATGCACGCCTCCGGAATGATAATTATCCATCCGTTGTCGCGCGATTGGGATGTGGAAACGGTTGCCAGTATGGGGGCGGCGAAGCATATGACGGCCAGCTCGATTGCACTGCAAAAAGGTGAATTTGAAAAGGCGATTAGCGAAGGAGAGTTGGCCCTGGAGATGATTGAACCCCTGTGGCGACCTGGCTATGCGAAGGCCATGATCAATGCTCACTTGGCGAATGACGAACCAGTGGAGGCGTTGGGTTATCTGTCGAAATGGTTAATCCATGATGGAGAATCGACTCGATTGTGGGAACTCGCCGGAGATGCGTTTTTGGCAATGGGTGACCAAGATCAAGCCGAGGCTGCTTGGTTACGGGGGACTCGAATCCGCGCAAGCAAAACAGTTCAGGCCAATGCCGAGGTTTGTCGCAAGTTAGATCAACTGTATCAAACTCAGGGTAACCAAGCACAGGCAACGATTTTTCGCGCATGGCACCAGTATGAATCTGGGAAGTTACAATGGCGCGATAATAATGTTCGCAGCGCCATCGTTTTATTTACGCAAGCTAGCGATGTATTGGCGCAAGAAGAGCAGGTTTGGTTCTATTTGGCAGAATCACAGCGTGCCTTGAATGATCGTACGTCGGCGCGAGAATCATACGAAAAGTGTCTATTGCTAAACCAACACCACGGTCGTGCAATTGTTGGATTGTCATTGGTTAATTAGTGCATTAGGAGATTGTGGATTGGTGCGATGGATGACCACTCTCTGGAATGCTGTGCTTGTTAACCGTCACCAGTTGAGACGATTTTCCCAGCTAGATTCGTCGTTGGCTTTGTTTGTCCTTGCTTGTTTTACTTGTTTCTCAAGCAGTACGATTACCGCCACCGACACAGTTGTAGTCTGTCCCACCCCGCTCCGAAGTGCACTACAGCCTTGGTGTGAGTATCGCGAAAAGCAAGGTCATAAGTTGCAGTTTGTCGTGCCAGCGGCAACTGCAGGATTAACTCGTGCAACCATCTTGGCGCTGCCGCAAAGGTCACAGGTCAAGGCGATCTTAATTGTCGGAGACGCACCGAGTTATGTAGGCGTAGATACTGGTTCAAAACTGCAATCGAAATCACCGTTGGCTGCGGTGTTGTCTGTACAGGTGCCGACGTTTTACCACCGGGCAAAGGTGAATGTGCTGTTTGGGTCGGATCCAGAAATTGCGTCTGATTCGCATTACGCTGATTTTGATGGCGATGGTCGAGTGGATGTAGCACTGGGGCGATTGCCAGTACAAAATATTCAACAGTTGACCGAATTAGTGCAGCGTATCATTTCGTATGAAGAGGATTATGTTAATCACGCCAGCAAACGCAATGTGCATTTCATAGCCGGAGTTGGAGGATTTGGACCTTTGGCTGATGGATTGATAGACGTCATTTCGCGCCGACTGATTGGCGGTGGGATTCCAGGGTCGTTGAACGTATCAATGACCTATGCGAATTGGCAGAGTCCTTATTGTCCAGCGCCCACGGAGTTTAGTTCCACGACGATCGACCGGTTTAACGAAGGCGGCCTGTTTTGGGTTTACATGGGCCATGGGCAACGCTATCACCTCGATGCATTGCGAGCACCAGAATGTCCGCCATTGCCGATCTATCGTTCCTCAGATACGGCGAAATTAAAGGTGCGGGGCGTGCCACCAATTTGCGTGTTCCTTGCTTGTAACACGGGTGCATTTGATTCACCACGGGCAAGTATTGGGGAACAGATGCTACTGGCACCGGATGGGGCGATTGCTGTTTTAGCCGCGACTAGAGTGACGATGCCTTATGCGATGAGTGTTATGGGCGATTCCATGTTAAGGCAAGCTTTTAAGTATCGCCGCGAAACATTGGGTGAAATTGTGATGTTAGCCAAGCAGGAATTGGTCGCAGCGGATGGGAAATCAGGTTCTCCCAATCGACGCTTGCTGGATCAAATAGCAGCGGTCGTGAGTCCAGACTCAGGCTTGCTTAAAGAAGAACGACAAGAACACAGTTGGATGTATAACCTGCTCGGCGACCCGTTGTTAAAAGTGAATTATCCAGACGGGATGCGCGTGAAATGTGCGGCTACGGTGAGTAATGGGAAAAAGTTGCAAGTCACCTTCGACTCACCGATTGTTGGTGAAGCCGTTATTGAAGTTGTCACTCAGCGTGGGTCGCAAAGAGAACAGTTGATAGAACGCGATATCGACGTACTTAAGGCAACTCCGAAGCCTGACCGCTGGAATGGGTATTCAAAAGAGTATGAAATGGCAAACGATCCTGTGTGGGTGTCTGTACGGCGGGAGGTGCAAGTCGGCTCTCAAGCAGTTGACGTGGTAGTCGAAAACGTTTCGAGTGGGTTGCAAACGGTGAGAGTCGTTATTTATGGCAAACGAAAACTCGTCATTGGATCTACTCGAGTGTTTGTTACTGACCGCTAATAGCCGCACCTGCCACTGATGTAATTGCGTAAGTACAAATTCAGCAGTGTTGATGGAAAATGTCTCCGTAAATGTTACGATAGACGGTTCCCTCGGGATAGTTAATTGCAGTTGATACTTTGATGAGATAATTTGACATGAGAATCATAACGTGGATTTGTGTGGTTTTGGTTTGCGTGGCTAGTATGGTTCCACTCCAAGCAGCTCCGAAGGTGACCGTCAGCGTAGACCAAGCTCTGCTCAGTCAACCGTTGTCGGGGCGATTGTATCTGTTTACGTCGAAGCAGGAAGGTTCGCCGCCCTTCACGGGGCCTAACTGGTTTAGCCCAGAACCGTTTTATGCAGTCGATCTCACGCTGGCTCCGAAAATGACTGTTGCGTTAACAGGTGTCATTAAGGGTTTTCCCAAGACACTAGGCGATCTGCCGGCGGGGACTTACTTTTTCCAAGCATTATTCGACCATGATTTTTATCGTTCAAACCATGCTAAAGGGGTGGGTAATTTTTACAGTGAAGTCGTGAAAATCGATTGGGACGGCGACAATGAATTTGAACTCCGGCTCTCAAGTGTTATTGCTGGAAAAGAGTTTTCCAGCACGAAATACCATCAGCAAGTACGGATGTTAAGCCCGCGACTTTCAGCATTCTTTAATCGTGATGTCGTTCAGAAAGCAACCGTCGTTCTGCCAAAAAGTTACTACGAAACGACAGATAAACGATATCCGATTATCTATGAAATTTCAGGTTTTGGTGGTGCCCATGAGACGATGGGGCGGCGACACAGGCAAGGTTCAAATCCAACCGGTGATGCGGAAGTGGATTTCATCCGCGTGTATCTCGACGGCCAATGTAAATGGGGGCATCACGTATATGCCGACAGTGCAACCAACGGCCCGCGAGGCGCTGCATTGGTCGAGGAGTTAGTGCCTGAGGTCGCTCGGCGTTATCGCACAATCAATGCGGTTGAAGCTCGTTTTTTGACGGGGCATAGTTCCGGTGGTTGGAGCTCGTTTTGGCTACAAGTCAATTACCCAGAGACCTTTGGTGGCGTCTGGAGTACCGCTCCTGACCCCGTTGATTTTCGGGATTATCAAGAAGTGAATCTTTATTCTGCCAAGCCGTTGAGCTTGTACCATAACCCTGCCGGTGAACGACGACCGTTGGCGCGTCGTGGTGAAACGCCGATGATTTGGTATGTTGACTTTGGGAAAATGGATGACGCGATCGGTCGTGGGGGACAATTGCGCTCGTTTGAAGCTGTGTTCAGTCCGGTAGACCAACAGGGGAATCCGATGTTAATGTGGCGCCGCGATAATGGGCAAGTGATACCGAGTACGGTTAAGTACTGGCGCGAATACGATATAAATTTGTTGATTAAACGACGGTGGGACGCTGGGCTGAAACAGCAGTTAGCAGGGCGTTTGCACGTGTTCATGGGTACGTTAGACACGTTTTATCTAAATGGTGCTTGCGATCAGATCAAAGCAACCTTGCAAGACCTCGACAGTGATGCCGAAATCGTGATGGTTGCAGGAAAAGACCATTTTACGTTAATGTCCCCGGATGTTCGGCAACGAATTGCCAACGAAATGGCGGCTCAATTCCTAGCGTACTATCAGGAAAAGTGATTGATGAAAATCGAGCGAATTCAGTGCCATAAGCTATTAGGCGCGACGGTTGACGGCGGCTGGCCTGAAGGTCATGAGCCACAGGATGATTTACATACGCTTGTCGAAGTGCATACTGATGAAGGTCTGTCGGGCGTTGGTTCTGTGTTTACTGGTTCGGCATTGACGCAAGCCGGAGTTGATTTTCTGGAGCCGATCTGGAAAGGGGCGGCTGCGAATGAGCCTGAGCGACTTAGTGAGTTGATGCGGCAGAGTAGTTTTTGGCAGGGACGTGGCGGTACGGTGGAGCACGTGATTTCCGGTATCGATATTGCGTTGTGGGATCTGTTTGGAAAAATATGTAAGCAACCCGTGTCACGCTTACTCGGCGGTGTTTACCGAGATCGCATTCAGCCGTATGGCTCGATGTTGTTCGCTGAACCGGACGTGCTTGCCGAGCGATTGCAGCAAGTCGTTGGACGTGGTTTTAAAGCGATTAAGTTGGGATGGCGCCCCTTTGGGAGACGCAATAATGCCTTTGACGAGAAACTAGTAGCGACGGCGCGGGAAACGGTTGGTGCGGAAGTAACGTTGCTAGTCGATGCCGGGGGCAGTGAGCAGTTTTGGCCACATGGTTATAAGTGGGCATTGCGGACCTCTCAGATGCTGGCAGCCTATGATGTTCAGTGGTTCGAGGAACCGTTGGCCCCCGATGATATCGAAGGTTATTGTAAACTGCGTGAACATTCTCCCGTTCCGATTGCGGGGGGCGAAGTGTTGACGCGGAGGCAGTCGTTTCAGCCATGGATTGAACGTCGCGCCGTCGATATTATCCAACCTGATGTAACGAAATGTGGCGGTCTGAGTGAGGCCCGACGTATTGCTTGGATGGCAGCAGATCATCATGTGCAATTCGTCAGTCATGGGTGGAATACAGCGGTCGGTCTCGCTGCGGACTTGCAATTGGCTGCGGCAATTCCTAATGCCAGATATGTCGAGTACTTAACACCGGCAAAGTATATTGAGGATATTGTGGTCGTGCCTTTTCTGATCGACGAACAAGGGTTTTTGGAAATACCTGATAAGCCGGGATTAGGTATCGAACTTGACCGTGATGCGTTGGCGCAATTTTCTTAGTGAGATTGCGAGCGTTTGCCCTGTTTGTAGCGCTGCTTGTGTTCTATGTTTAAGTGTAGAGGAAGATGTGCTGGGTGGATGGTCGCTGGTTCTTTTTGAACGAGAGGAAAGTCCGGGCTTCATAGAGCGCGATGGTCGGTAACGCCGACCGGCTAAATGATTTATTGTTTGGTCAGGGCAAGTGCAGCAGAAAGCAAACCGCCTGTGCAAACAGGTAAGGGTGAAACGGTGAGGTAAGAGCTCACCAGCATGCAGGGTGACCTGTGTGGCTAGGTAAACCCCATTGGAAGCAAAGCCAAACAGGAAGGAAGGGTACGCAAGTGCCCCGAGAGCGGCTCGTTCTCGTTGACTTTCGGGTAGGCTGCTTGAGGCGGCAAGCAATTGCCGTCCTAGATGAATGACCATCATTACTTCGGTAATTACAAAACCCGGCTTATAGCCCAGTCACTTCCTCGTTTATGACATGATTGTTGTTTTATTGTAATTTGTCCGTGGTGTGTTATTGAAATGAATGAGTCACCGAAATCCTCCCAACAGTTCGCACCGGCCGCAGCTAACGCATATCGGCGAGAACAGCGTGCATTGATCCTTCCACGCTGGTTTGTAATTGTGCTTGGAATTACCATCCTATGTATTGCTGTGTCACAATGGTCCGTGCCGAGTGACCGCGCTATGGCAAATGTATTAAGCGGATTTGTGTTAATGATATTGGGATTTGTGTTATACGTGAGATTTGTGATCTTTAGTTGCGCTTCTGGGCGAGTGCGGCTGGGTGTACTGATTGGCATGCCGCTGCTGGCAGGGATCGGTAGCCTCTTGTTTGAGATTACTGCTGTGTCAGGTTTGATGTTACCGACGATTCAATTACGGGGCACGAAGTCGGCCGATGAAAATCTGGTGCAGGCGTCATCTCAGGTTGAGTCAGGCGCCGTTGATTTGCTGACCGTAAATAGAAAGTTGGATTACCCGCGATTTCTAGGGCGTACTGGGCATCCTCATGTCACCAATGCGATTTGGACGGCGGAGCCAAATGCGGAAAACGTTAAGCTATTGTGGAAACGTGACATCGGTGCAGGTTGGTCCTCTTTTGCAATCGTGAACGGGTTCGCGGTGACCTGTGAGCAACGTGGGGAACAGGAGGTTGTCAGTTGTTATGATCTCCACGGTGGAGCACTCAGATGGGCCTATGCGGTGCAGCAGCGTCATGCGACGGTGCTCGGTGGTGTTGGACCGCGGGCTACACCGACAATTGCTGGAGGTCGAGTATTTAGCGTTGGAGCCACTGGTCACTTTGTGTGTCTCGCTGGTGATTCTGGTGATGTGCTGTGGGAAAAAGACCTGCTCGATATGATCGGGTCGACTCCTGAAAAGGAAAAGGAGGTTCTCGCTTGGGGGCGTAGTACCTCTGCATTAGCTGTGGATGGACTCGTCGTTGTCCCGCTCGGTGGTGCACCAGGAGGACCGTTTCATTCGCTTGTCGCATTTGACCAAGAAACTGGTGAACAACGGTGGCGCGCTGGGGATGTGCAAATGAGTTACGCATCGCCGATTGTCATGACGTTGGGTGGTCAGAGGCTAGTTGTGAGTGTCAATGAAAGTACAGTGTCAGGGCACGAAATTGAGACGGGCAAAGTGTTGTGGGAGCATGCCTGGCCCGGTTCGAGTACGGCTGAAGCTAGTAATAGTCAGGCAGTGCCTGTTGGGGATGACCGAGTGTGGATTAGCAAA
>Ga0208879_1004631_pt1 | contig 10652 bp, 6 predicted proteins | sample Knorr_S15_td_Bot_FD_185605 | JGI IMG/M metagenome (GOLD analysis project Ga0208879, IMG submission 185605) | Marine microbial communities from Southern Atlantic Ocean transect - Knorr_S15_td_Bottom_ad_5009_LV_A (SPAdes) (version 2) | ecosystem: Environmental > Aquatic > Marine > Oceanic | place...
ACCGCTTTGCGCAGCGCCGTCTCGGCAGCTTTGCGTTGGCCAAGGTTGTTGAGTGCCGAGCCGAGGAAGTGCTGTGCGCGGGAATCCTCCGGATTCAGTTTGACCGCCTTGGCCAGATAGTCGCGGGCCTCGTCATATTTTTTCTGCCGATAACGAAGCGTGCCGATCAGCGACAGGGAGAAGGCATCCTCGTCATCGTTTTTCAGCGCACGGGTCAGGCTGGCTTCGGCTCCCTCGTAGTTGCCCTGTTCCATTTGGGCGAGGGCAAGGTTGCCCAGTGTCAACGGATTCTCTTCGTCCAGTTTGAGGACGTGCAGGAATTTCTGCTCGGCCTCGCCGAACTTGGCCTCGATGAGGGCCGCCTGGCCCGCTTTGAAATCGTCCGCGGCACCTTCCGGCAGGGTGGCCACCTTTGCTTGAAGCGTGTTGACGGGCTGATCCCCTGTGTTCGGTTCGGCGAACAGTTTCTTTTCCTCGTCGGTGTAGGGGATTTTCTCGGCCTCGAGAATCTCGAGGCGTGACCGCAGAGTGTCGATCCGGTTCTGCAACTCAGCCACTAGGGCATTCTCGGCCCGGCCTGATTTTTGCCAGTTAAAGATGCCGGTAAGCCCCTTCCTTTTGCTGGCGGGGTTGGTGTTTTTACGCTCGGCCTTGGCCAACCGCTTCTCGAGCGAGTTGATGTAGTTGCGCATCTCCTTTTCTCGGGAGCCTTTCTGGAGTGACTTGAGCTGGTCCTCGAGTGAATCGTTGCTGCTCTCGGCGGTAGCCAGGTTGCTTGCGGTTTCCTTCAGTTTGCTGTTGCTGTTGGCCAGTTGTTTCTCGAGGGAACCGACCTCGGCCTCGAGTTTCTTTTCACGGTTGCCTTTCTTGAACGATTTGAGTTCCTCCTCAAGGGAGATCTTGTCGCTTTTGAGCGCAGCCACATCGCCCGAGGTTTTCTCAAGGTCTTTATGGTTGTCGGAAAGTTCTTTTTGCAGCGACTCAACTTCAGCCTGCAGGTCTTTTTCGCGGCTTCCTTTTTTGTATGACTTGAGTTCCGACTCGAGAGCTTTGTGGGCTGTTGTGAGTGAGGCCAGTTCCTTTTCTGTTTTGTCCAGGTTTTCCTGCTTGTCGGCCAATTGTTTCTCGAGGCGCTTGGCTTGGCGGTCGTTCGCTTTTGCCTTGGCGGTCATTTCCTCCGCCACTTTATTGATGAAAACCTCATGGCCGGCCTTGGCCAAGGCCAAGCTGGTGTTGGCGTCCTTCAATTGATCGGTGGCTTTGTCGATGGCGCTTTTGAGGTTGGCGTTTTCCTGGCGAAGGCCGGAGAGGTCGGTCTCAAGCGTGGCGAGTTGCAGGGTCTCCTCCGCCGACGGGACGGCGGAGAGAGCCTCCTTAAGTTTGGCGTTCTTGAGGATGATATCGTTGTCCAGCCTCTCGATCCTGCGCTTTAGGACGGCGATCTCGCGGCGGGCGGCGGCGGGGTCAAGGACGGCGGGCTTGGCCGAGGGTGGCGCCGTTTCAGGAGCCTCGTCGCCGAGGGCCTTGAGTTTCTGATCCACGTACTTGATGCGGAAACTGACGACACCGGCATTCCAGTTTGGGTAGCCGGACTGTAGGGCGGCGAGGTCATTGTGGGCCTGCCGGTATTTCTGGATGGCGGAGTTTTTCTGCCCGAGCCGGGACAGGTTATCGGCCTGTGCGATGAGCGTGTAGGCTTGGATGAATGAATCGTCGGGCCCCGCAGCCTGGGCTGTGAACAGGAGGCCAAGCGAAAGGACGAGTGTTGTAATGGATGAAAACCGTTTCACGCGGGCGATTTAGCCAAAGGTCATTCGAGTTAGCAACCATTGAAAGAGACGAAGGGTGGATTCGCTTGGCCAAGCCGGGGCAATGCAACTTTTTCGTGACAACTGCGTATTACGAGTTAAATTGCCCTGCCTTCGGGCTTTTTCGGGGGGAAAGGTGCTAAGGAGGGGGTGCGTCCTTTCAATTGATGCGAAGTTATTTTGGCGGACAATTTGCAAAAACAACGTTACGAGTACAAGTACATCATCCGGGAGGATGTGTCGCTGGCTTTGCGTGATTTTGTGTCGTCGTATCTTGATCTTGATCCTTTCGGCGCGACCCAGCCCAATCTCTCCTACCCTGTGCACAGCCTTTATCTGGATTCGCCGGGGTTGCGTCTTTACCACACGACGATCAACGGGGATAAGAACCGCTACAAGCTGCGCATTCGCTTTTACGAGGATCGACCGAAGACGCCGGTTTATTTCGAAGTCAAGCGCCGCACGAACAACACGATCGCGAAGCAGCGTGGCGGCCTGAAGCGCGAGGCCTTGGGACATGTGCTGAGTGGTCAGTTGCCGTTGCCCGGACAAATGTCCAGCGGGGAACCGGCACACCGGGCGGCTGTCGAGCAGTTCATCCATCACATGCAGGAATTGGAGGCCGAGCCGAAGGCTCACGTGGCTTATTTCCGTGAAGCATGGACAAGCCGGCATGACAACTCGGTGCGTGTCACGCTGGATCGGCAGACGCGGATTGAGGTTGAGCCCAAGGCGCATTTGGTCACCCAAATGAAAGACCCGAAGTTTGTGTTTGGCGACAATGTGGTGCTGGAGTTGAAGTTCACCAACCGCTTCCCGGACTGGTTCCGCGAACTGGTCAGGATATTTGGCTTGGTGCAATGTGGCGCGGCCAAGTACGTCGATGGCGTCACCGTATTGGGTGAACAATCCGTCCGGGAAGGTCTGGATTCCAGCGGTAGGCCGATCCCTCACTCAAGGGAAGGGGTTTCCGTCACCTAACGATTAATGGATACCTGGTTTTTACAGGGAGACTACACTCCAATTCCCACGGATGTTCCCATGATGCTCATGGGGTTGCTGCTGGCATTTGTCTGCGGGCACGCCATCGCTTGGGTTTATATGTTCACCCATACCGGGCTGTCCTATTCCAAGTCGTTCGTGAACTCGCTGGTGGTGATCCCCACGATCGTCTCGATGGTGATGCTCGTCCTGTCCAACAACCTGGTGACGGCTTTCGGCTTGATGGCCATCTTTGCCATCGTGCGTTTCCGCAATGTTCTCAGGGACACGCTGGACACCTCGTTTGTCCTGTCGGTCATCGTCATCGGCATGGCCTGCGGCACGTTAAAGTTTGCGACGGCCATAGCCGGATGCATAATGATCTGCCTGATTATGTTTTACATTCGGTTGACCTCGTTCGGTACCCGGCATCGGTACGACACCATTCTCAACCTTCATTGGGAGCGCCCTGCCCCGGAAATTAGAGCGTTGGACGATATATATGGGCGCCATACCCGCCGTTCCCGTTGTGTGAGCGAGCGAACGGTTGACGGTTCCTCAGGGGTGGATTTTTCCTATCGGCTGCTTTTGCGCGATCCTTCACGCCTGGAGGATCTGATGGTCGAGTTGCGAGAGATGGACGGCGTGTCCCGAGTCACCGGACTGAAGGCAGAGGCGGAATCAGAGGTCTAGCATATGAGCGATAAACAGCCCATCCCCATCCCAGCCGAACAAAGATGGCAGGACTTCCGGCAGGTCATTCTGCCGGTCATCGTGTTTCTGCTCTGCATCGCCGGGGTGATGGTTCTTTGGTTGAACCGCGTCAGCCCGTCCTCCGTGGTGGGTGAGGCGCGTTCCGAGAATATCATACTCTCCAGCCCCCGCGCCGGGTTGTTGACAAAGGTTTCCGTTGGCCGTTTCGATACCGTGAAAAAAGGCGACCCGATCGCCTCCATTGATTACTCGATGGATCCGAACTTTGCCGACGCGACCGTGGAGTGGGTCCGGGCACAGGTCGATTTGCTCACCCTGACCATCGACCCCATGCAGCGGGCGCGAACCGCCTTGAGCTACAACCAGCTTCGATTGGACTGGTTGAACGAGCGGACATCCGTCGCCGCCTTGAAGATCGAACTCCAACATTCCGAGAAAGAGTTTCAGCGAATTGAGACCCTGTTCGAGGACACGCTCGTTTCAGAGTCAGTTTACAACAAGGCCATGACGGATCGCGACAGCTACGCCGTGCAGGTCCAGCAAAAAACCGAGTTGGTCGCCTCGATAGAGCAAGCCCTGCGCGAGGCACAGGACAACGATCCGGCAAGCCAGTTGGACCAAGAACAAATCAAGCGACTCGACCAAGGCTTGAGCCGCGTGGAGGAGTTGCTGAAAGACATTATTTTATTGTCCCCAATCGACGGCGAAATCGGGAGTATCAGCAAACAAACCGGCGAGAGCGTCCGGCCGGGTGAGACCATCGCCACCATCAGTTCCTCGCAGGTCAAGAAGATCGTCGGGTACGTCCCGCAGCCCATTTACCTGGAGCCCAAGGTGGGAATGGAGGTTGAAATAAGGACGCGGCGTCCCACCACATCCGGCCTCTTTTCCTGGTTGGGAGTCGACAGGCAAGTCGCCCGGGCCAAGGTGTCCAAGGTCAGCAACCGGCTTGAGGCGGTCGGAAGCGGTGTGCTGAGGAACCGGGCCGCCTACAAAAAAGTCTTGCCGTTCTCGATTGACTTGGTTGACTTGGTCGATGCCGAGGGCGAACCAATCAAGCTGGACATCCATCCGGGCGAGTTGGTCGATATCCACTTCATCGGAGCCGGCGAGTAGCTCGGCCCCCTGGCAAAGCGTTACCCATCCACGACCTTAAATCGTGTTTTCCACACCGCTCTTGGCGATCGCTTCCGACATCAGGCCAAGCGTCTTGCTGCGCGACACCGAGCCAACCAAGCGCATCTCCCGGTTCGCGTTCACCACCGGGATCATCTCCATCTCAGAGCCCATGATCTCAGGCAGGGCATCCATCAACTGCCGGTTGGGTGTGAGCACCGTGTCCACCGGCCGCATCAGGTCCAGCGCGATCACCGCCCGCATCTCGTCCCCCGCATTGAGGTGGGCTTTCACATCTTGAAGCGAAATCACCCCCACCAATCGATTGTCTGCGCTCAATACCGGCAGATAGTTTCGAGGACTGGCAAGGAAGATTTCCGAGATTTCCGGCAAGGCTGCCGTATCCTTGATCGGCGAAGTCGGCCCCACCATCACGTCACCGATGCAACGGTCGGTGGCCGATCCCATCCGGCGATTTTCCTGGTCCACCACCAATCCGCGCCGATGAAGCGGTGCCGAGTAAACCGATGCCTTAAAAAACTTCTGCGAAACCAAAGTCGCCACCACGCAGCCAATCATCAGCGGCGGCATCAACTCATATTTCAGCGAGATTTCAAAAATCAGGATCATCGCCAACAACGGCGAGCGGGTGGTTGCCGCCAAGACACTGCCCATGCCGACCAATGCAAAGGCAACCATCGGTGTCTCTTCCGCGAAGCCGAGCAGGCCAAGCGCTTGGCCAAAGGCCGCCCCAAGACCTGCTCCAAGAAATAGAGTCGGGGTAAACACCCCCCCGACCGTTCCAGCGCCAACCGTGACAACCGTGGCGACGAACTTGGCCACCAGCAATCCGGCCAGCACAACCAGCGGAATCTTCCAGGCATCGAGACTTTCGAGAACAGAACCCTTTACGAGCACCAAAAATCCGGTTTCCGGTGATTCAGCCTTCAAAATCTGGTTGGTGATCTCGTAGCCGTTACCCCAGACACCCGGAAAAACCAAGGCGATTAAGCCAACCGCCAAACCGGCCAAGCCAAGTTTCACCCAGCTTGGCCAAGCGCTCTTCTCGGTCGCGGACTCAACTTTCTGAATCGACTTTAGGAAAAAAGCACCCCCAACGCCGGATAGTGTTCCCAAGATTAAAAACCAACCCATTTGGGAAAACCGGGCCGCTTGGCCAAAATCAATCGATTCCGGCAACACATACCAAGGCTCAATACCGAACCAAAAGCGGGAAACCATCGTGGCCACCACCGAAGCCATTACCAGCGGCGCAAAAAGATTCATCGAAAAATTCCCAACCAACACCAAGGCGGCAAAAAGTGCCCCGGCAATCGGAGCATTGTAGGCCGCCGCCAGCCCAGCCGCCGCTCCACAAGCCACCATCAGTCGAAGCCGATAGGGCTGCCATCGGTGGAATTGCCCCCATTTAGAGGCAAAAGTGGCTGTTAATTGAGTGATGGCCCCCTCCCGCCCAATCGAGGCACCTGTCCCGATACTTAAAAGGGACGACCAAGCATGAATCAGCGTTGCCCGCATGCCAAGCCGACCATCTCCAACGGCGACTGCCTCCAACACATTCGTAACCTTCTTGCTCCCAGAAAGATGTGTTCTAAGCAAAAGAACCAATCCAGCCAACAAACCACCCAATGTCGGAATAATAATCCTCTCAAAAGCGCTCAACCCCTGAGCGAAAACCGCTGGAGAGTCAGATTGCCTAAAAACGATCCATTGAATTGAATTCACCAAATACAAGAACACCAGGTTCACCAATCCACCAATAACCCCAATAAAAGCAGCCAAAACAAGGTGAAACGCCTCCTCATTAGCCATGATGCGATTGATTAGTTTCATCTCAAAAAAGCAGTAAACGGCAACCAAGCCGCCCCTCTTTTCAAGAACTTAACGAATTATGAGGAGTGAGTCAATTTGACTCAGTGAATCTAAGTCAAAAGATGAGTTTGGCCCGTCATATGCCCCGGTTCAGGCGCAATTCACGAAAGTGAATGTCTCAAAAAACAGGGGAAATTATTTAGGTTTGCTCAGTTGTGGCGAACTGACCGGGCGAAGCCGTTCGTCTCATCATTTTTATACACTCAACGTTCTTGTCTCAAATCAAGTCGTTTCAAACCAAGCCATTTGAACACATGAGACTAAAGGGCACTTCTGGAAACCCCTGAAATAATTGTTGAAGCTTATTGGCATAAAAGGTAAATTCGATAGGTTTCGGCATGCGGTACCGTAAAGCGTCGCCTCAACTGGATGTGTTCTCAATGTTGTCCCATGAGCAAGCTGTTACTCAGGCTGTGAAGGGCATAAATAAACTGAGCAAGGTAATTGACAGGGAGTTGTTTCGGGAGGAGCTCGAGCCGGTTTTGAGCTATGCCCAGCGGGATTGGAGCAAGGGAGGCCGTCCGCCCATTGATCCGGTGCTGATGTTCAAAGTGCTGGTGTTGCAGAAGTTTCACGGCTTGAGCGATGAGGCGTGTGAGTTTCAGATAAGAGATCGGTTTAGTTTCATGAATTTTCTGGGGTTGCATCCCGGGGATGCGATACCGGATGCCCGGACGATTTGGGACTTCAAGCAGGCGCTGGAACGGGATGGCAGGGATGGCGCCCCGCGGTTGTTCGAGCGGTTTGACCAAATCCTCACCGAGGGAGGGTTGATAGAGAGGAAGGGCAGTATCGTGGATGCGAGTTTTGTGGAGGTGCCGCGCCAGCGCAACAACCGGAAGGAAAACGAGCAAATCAAGGAAGGGGAAAGGCCGGAAGGATTTGAGGAAGGAAGCGCAAAAGGGGCGGCAAAAAGACTGCGATGCGCGTTGGGCGAAGAAGAACAACGAGACGCACTATGGGTACAAGAATCACGTGAAAGTGGATGCCAAGAAAAAGCTGGTTACGAAGTATGAAACAACGGGAGCCAACGTGCACGACTCGCAGGTGTTCGACAAACTGGTGGATGAAAATGATGAAGCGGTGTTGGCTGACAGCGCGTATCTATCCGAGGAGGCAAGGGAGCATTTACTCCAGTGTAATTGTCAGGATTTCATACAACTCAAGGGCTACAGGAACCATACGTTAAGCGAAGAGGACAAGAAGAGAAACAAACTGAGAAGCCAGATCCGGGTAAGAGTGGAACACGTATTTGGAAGGATGAGCCAACTGGCGATGGATCGATTGCGAACGATAGGAAAGTTGTGTCTTTGTGTCTTGCCGGGCTTGGCCAAGGGACGGCCCTTGTTTAGGTTGCGGCTTTCCGTTTTTGGCTAGTCGCTTGGCCAAGCAGATGATTACATGAAAATCAATAGTGTTGAGGCTTTTCTGGTTTCCTGCCCATTGCCGGAGCCGTTGGTGCTGTCGTTTTATGGCGGTGTGCGAACCGTGCTGAAGCGGGACGCGATGTTCATTTGTGTCACAGCGGACAACCGGCTTCAGGGGTTTGCCCCGGGACCGGCGCATGAGCGGGCTGAGCGGGAGATTCGTGAGATTATCTCTCCGTTCTTGGAGGGGCGCGATCCCAGCGCTTGGACAAGCTTTGATTTCAAAGGAGACTTGGAACTGACCAAGACGTATCGGGCCGTGGAGATTGCCGTGATGGATTTGATGGCTCGTTTCGAGGGGTGTCCGTTGAGTGACATCGTGGGCGGGGCCAAGCGGGACCGGATCAAGCTTTACGGGAGTGCGGGTATGTACATGGAGCCGGAGCGATTCGCGGAGGAGGCTGTGGCGATAGCCGGGATGGGGTTTTCGGCCTACAAAATGAGGCCGGCGCGAGGGCCGGATGCGGATTTGGAGACGGTGCGGCAAATGCGTGCTGCCGTTGGTTCTGATGTTGGTTTGATGATCGACGCGCATTCGTGGTGGCGCATGGGCGATAAGACCTACTCGCCGGAGACGATTTTGGACTTGGCCAACGCGATGGCGGAGTATCAGCCGACATGGCTGGAGGAGCCTCTACCGCCGGAGGATCACGAGGCGTACGCGCGGTTGAAGGATGCTGCGAAGTTTCCCATTGCCACTGGGGAACATGAGCCGGATGAAGGGGGCTTCATGGATTTGTTTGACAAGGGTTGCGCGGATTTCATCCAGATGGATGTATGCTGCCAAGGTGGCTTCGCGATGGGTCGCCGAATCTTTGAGAAGGTGAAGCAACATGGCCTTCGATTTGCGTTTCACAGTTGGGGCACAAATCTGGAAGTGCTTGCGGCGGCGCATCTTGGTGTTTGCTGGGAGGAAGATGTTGTTGAGTGGCTGGAGTTCCCCTGCTACTCGAATGACGGCCGACCGGGGATGTATCCGTTCCCGGCGGCGGATGAAATTCTAAGGGAACCGCTTGCGATGGAAGACGGTTATCTGGTCTTGCCGGACGGGCCGGGGCTGGGTATCGAGGTGGACGAGAGTATCGTCGAGAAATACCCGTTCATTCCCGGGCCGTGGTCTTATTTCAAAATCGACTCGCCGCCGGAGACGGTGGCGGTGACGGGCGACCACAGCGTGAAGTGGGTAGAAGGCGAGCAACCAAGTTAAGCCAAAAATGGATCCGTTGATTATTTTGTTGATTGGGATGGCCGTCGTGATCGGCGGGGTGCTGTGGCTTCGACTGCATGCGTTCGTGGCTTTGATCGTTGGAGCGTTGGTGGTTGGTTCGTTGGCAACGCCGGATGCCATTCAGCAGTCGGTGATGAATGATACCCGGATTGAAAAAGACATCCGTAAACAGGCGACCAACCGGCTTGGCCAAGACGATCCAAACCTAACCAACTTGGTTCAGGAGTTGCAAAAAACCCAGGCGAAGCACACGGCGGCGCAGTCTGTGATTTCCCGGGTGACGGGCGCGTTTGGGAAGGCGTGCGGCAGCTTGGGGATTCTCATCGCGATGGCGGCGATCATTGGCAAATGCCTGCTGGAGAGCGGCGGTGCGGAGCGGATCATTCGGTCGGCGTTGGGGCTGCTCGGCGAGAAACGCGCGCCGCTGGCTTTCACCGGAAGTGGCTTTCTGCTCGGCACACCGGTTTTCTTCGACACCGTTTTTTATTTGATGATCCCGCTTGGCAAAGCGCTGGCGATGCGGTATCGCGAAAACTACGGGCTATACATCATGACAATCGTGGCCGGTGCGACTATGGCGCATTCGCTGGTACCGCCGACGCCGGGGCCGTTGTTCGTGGCCGTTCAACTCGATGTCGATCTAGGGTTGATGATCCTGATGGGGCTGGTGGTCGGTTCGGTGGCGTGCGCGACTGGTTATGTTTATGCCAAGTTCGTCAATGGGCACGACAAGTGGCGGGTGCCGTTGCGCGACTCGGCTGATTTGCCCTTGGCCAAGCTGGAGGAGATAGCACAGCGCGACAACAAATCGCTGCCGCCGCTTGGCCTGTCATTGTTGCCGGTGCTACTGCCGATCGTGCTAATCGCCGGCAACACCATTCTTCAAAAGCTCATCGCCGATCCGCCGGTCGGCTTGGCCAATTTCCTGGGCTTGGTCGGCGACAAAAACATCGCGCTGATTATTTCGGCGGCGGTGGCGCTTGGCTTGTTGGCGATGCAAAAACGGGGTGACAAGCAGGCGCTCTTCGACTCGGTGCAATCGGCCTTGGCCAGCGGCGGGGTGGTGATTTTGATCACGGCGGCCGGCGCGTCGTTCGGGGCGATGCTGCAGCAGACGAACATCGCAGCGCGCATCGGCGGCTTGGCGGCGGATTTTGAAATCACCGGACTACTTGTTTTGCCGCTGGCGTTTTTTGTGACGGCGGTGGTGCGCACGGCGCAGGGCTCGGCGACGGTTTCGATGATCACCTCGGTGGGCATTTTCGCCGGGATGGCGGCGACACTGCCGTTCCATCCGGTCTATTTGGCGATGGCGATTGGCTGCGGCTCAAAGCCGTTTCCGTGGATGAACGACAGCGGTTTTTGGGTGATCAACCGAATGAGCGGGATGACAATCGGCGAAACGATCCGCAGCGTGTCGTTTTTAATGACGGTGATGGCGATTGACGGCTTGGTCGCCGTGATGCTGCTAGCGTGGCTTTTCCC
>Ga0208879_1004633_pt1 | contig 10651 bp, 8 predicted proteins | sample Knorr_S15_td_Bot_FD_185605 | JGI IMG/M metagenome (GOLD analysis project Ga0208879, IMG submission 185605) | Marine microbial communities from Southern Atlantic Ocean transect - Knorr_S15_td_Bottom_ad_5009_LV_A (SPAdes) (version 2) | ecosystem: Environmental > Aquatic > Marine > Oceanic | place...
TGACAAGAATATTCTGGTTTTCCTGACTAACGCTTTCAACGTTAAAGGACTGGGTCAGCTTTCCTTTTCCTGCTAGAAAAAGGGCGGGGGTATTGGAAGAGTAAATACTTTCCACTGGCACCTTGGTAGCTTGCTCCTCTTCGGGGACATAAAGCCAAAGATTCTTGCCATCGCTGATTAGAATTTGAGTGTCTGGAGCTCCGTAGACCCATTTCATTTTTCCAGGTTTCTTAATTTTTACCGTGCCCTTGACGCTATGGGTCTGGTTCATCATTTTGACATAAGACCTCTGGGTGAAATCAGCCTCAAAGGTTAAAACTTTTTCATACTGCCGTTGAATGGCATCCAGCGCTTGCTGTTCGGACGTCTCCGCAAAGAGGGTTCCCGGCAGGATCAGTAGGGTAAACAATATTAAAAATTGGGGGTTCAAGGGAATTTTCTCTCTATTTGCTATGCAGGATTCTTCGACCGGAAAGGGTCAGCCTGTCTTCAATGATCAGCTGGATAGCTTCGGGGTACGCGATGTGCTCCTGTTCAAGAATCCTATCGGAAAGGGAAGCCTCATCGTCATCATCATAAATGGGAACTACCGTTTGCAGAATGATGGGGCCGCCGTCTACCTCCTCGTTGACATAATGCACCGTGCAGCCTGAAAACCGGGCTCCATGCTCCAGAGCCCTTTTTTGAACGTGCAATCCGGGAAACGCGGGAAGTAAAGAGGGATGAATATTAATGATTCGACCTGAAAAAGTTCCGATAAAATGATTGCCCAGAACCCGCATGAATCCGGCAAGACAAATCAAATTTACGGATTTGGATTGGATCCGTTGCACCAGAGCCTGTTCGTAGCCGTTTCGGTCTGGATAAGATTTGGGATCCAGAAAAATGCTTTCGAGACCATGTTTGTGCGCCCGTTCCAAGGCATAGGCATCTTTTACGTTGCTGATCACCAGCGCAATTTCAGCCGACAGATCATTTCTTTCAATACTGTCGATAATGGCCTGCAGATTAGAACCTCGTCCTGAAACCAAAACGGCGAGTATAAATTTATCGGGGGCCATTTAAAAGGGGCGTTTGTTGGGGACAGGCGACAATACTTCCCCGAGCTTATCATTAAACGATATTATAAATCAATGAATTCGGTGACTCCTTGTTTTAGACCCTTTAAACCCATATTCAAATCTTATGGGAAACAAGAGCAAGGGCTTAACAAGGTTCCAGGAAATGGAACAAGCAAGGATGACCCTGCCACATTGTCCAGGAAAATTGACAGAACTGTAACTTGGCCGTTATAAATTGGTAAGAGACCCAGCCCATAATATAACATGTTGGTTAGGAACTGGAAAATTAAGGCTCATAATTAAAACCTATGTGATATTTATTAGTCTTACTGTGGGTGATGGAGTGGCAAAAAGGTTCCCGCGGGATGAAGAAGTATTGAGTTAATATTAAAAGGATGGGAAATATGAAGGACTGCCTGGATATTCTGGTAATTGATGATGATGAAGAGGATCGTATGAACGTTCAAAACCTGCTTGATAACGAGGGAATGAAGGCAGTGGTCCATGAAGCTTCAGATTGTTCGTCTGGAATAGAGAAAATGAAATCCAGTAATATTGATTGTGTACTGATAGATCACAGATTGCCCGGTACCAACGGTGTGGAGGTTTTGGAGAAACTAAGGGAAGTGAACCGGAACAACGTTCCTTTGATTTTGTTGACAGGGGTGGGCGACGAACTGCTGGCTGCGGAAGTGATGAAGAAAGGGGCATCGGATTATTTGCCCAAAAATGGATTGAACGGAAAAACCCTGGCCCACAGCATACGAAATGCCATTCAAGTCGGGTCTTTTGAAAAAAAGGTCCGTACGGTGGAAAACGCCCTGGCGGAAAGCGAGAAATCTCACCGCACTATTGTCGAGACGGTATCAGATGTTATATTTCGATTGGGGCCAGACCAGAAGATAGAATTTATCAACCCGGCTATTCGGTTCTTTGGTTATGCGCCCAGCGATCTGGTCGGAAATTCCATCGAGAAATTTATTGCTGTGGGTTCAGACGACAAGGAAATCATTGCTAAAATCGCCACCCGGGAAGTCGGCCCGTTGTCGACCAGTAACCTTGAGGTGAATTTTAAGTTTGCCAGTGAATCCATTCTGGGGGAGACGACCAAGCCGGTTCCTGTTTTACTGGATGCTTTTGGACTTTGGGATGTCCCCTATGAACAGGTTTTCAAAAATGAAGTTGAAAAAAATTTTCTGGGAACACTTTGTATTGCCCGGAACATTATGGAGATCAAGGCGGTGGAGGAAAAACTATTGCAAACCCAGTGCCGCCTGATGCAAGCGGTGGAAGATCTCAAGGAATTATCCACATTAGATGGGTTGACCGAAATTGCCAACCGCCGATTCTTTGATGAGTATGCGGAAAAAGAATGGAAACGCGTCCAGAGGGATAAAAAACCCTTTGCCGTTATCATGATAGATCTGGACAGTTTCAAAGCCTACAACGATACTTATGGGCATCAACGGGGGGATGTATGCCTGAAAAAAGTGGCAGGAGTCATAAAAGGAGCTATGAAAAGGCCTGCTGATTTGGCGGCAAGGTATGGAGGGGAGGAGTTTGTCCTCGTTCTCCCCGAGACGGATAAGGATGGAGCTTGTAAACTCGCAGAACAGTTGCGTCAGGAGGTTATTAATTTAAAAGAGGAGCACCAGAATAATACTTCTGGAAAATGGGTCACTATTAGCCTGGGAGCGGCGACTGAGATAGCAGAACCGGGGAAGTCGTTTTCGGATCTCCTTGCTAAAGCCGATAAGGCATTGTATGAGGCTAAAGGGTCTGGACGTAATCGGACGTCATTTTTTGATAGGGGGTAATTCTTAGCCTGAAATAGAAAAAAGTTTATTTGCGGGAATAATTTAGCCGCAAAGATGATCATACCTTATGGAACTAACATTCCACCCCTTTTTGCGATCCGTCCGCCTGTTCTACCTCCTGAGGCGGGCGGATTTCTTTTTTCGGTTTTTCTTCCCATTCCCTTCCCAATTCATTAAATACTTCCATTATTTCAATAAGTTGGTTATATTTTTTCCTATAACAACTATTTATTGGTAACTGAGATTTTCCGTTTATCTCATTAGCTTCAGGCAAAAAGTCGTGCTATTTTTCAGGTCATGAATAATTTTCCTTCAATTAGACGTTTTTCCTTCGTTCTTTGGTTTTTTTTGTTAGGGGCACCGGGCTCTGTGTTTGCGGGTGTGGATGATGCATTTTTGAAATCTGTTTTTGAGGGAAACCATAAAGAAGCTGAATCATTGCTACAATCGGGTGCGGATATTGAAGCCCGTACAAAAAAAGGGAGCACGGCTTTGATCGTTGCTGCAGCCCGGAGGCATACTTCCCTGGTGGAACTGTTGTTGAGCCAAGGGGCCGATGTCAATGCTCGGAACCGCTATGACGACACCGCTTTATTATTGTGTGCCACGCTTGGTGATGTGAGGTGCATGAAGGGGCTCATTGCCAATGGAGCTAATGTTGACTTAAAAAACATGCATGGTTGGAGTCCTCTTTCCAGGTGTGCCAGATATGGTCACCTGCCAGCAGTCAGAGTCCTGGTCGAGCAGGGGGCAAAGATCGATATTCGCCTTAACGATGGCGCTACTCCTCTAATCATCTCTGTGGGAGAACAGCATTCCGGGGTGGTTCGTGTCTTATTGGAAAATGGGGCGGATCCTAACGCGAGAAATTGGGAGGGAACCACTGCGATATTATTGGCCGCCCTGACCGGCCGGGCGGATATTATTCGAGCCCTGGTTTCAGGAGGAGCGGACCCTAAAACTCACAACGCTTTTAAGGAGCCCCTACTGTTTCTGGTGGTTGAAAGGGATTTTGTAGATGGCGCAAGGGTACTGCTGGAATCGGGAGTCAATGTGGAGTCCCGGAGTCCAAGGGGTCGGACCGCTCTGATGAGGGCCGCTAAATATGGGCGGACTCTTTCGGCCAAGGTCTTGATCGCCAATGGGGCCAATGTGAACGCGGTCAGTAAAGGTGGGGCGACGCCTATTATGATTGCGGCTGAGCGGGGTGAAATGGAAATGGTCCGGCTTTTGATCAAACATCAGGCGGATATAAACGCGAAAAGCCAAAATGGTGCTACTTCATTGATCAGCGCCTCTGCCGGAGGGCATGAGGAAATCGTGGAATTCCTTTTGCAGAAAGGGTCAAAAAAGAATGCCACGATTTCCAATGGTTCAACATCTTTAATGGTCGCGGCCGAACGGGGGTATTTGTCTACTGTTGAAACCCTGCTACATTATGGAGCTGATATCCAAGCACGCAGTAAAAGAGGGTGGACAGCCCTGATGGTAGCCGCCGCAGGGGGGCACACGGAGATTATCCAACTTTTTCTGGAGAGGGGTGCCAGCACAAAGCCGGTTACTAAAAACGGGTGGACCGCGCTCAAGGTCGCGCTTCAATTAGACAGGCATGAAGTGGTTCAACAACTTAAGTTGGCGGGAGCCAAAGAATAGGCGAAAAAGTTTGAACTAGAACCAGCTTGATGCGCTATTGCACACGCCCTCCGCGTAGGAGGCCGTTTTTTTATACCAAGCTATCCCGGATGTACTGAAGAAGGCCTATATTCTGGGTGTGTCCTGATTTATAGGCTTTAATGCGGCCGCGTATGGGTTTCCCCAGTAAATAGAAATCCCCGAGTATGTCCAGGATTTTGTGGCGGGGAAACTCGTCTTTAAAGCGGAGTTCGGTGTTCAAGACTTTCTTGTCGCCAAGCAGGATAAAATTATCGAGTTTACCTCCAGACGCATAGCCCATCTTGGTCAATTGTGCCACTTCTTCCATAAAGCCGAAGGTTCTTGCCGGGGCAATTTCTTTTTTAAAACTTTCATTTCCTTTGAACTCATAGGTGTAGTCCTGGATGCCAATTGGTTCCGGATATTCCATGTGGTAACTGACGCAAAAATTATTGCTGGGCTCAATGGAAATATAAGGTTCGCCCTGATCCTTGTTGCCAAAAGTATATTTTTTGTCAATTACGATTTCTTCATAAAAACCTTCCTGGTCTTCAAACTCCCCATCTTCTATCAAGTCACAAAAATCCTTTGCGGAACCATCCATTACCGGTGCCTCATCGCCGATTTTAATGAGCAGATTGGTGATCCGGTACATATGGAGAACTGCCATGATATGTTCTATGGTACCCACAGAGACTCTGTCTTTCTGCAAGCGGGTGGAATAATCAGTGGACTGAACATTTTCCAAGCGGGCGGGAATGGTTTTGCCGGTGGAAATTTCCCCAAATATGATTCCGCTTCCCGGAGGCATGGGCTGTAGAATTAATCCGGTTTTAATACCTGAATGCAAACTGCTTCCGCACAACACCACACTGCGCTTGAGGGTGCGCTGAGGGTGACGGGTTCCATTGTTGTTTTTTCCTGGGTCCGGTATTTCAATGGAAAGGTGTGCTATTTTTTCTTTAAGTTGTTTTTTTCCTGTTTTTAAGACTTTGCAGGTTTTATCGATATCCCAGTTATTCCGCTTAAGATGGTGAATGATAAAATGTTTTTCCCATACTAGTTCCGCCTCCTGAAGGGACCCGGCTTCATCGATGTTCCTGATTTCTATTTGGGGTTGCCAAATTTCAGAAGGAAGATCTTGGGCAGTGATTTTCTCTTGATTAGCGCTAGTGAGAAGCAATTTGTTCAGTACGGATCTCAACTCTTTCACATTTTCGGGCCAGGTATATCGGCATAGAGCGGCCAAGGCATCTTCGCCTATTTCGGGAACGGAAGTCTTTTGTGTTTGCCGGATTTCCTCCAGGTAATCTTTTACCAAGGCCCGGATACTCACGGTATAATCGCGTAAAGGGGGAATAAATAAAGTCGAGTCTTTGAAGACGTTCAGCAATGCAGGGTGAAACTGGCCCTTTGCAGACAAGGTCGCCAAATTCTTGGTGGACGATGCAAAAATCCGGATGGGTATCAATTTCAAACTTGAGTCAGCCGATCCACTGGGTTGCAGGGCTTCCGCGAGTTTTTCCTGCATGCCTTTGCTCAAAGACTCGATATTGCTGAGATAAACCACTTTTTCTTCGCCAACCTGGGTGGCTGAGTTTTTTAATTTTTTCTCCGTGCGTTTAAAAAGTTGCGAATGAATGGCCCATGCTTGGCGAAAAGAGCAATTTATTTTAACGAAAGACCGATCGCTCTTCCTGCTCTGGCTATGGATGGCTTGGGCGATGAACTCTTTGCCAGTCCCATTCTCACCATTCAACAAAACCGGTTTCATATTTTTTGAAAACGCTTTCACCGCCTTTTTCACTTCCACCATGGACTCAAAACACAGAGGAAGCTCCTTGGGAGAAGGGGCCGGTTTTTCTTCAACTTTGGATGGAGAGCGTTTGTTGTTCAGAACTTCTTCAAGCGATCGGGTGATTCGTTCCAGGGAAAAAGGTTTTTCAATGAAGTCCTGGGCTCCCAGCTTGGTCGCCTTGACAGCGGTGTCAATGGTTCCGTGCCCAGACATGATCAGGACTGCAATTTCCGGATGATAATCTTTTAAAGTTTTTAAAACTTCAATTCCATCCATTCCTGGTAGCCAGATATCCAATAAAACCAGATCGGGGGGATCCGCTTGGATGATTTCCAAGGCTTCAACACCATCTCCTGTCACAATGACTTCATAACCTTCATCCAAAAGGATTCCTGTCAGTGAACTGACAATATTTTTTTCGTCATCGACAATGAGAATACGTTCTTTAGGCAAGGAGTTCTCCAGTCGGGATAAAGATTTCAGTTTGTGGGTGTGGCAATACCCAGCCGTGTGAATTCGAGATAATAGATTTTGTGACCAGCATTGATAAAGTTTTTTTCGTATTTGGTTTTGGGCAAGTCCTCACGAGTCTCTAAAAATCCTGACCCCGGACCCTGATTTTGAAACAGAGGTTCTGAATTAAAGTATTCCAGCATTTCCATTGCATAGACTTCAAAATCGGTAGCCAAGTAAATTCGTCCTCCGGGGGCAAGCTTTTGCCCAATCAGTTTAACAAAATCGGGCTTGATCAACCTCCTTTTTGTATGTCTTTTTTTTGGCCAGGGATCGGGGAAATTGATATAAACGGTTTCCAACTCTCCATCCTTGAACAGCAGTGGGATTTTAATTCGCACATCTCCATAGGCGACCCGGATATTGTCCAATTGAAGTTTCTTTTTCCGCGTCATCAACTTCCGGATTCCCTTATGATAGAAATCCATGCCGATAAAGTTGCTCCGGGTTTCCTGGGCGGCCATCTCAATCAGGAAGCTTCCCATTCCAAAGCCAATTTCCAGTTTCAGCGGTTGAGAGTTGCCGAACTGGGCTTGCCAGTCGGGCCACTCATCGATATCAAGAAAATTAAGATCCTCTTCCGCGATTTTGGCAAAAGAAATAAGCGGTGTCATTAAATTAATGCGGAATTGCCCTCTTAGGGGGTATCGTGAATGGTGGTTACTTTTAATACTTCAAACTCTACCTTGCCGTCAGGCAGGGATACGGTGATTTCATCCCCTTCCTGTTTTCCCATTAAGGATCTTCCAATCGGAGAGGCGGGGGAAAGTTTTCCTTCGTCAGGGTTGACTTCCTCGGGGAAAACCAGATGGTACTGAGTTTCTTTTCCGCTATCTACATTTTTCAGCTTCAAGGTACTTCCAAGCCCGGAACGGTCTTTGGAAATCTGGTTAACGTTGATGGCCATGATATCACTGATGCGTTTTTGCAAAAGGGAAATCCGGGCCTCAAGAAACATCTGTCGTTCTTTAGCCGCTTTAAATTCCGCGTTTTCACTCAGGTCTCCATGTTCCCGAGCTGTTAAAATGGCTTTGGGAATGTCTACCTGAAGTTCTCTTTGTGATTCTTTAAGGTCATTGTCCAACTTGTCTAAAATGGGAAGCCGCTTCATCGGGAATTCATCCCCCTAATTTAAAAATAATGGTCGAATTTGGCTTATTGCCAGCAAAAATAGAGGGTAATGTCCACTGATCTGTTTCATTTAGTGCTAAAACCAGACAATACCTGTGGCTAAGGCTGGCTAACTCGTAAATCGGGGAAACAGGTTGTATGCAAAATTCATAAAGGGTTTAATTGTCACCCCTTACACATCCTCTGGTTTGCATTGTAGGGGTTGAATCACTATCGGGTCAACATAAATTTATAGAGAAAAAGTCTTGCATAGACCGCACATCTCTACCAGTGAAAGGTCTATAAAGGCTTGACGGGTAAGGGAATAAATGGATAATGCTTAACATTGGTCAAATTAGGCATTTTGACCCTTCCGGTTATTATTATGTGGGTTTCACAAACAACTTTGAAGTGACTCTGTGAAAGAAAAACTCCTGGAAACCAAAGGGGACCTGCCTCCTTTATCCGATATTCTCATCAATTTGGAGGGCCGAATTAATGACCCTGAAAGCGATATTGAAGAAATATCGAGCCTGATCCAAACGGAACCTGTCTTGTCAGGGCGCTTGATTAAACTTTCCAACAGTGTTCTTTTTGGGGGTGGACGCGATGAGGTGTTGGACCTGAACTCGGCCATTATGCGACTGGGACTTAAAATGTTCCTCTCCTATGAAGGCCTTTCGGTAGATCTTCTCAAAGACCACTAGGTGCCAGCGTGACGCTGGACTCAAATTGCAATAGCTTTCTTTCGCTAGCAAAGAGTTGTCTCGGCTTAATAGAGGCTTAGCTCCCTATTTTTAAAGTACCCGCTTCGGGGCACGAGGGAAATGAAGAAGTATCACGGGGCTGGGGTGATTTACATTTAGTAGATTATCATTCTGAGGCCTTCCGACATGGCAGATCCCGATAAGTTTCGCTTTTCCATCGATAGAGGTGGAACTTTTACGGATATCTACGCCGAAACTCCCAAAGGCCCAAAAGTCCTCAAACTCCTTTCAGACAACCCGGATCATTATCCCGATGCACCTCTTGAGGGCATTCGTAGAATTATCCAGGAAGTATCCGGCCGGAAAACCGGGGGCATCCCGCATGATTCCATCGAGTGGATTCGAATGGGGACAACCGTTGCCACCAACGCGCTTCTTGAACGTAAGGGTGCCCGCACCGCCCTCATCATCACCAAGGGTTTTGGCGATTTACTGCAAATCGGAAAACAAAACCGGCCCTGTATTTTTGATTTAAAAATAATTAAACCGGAACCGCTTTATGAAGCGGTGGTGGAAATTAACGAGCGGGTCCACCCGGTTCAAGAACTCACCAATACGATTCCCCCACAACCTAACGTAAATATTTTGCGATCCCCGGATCGGGAAACCGTTCGCCATCAACTTCAGGCTTTGCACCAGCGGGGTATTGAGAGCCTTGCCATTGCCTTGATGCATGCCCACATTTTCCCGGATCATGAACTACTGGTTGCGCAGGAAGCTGTGAAATTAGGGTTTCAATATATTTCTCTTTCCAGTGAGGTCATGCCAAGGGCCCGGTTGGTGGACCGAGGCCATACCACTTTTCTCGATGCCTACCTGAACCCGCATATCCAAAATTACCTGAAAAGTTTTCGTGAAGGATTTGCTGGAGGCTCGGCGAAAAAGCTCGAACCAGAACCAGAACATGTTGCCCACCTTGAACAAACTCGCCCTCTGCGTAGGAGCGATCAGGAGCCAGACCTTTTTGTCATGCAGTCGGATGGAGGTCTTGTGGATGCCGATTCTTTTAGTGGAAGTCGTGCCATTCTTTCCGGTCCGGCGGGCGGAGTAGTAGGTTATGCCCAGACAACGGGCGGTGCTCCTGTAATTGGATTCGATATGGGGGGCACCTCGACCGATGTATCCCGTTTTGACGGGAATTATGAGTGGCAGTTCGAAAGCGAGGCGCAAGGAATTCCCAATTTCGTTCCGCAATTAAATATTCATACTGTGGCGGCGGGTGGTGGCTCCCGGTTGCTATTTGAAAATGGCATGTTTCAGGTGGGGCCATCGTCTTCGGGGGCCTGGCCCGGTCCCGCAAGTTACCGAAACGGAGGGCCTCTCTCTCTTACCGATGCGAATCTGGTTTTGGGGCGGCTCGTTCCCGAACATTTTCCCAGCCTGTTTGGGGAGAATGAAGACCAACCTTTATCTGCTGCCGCTGCAAAAAAAGCTTTTGCAGGATTAATGCAGCGCATCCATTTCCTAACCGAACTAAAGCAGTCCATGGAGGAAGTCGCCTACGGTTATATAGAAGTTGCTAATGAAAATATGGTTCGAGCCATTCGCGAAATCACTGCTTCCCGGGGGCATGATGCGCGTGACCATATCCTTTCCTGTTTTGGCGGAGCCGGAGGCCAGCATGCCTGTGCCATAGCCAGGGCTCTGGGTATTTCGCGAATTTTTATCAGCCGCTTTGCTGGAGTGCTCTCTGCTTATGGAATGGGATTGGCCAATGTCGCTGTCGATAAAGAGGAACCGGTGCCATTACAAAAAGAAACGGATTTACAACAAAGGCTCCAGGTACTGGCTGAAAAAGCTGTCGCAGAATTAAAACGGAAAGGAAACTTTACCCTCAAAGTCCAACGATACCTGAATATGCGATACGGAGGTTCCGATACGACGCTGATGGTAAAAGAATCGGCTGACGAAGAGTTTACAGAATCGTTTAGG
>Ga0208879_1004638_pt1 | contig 10640 bp, 9 predicted proteins | sample Knorr_S15_td_Bot_FD_185605 | JGI IMG/M metagenome (GOLD analysis project Ga0208879, IMG submission 185605) | Marine microbial communities from Southern Atlantic Ocean transect - Knorr_S15_td_Bottom_ad_5009_LV_A (SPAdes) (version 2) | ecosystem: Environmental > Aquatic > Marine > Oceanic | place...
CCATGCCAACTGCGACTGCATTTGAAACGATCGAACTTACCACAGAAGATGGCATCTGCACAATCACGCTAAATAGAAGTGATGTGCTGAACGCATTCAATGATGCGCTAACAAACGAATTGGCTCAAGCCCTCAAGGACGCATCGCGAAACAAGGAAGTGCGAGTTGTCGTCATCACAGGCAGTGGCAGAGCGTTCAGCTCTGGTCAAGACTTAGGGGATCTAAAGGAAAAATACGTTCCTGGTCATGAGCCTCATCTCGGCGAAGACTTGCAACGCAGATACAACCCGATCATCAAAACGATCCACTCGATGGAAAAACCCGTTATCGCCGCAATCAATGGCGTAGCAGCGGGTGCGGGGTGTTCTCTCGCTCTTGCTTGTGATCTACGAATCGCGTCTACTGACGCATCATTTATAGAAGTATTTGTCAATGTAGGATTGATACCAGATTCAGGATCCACATGGACGTTGCCTCGACTCATCGGTCTCGGCCGTGCAATGGAGCTTTGTTGTACAGGCAGAAAAGTAGATGCGGCAGAAGCACTCGCAATTGGCATGGTAAATCAGATTGTGCCGAGCGACGAACTTGATGATGCCGTACAAAAGATGGCGAGTCGAATTGCATCATTACCAGCAAAAGCCATCTCGCTCACCAAGAGACTTTTGAATCAGTCTTATGAAAATGATCTTGCTGAACAACTCAGTCAAGAATCGTACGCACAAGAAACTGCGGGCAGAACACATGACCACTTCGAGGGAGTTGTTGCTTTTATTGAAAAGAGAAAGCCAAACTTCAAACATGAGTAAGGCTGCGTCCATTCATTACGTATGATGTGGTGAACCATGGCTACGCACGCAAGCAATCCAGTCGGCGTCATAGGCGCAGGCACAATGGGGGCGGGAATCGCGCAAGCTGCTGCTTCCGCTGGGTGGTTCGTTAAATTATTCGATATAGATCAATCTTTACTCGACAATGCGCATAACAATATTGCCAAACGGTTTGATCGATTAGTTGAAAAGAACCGAATAACTTCCGAACATGCAGAAAAGTGCACATCACGCATTTCCACAACCACTTCAATGGAAGATCTTGCTGGTTGTGATTTAATCATCGAAGCGATCATCGAAGACTTCAACATCAAAACAAAAGTCCTCAAAGAAATTAGTGAAGTTGCGTGTGGCGCGATCATTGCAACAAACACCTCTTCACTCTCAGTTACCGAACTTGGCGCAGCGTGCGGTTGCGCTGATCGGCTTGTTGGCATGCATTTTTTCAACCCAGCACCAATCATGCCTCTCGTCGAAGTGATTAAAGGTGCACAGTCATCTGAAGCAGCAGTCCAACGTGCCGTGCTCATCGCAGAAGCTTGGGGAAAAACAGTTGTACAGGTTGCCGATACTCCCGGATTTATTGTCAATCGAGTTGCAAGACCCTATTACCTTGAATCATGGAGAATCGTCGAAGATCGCATTGCAACTGTTGATGTCATCGATGAAACAATGCAAAAGTTAGGTGAATTCAAGATGGGACCATTTTTGTTAACCGATCTCATTGGGCAGGATGTGAATGTTGCAACAACCCGCAGCGTATGGGAACGGCTAGACAAGCCAAGCAGACTCGCGCCGAGTCAATTACAAGAGTCGCTCGTTACCAAAGGACAACTTGGCAAAAAATCCGGCTGTGGTGCGTATGCCCACGACGACAAAAACAATAGAGCCCCTGCAATTGTCATGAAACCTCAAGAGTTGGAGTTGTCGGAGCGATTGACTGAAGCAATCAATGCATTCTGTTTGGAAGCTACGTGCACTTCTGGTTCGATGCTCGAGAAATACATATTTAGTCGTGTCCTCGTTGGAATCATCAATGAAGCAATGTGGGCAAAAAAGGACGGCGTTGCCAGTGCAGAAGATATTGATACCGCTCTAAAACTTGGGACCAATTATCCTAAGGGTCCGTTTGAATGGAGCAATCAAATCGGAATGGATCATGTTCAGGAACTGCTCGATTCACTCAACGAAACTGTCTCAGATGATCGATTTTCTTCACCACCATTTGATCCTGTTTCAGCAACATAACAAGCCGCATATCCAAAACGAACATCCTTCTTAAAGTATAATTAGGGGATGAGTAGACGAGCAGCCATTATTTCTGCAGTTAGGACGCCTATTGGGAGATACGGCGGCGCACTTAGTTCTGTACGCCCAGATGATCTTGCCGCACTGGTGATCAAAGAAGCTGTTCAACGTGCAGGGATCGACCCCGATTCCATCGATGATGTCTATCTGGGTGCTGCCAACCAAGCAGGTGAAGACAATCGAAATGTTGCAAGGATGTCGGCACTGCTTGCTGGCCTTCCAGTTTCCGTACCAGGAGCAACAGTCAATCGGCTGTGCGCTTCGGGTCTCGAAGCGATCAACGTGGCTGCACGAATGATCGAAGGAGGCTGCGGTGATGTCATGGTTGCTGGTGGGGTTGAATCAATGAGTCGTGCACCCCTCGTCATCGCAAAAGGACAAACTGCATTTGATCGTACGTGTGATATGTACGACACAACGATTGGTTGGAGATTTATCAATCAAAAATTATCAGATCTCCACACGCCTTACACGATGGGTGAAACCGCAGAGAATGTTGCAAAACAATGGTCAATTTCAAGAGAAGAACAAGATGCTTTCGCTCATGGCAGCCAACAGAAGTGGAAAGCCGCATCCGATTCTGGTATCTGGAGCGATGAAATAGTCCCCGTGCATATTCCCCAACGGAAGGGTGATCCAATTGTTATTGATATGGATGAACACCCACGCCCAGAAGTCACATTAGAAAAATTATCCACACTCAATCCGGCGTTCTCTACAGATGAAGACGCAACCGTCACTGCCGGAAACAGCAGTGGTGTCAATGATGGCGCAGCAGCAGTTGTCCTTGTGGAAGAATCGATAGCCAAGGAAAAAGGTTTACATATTTTGGGGTATGTTGGTCCATCTGCAGCATGCGGTGTCGATCCATCAATCATGGGTACAGGTCCCGTGCAGGCAACAAACAAACTTCTAAAAGCAACAGGCTTGTCTATAAAAGAGATTGACCGAGTTGAATTAAACGAAGCATTCGCAGCACAGTCCATCGCTTGTATTAAAGAGTTGAAACTTGATGAAACGATTGTGAATGTCAATGGCGGTGCAATTGCAATGGGACATCCACTGGGTTGCAGTGGTGCAAGGATCGTGGTCACCTTGATTCATGAGTTAAATAGGATGAATTTGAAGCTTGGAATTGCTACACTCTGTGTTGGCGTTGGACAAGGGTTGGCGACTCTAATTGAAGGAGAAACGAAGTGAGTGCGAGTGCGAATGTTGAAGTCAACATAAACGACTGCGAGAAACCAGATCCTAAAAAGTTGGTAGCGTTTGAAGCGTTTGTCGCTGACGGTGGGCTGATTGAACCGCACGACTGGATGCCCGAGGCATATCGAACATTGATGCTGCGGATGGCTGAACATCATGCTAATAGTGAAATCGTTGGAGCTTTGCCAGAAGGAGAATGGATCACACGAGCACCCAGTCTAAAACGGAAACTCGCGCTCACTGCAAAAGTCCAAGACGAAGTTGGACATGGACAAATGCTCTATGAAGTTGCACAAGATCTAGGCAAATCACGAAATGCGATGCTCCGCGATCTAATCACTGGTGTCACAAAATATCACAATTGTTTTAATTACCCTTGCCCAACATGGGCAGATGTTTGCATGATTGCGTGGCTTATCGATGGTGCAGCAATCCTCAACCAAGGCACCCTCGCTCATGGTTCATTCGGCCCGTACACAAGGACAATGCGAAGAATCAACATGGAAGAAGCATTTCACTTCAAACACGGCGAAGACATGGTGCTCACGTTGATGAGTGGAACCACTAAGCAAAAACACATGGGGCAAGAAGCATTTGACCGTTGGTGGGGACCATCGCTTGCTTTCTTTGGTCCGAATGATCGTCCAGACGAACGGGAACGCCCAGCGATGAAGTGGCGTATGAAGACCGCCACCAATGATGAACTCCGACAGAAGTTTGTGAACCGCTTTGCTCCTGCTGCAATAGCAACTGGTCTGGTCATCAATGTCTGTACAAAGGACGATTCGGGACTTGTCACTTCCGCAACCCCAGATCCCCTTCTCAAGCTTGACGAAGAGTCTGGAAACTGGAATTTCACACAACCCGACTGGGATGAATTTTTCCGAGTTATCCGCGGCAACGGACCTTGCAACAAGGAGCGCATCGCTCTTCGACGATTCTCGTATGAACAAGGCGAGTGGGTTCGTCGCGCAATCTTGAACGGTTCAACAACAAATAACAAAAAGATTTCATGATGACATCTCCTCGAATTAATCCACCGAAGCAAACTGGCGATCTCTCTTTCCCAGAGGTAGACAGTTTTCCAATTTGGGAGGTGTTCACGCAAAAAAGACCAACAAAAGAGCATGTCCACGCGGGTTCTCTCAGCGCGCCCGATGCATCGTTGGCTCAACAATTTGCACGAGAACATTATGGTCAGGATCAAGTATGTATCAGTCTGTGGGTTGGCGCTCGGTCAGATTTTCTTGCTGTCGATGGCAAGCAAGACACATATGAATTATTCGTTCAGTGGGAATCGGGCGATCGGCACATTCACATAGGTACTGTTGAAGCATCCAACGGACAAGATGCAAAATCAAAATGCGAGTCTCAGTTCCTTGACGACAAACCGTTCTTTTCGGTTTGGTCGATTAGTGCGTCTGATCTCACTGTCATCGATGAAAAGGACAATTTAATTTGGCGCACAACTGATCAAACGTATCGACTTGCTAGCGGCTACAGCAGAGTGGTTCGAAAGAAATGGGATGCCATTCGAGAAGCAGAAGCAGTCGACGCATATCAGGAAGAAGATTTGAAGGATACATTCTGAGTGAAAGAATTAGCCGAACATCTCCAAACACCAATGATCAATCTGTTGCTATCGATTGCAGATGACAAACTGTTCCTTGGTCATCGCAACAGCGATTGGACTGGAATCGCGCCAATTCTTGAAGCAGACATTGCCTTTTCATCCCTTGCACAAGATGACATTGCACATGCAAGTGTAATTTATGAACTCATCAACACAATTAATGGTCAAGATCCGGATCAAATCGCATTCGGTCGAACGGCTGACGAGTATCTGAGTGCATCAATTGTTTCAACGTCTGATTCGTTCAACTGGGCTGCTGCGATTGCAAGACAGTTCTTCTGTAATCACTTTGATTACATTCGATTGCAACGACTCAGTACATGCGAATGGGAACCCCTTGCTTCACTTGCCAAGAGGTTGACAACAGAGCAAGCAATCCACATTGAGCATGTTTCTTCATGGGTTGTGCATCTTGGTACTGGCAATGAAGAATCGGCAAGTCGGATGCAAGAAGCTCTTGATGTCTACGCCCCGCTTGCAGTGATGCTCTTTGAAAAACCCGAGGGCTTCGACACACTCGTAGATGATGGCGTACTGCATCAGCCCGATGATTTCTTTGCAACATGGAAGCAGTCACTACATGATGTGGTTTCATCTGCAGGATTAACATTGCATCTAGATCAGATCGCGAGTGATTTCAGTGGCGGTCGTTCGGGTCAACACGACGAGGATTTCTCTTCATCGCTCGCAGAACTTCACGCGGTCTTCAATGAGGATCCAGCAGCAAAATGGTAATCGAACGAGATATTTTAGATATTTTGGAAACCATCCCTGATCCAGAAATGCCAATTAGCATTCTTGATCTTGGGTTAATTGAAGAAATCGAAATTAATGACTCTTCCGTACACGTCACTGTACTTCCAACATTTGTTGGGTGTATCGCACTCCCTGTAATTGCAGATGAAATTAAGTTGAAGGTCGGTGAACTAGAGGATGTGGAAACCGTTGAAGTTCAATTTATCTATGACCCTCCATGGAGCACCGATCGAATTACCACCAAAGGCAAAACCGATTTAGCAACACACGGCATCACGGTTCCCGATGGAACGACATGCGGCTGTACATCCCATGCAATCGGAGTTGATCTGAGAATCACTGCAATCGCATGTCCATGGTGTGAATCGAATGAAACAACCCTCACAAGTCCATTTGGACCAACTCGGTGCAGGTCGATTCACTTTTGCAATTCATGCAGGCAGCCATTTGAGAGAATGAAGAAAGTGTAAGTATTCCGCGTGCTATGATGGGGATTCACATGAAGGAGAACCGAGACACATCTGAACGCACCAGACCAGAGGACATCCGTTCACCGAATACGCCCTCTGCGATAGACACGACGCCCATTCAGTTGGGTCATATCGAAGTTCTTCAGATTCTCAATGAACACGGCGAAGCAGACGCTGGGCTTGACCCAAATCTTGACGATGACACGTTATTGTCGCTTCATCGAGCAATGGTATTGGCCCGGGCTTTCGACAAAAGAATGCTCACCATGCAAAGACAGGGTCGAATGGGTACATTCGCACCGAACCTTGGGCAAGAAGCGTGCATCGTTGGCCAAGCCCACCCGATGACATCAGACGATTGGTTTGCACCTTCCTATAGATCGTTTGGGGCCCAAATCATGCGAGGATGGCCCATGGAACGACTCATGCGACTTTGGGCTGGATTCCACGATGGCTTTCCTCCTCCAGAGGGTGTCAATGATTTGCCTTTTTCAATTGTCATTGGATCACATGTTCTCCCAGCAGTTGGGATCGCGATGGGTATGAACTACAAGAAAGATTCAAACTGCGTTGTTGTGAACTTCGGCGATGGGGCAACTTCGCAAGGGCCGGTAAGCGAGGCATTGAACTTTGCCGCTGTGTATCAAGCGCCGGTTGTGTTTGTCTGCGAAAACAATGGCTGGGCGATTTCTACCCCTGTCTACAAACAGACATCATTGACTTCATTTGCCGTACATGGCGTTGCAGCAGGCATGCGGAGCATTCGAGTTGATGGGAACGATATTCTTGCGATGGTTTGTGCAACCAAAGAAGCTACTGATCGTGCACGAGCGGGTGGAGGACCATCCTATATCGAAGCGGTTACGTTTAGGATGAGTCTACACACGACAGCGGACGACCCAACCGTCTACAGGGACGAATCAGAAGTAACATCGTGGGAAACACGATGCCCGATTGCACGCTTTGAAACGTATCTCATCAACAGAAGAATCCTTGACTCACCCTCCATTGGCGAAATTCATGAAGAATGCGAGAAGGAAGTGCTAGAAGCAAGAGATACTTTTTATGCGATGCCTCCAGCAAAGCCCGGTGAAATCTTCGATCACTTATATGAAGAGATCACATCCGAACTTGCATCACAACGTGACGAATATCATCAGCGACTCCGACACAAGGGGCTCGAGCCATGAGTAAGTTAAACATGGTCGAAGCACTCAACCTTGCATTGTCTCAAGAGATGGCTAGAGATGATCGAGTGTGCCTCATGGGAGAAGACATCGCCGTGAACGGTGGAGTCTTCCGAGTAACAAAGGATTTACATGCAACATTTGGTGACTCCCGTGTGATGGATACACCTCTAGCCGAATGCGGCATTGTTGGTACCGCAGTGGGAATGGCTGTCTATGGCGTTCGACCGGTCGTGGAAATCCAGTTTTCGGGATTTACCATGCAAGCATTCGACCAAATCGAACAAAATATGGCACGCTTACGAAATCGAACTCGTGGCAAATACAAAATTCCAGTTGTGCTGCGAGCGCCGTACGGTGGTGGGATTCGTGCTGTTGAACATCACAGCGAATCCAGAGAAGCATATTGGGCACACACACCCGGACTAAAGGTGGTCATCCCTTCTGGACCGAGAAATGCCCGTGCATTATTGGCTGCGGCGATCAGAGAAGATGATCCTGTTATTTTCTACGAACCAAAGGCGGTCTACCGAGCATTCCGCGAGGAAGTCCCAGATGATCCAGAAGTCATGGAAATTGGAAAGGCGAATATCGTCAGAGAAGGATCTGACATCACATTGATTTCGTATGGTGCAATGATGCGGCCATGCAAGGAAGCGGTGATGGACCTTGAGGAAGACCACGGAATCGATGTTGAATTCATCGATTTGCAAACCATTTCTCCGATGGATACGCAAACACTATCCGAATCGGTGAAGAAAACTGGGCGTTGCATTATTGTGAACGAAGGGAATCGTACATGTGGTGTTGCTGCTGAAATCATTGCTCGAATTAATGAGACAGTATTTGAATTTCTTGAAGCGCCGATCAAACGAATCACTGGGTTTGATATCCCTTACCCCTACTTTCAAGTTGAAGAACATTTCCTTCCAGAAAGCGATGAGATCGTTACTGCAATCAAAGAGACGATCGATTGGCAATGATGGAGTTCAAACTTCCAGATCTAGGTGAAGGGATAATCGAAGGACAAATTCTTTGTGTTCACGTTGTCGCTGGACAATCTATTGCTGAAGATGATCTCTTGATGGAAGTCGAAACAGACAAAGCGGCCGTGGAAATTCCATCCCCTTGTACAGGAACGGTCATTACGGTTCATGTAAAAGACAAACAGATCGTCAATGTTGGTGACGTGATGGTGACATTCGATACCAAAGTTCAAGGCGAAGTTCAAGGCGATCCAACCCCAGCCCCATCGGTGCCTGCTATTTCACCACCTACAACACCGCCCAATAAAAACGGTTCGACAAAAGTTGTTCGATCTTCGCCATCTGTTCGTAAATTAGCCAGAACATTATCCATCGACATTGCATCTGTACATGGCACAGGACCTGGCGGTAGAGTTACAAGAGAAGATGTTGACCTCGCTGCCAACATCGCTTCTTCACAACAAGAGTCGCCTACACCTCGTACAACCACGATCACAACAATGACTTCTTCCTCCCCCACACTTTCAATTGAAACTGAGATCGAGGGCACGAAAGAGCAAGATGAATATGGAATTGTGATTCGCCAGCCCATGTCACAAGCAAGAAAATCTATTTCCAAGGCGATGAGCATCGCTTGGAAAACGATTCCACATGTGACCGACTGCAATGATGCCGATATCACTGAAATTGAAGCACTACGACGTAATTTCACTGATCCTGACCAACCAAATCTCAAACTTACTCTACTGCCATTTATATTGAAAGCGGTCTGCAGGGCGTTGAAAAAGAATCCAATTCTCAATGCAACACTTGATACCGAAACCGGAGACGTTCTCTTTAGAACATATATCAACATCGCGATTGGAGTTCAATCCGATCGAGGCCTCATTGCTCCTGTGCTTCGAAATATTGACTCGATGAGCATCGGTGAGATTTCAGAACAACTCGATCAAATCACAGTGAATGCGAGAAGCGCAAGTTTTGAAATTGCAGACACTCGTGGTGCAACGTATACCGTTTCAAATGCCGGTGCTGTGGGTCGCACTCGATATTCAACTCCGATTATTCAGCAGAACACTGTCGCATGTTTGGCTGTCGGAAGAGCCCAACTCATGCCGTGGGTCATCGATGATCAAATTGTTCCTCGACTGATCCTGCCTTTGAGCCATTCGATTGACCACCGTCTTGTTGATGGTGGACGGGAAATCCCGTTCATTGAACATTTGATTAATGACCTTGAACATCCCATGCGATTTGCGGTGTAACCAAGATGGTCGTCGGACAATTCACACAAGATGTAGACATTCTCGTCATTGGAGGGGGGCCAAGCGGATACACCGCCGCATTTAGAGCTGCCGAACTCGGAAAGACGGTTGCCCTTGTCGATCCAAAGGAATCGCTTGGTGGTGAGTGTTTGCACAACGCTTGCATTCCATCCAAGTCTGCACATTTTGGTGGGAGTGTTGAAGAACGAAACAGCACAATCCTAGCACTTGCAAAAGGTCTTGAACAACGATGTTCTTCGCTTGAAATTGAACGACTCCATGGAGTTGCTCGATTCGAAAATTCAAAAACTGTACAGATCACAGGTGATGTGGTTTCCATCGTTCGCTTTAGAAAAGCAATCATCGCGAGTGGTTCAAGCAAGAGAACCCATCCCGACTATCAAGACAATGTTTGCCAAGTCGAAGACGTGTATGGCGAATTCCCTTCATCTGGAAAAATCCTCATCGTTGGCGATGCCACGGATGCAGTTGAAGCGGCAACATTCCTGTGCAATACACATGAAGTAACGTTGCAGATCTCCGACATGTTTCTTCCACAATTTGACCGCGAACTTGTCAAGTTTGTAGAAAGACCACTCTCCAACCTTATAACGATCCAATCACACAACACTGGCGACCCTTCCCAATACGATGTTGTTGTTCTCGCTGGCCAAAGAGAGCCTAGTGTTGGCTCATTACACCTTGATACTGCTGAAGTTACATGTTCAGATGAAGGAATCACCACCAACGAATCCTGCCAGACTAGCAATCCAAAAATCTACGCCGTTGGGGAGTGCTCAGGTTGTCACAACAATGCTGGGCTCGCGATCAATCAGGGCAGAGTCGCAGCAGAACACGCGTGCGGTCTCGATTCGGTTGTAGATGCATCTTTCATTCCATTGGTTGCTTGGTCAAATCCTCAAATAGCGCAGTGTGGGATGCTCACAGAAGCAGCAACAAGGGTGAATCTGCCTAATCAAACTGCAAGTACTCGTTGGG